>JAALOO010001076.1_pt2 | contig 15034 bp, 13 predicted proteins | sample 7257641 | NCBI WGS metagenome assembly JAALOO01 (sample SAMN14085613, study PRJNA598686) | mite metagenome | biome: ENVO:01001000; feature: ENVO:01001002; material: ENVO:01001226; isolation source: single female mite from University of Michigan culture on fish food culture... ...
ATTACCGCCAAGCTGCGTGTCAGTGTGCTTTACCAGTTCCGTGAGCAACATTTAGCCGTGTGATCATCATTGCATTCATTGCAAAACATTCACATTAGCACAACTTCCGACTACTTTCAGTGTGTCAGATTACATAAGCTTCTGCTGAATCACTTTTGCTGGCTACCCTATCTTCATTTCTTTGAAGTTATCTTTATCCATCTATCATTTTTAATTACTTCCTCATCTGCATAAACAATGCACACAGGTAAGGCACAGATGGGCACATTTTGTGTGCAGACACTGGCCACAGTTGATGTTCATCAGTTGGCGATGCATCTGCCGGCGAAAGAAAGAAAAATGCAACTCTGTGTTTGTCTTCTAAAGTGTGATGGGTAAAAATGAGTGATCTGCCAGGTGCTGCTGCTGCTGTTTGCACTGGACATCGAAACAGGTTCGCAAATGGTTCGCCTGAAGGCATTCATGAGGCATTCTCTTGCCTCTTTGACGGTTGAGAATCACCGACTGTCGCTGCGGTTTCAACTAAAGGTATAGTACAGAGAGTGCAGCAGCCAATTAAATGAACAACCTGTGACAACTGAAAGTGTGAGTATATTGGCGAGAAGTGTTGACTCGGAAGATGGTAAGAGAGGGAAAGGGAGAGGGGCCTCAAGTAGTAGTGGCGAAAAGTGGGCAAAAGTGGTGTGGAAGTCTCTTGCATCACCTGAAGCTTTCACGGTGCATCACCGAAGATGCCTGCAAAGAGTAGCATCAGATGGCCAGTGAATGGCTCAGACAAAAAGGCAAATGCATTCTCTACGCAGACTTTCTCTCACACCTCAAAGAACGACCGCCGCCGCAACAAAACGTAGACACGCCACTTCTATTGGCCACGGCCACCGAAGGCAAAGTCAGCGCAAAGAGCAAACTGCAAACAGCAAAAATTAGCTTCAAATCTCAAGTTCGTGTCTCGTCATCATTCGTCTTCTCATTCGCTCTCACCTCGCCTGTTACCTGTCAGATTACTGTTCACCACACCGCTGCCACCGCCACTACCACTACCACACGTTACTTCAATTGTTCACCTGCCTTACCTGTCAATTAGTCGACTTATTATTGGCAGAAAAAGAAGAAAAAGAAGGCTCGTTTTGCTTCTTTTTTCTTCAAACATCTCCTGCTGAGAGAATTTCACCGAAAAAAACGGACAAAAAGAAAGAGAAAAACATAAGAAGATAAAGATCAAGAGAACGCCCAAAAAGCTAACTTGCCAATGGCTAACTGGTACAGTGCATTACTTTTCCCTAATAAGAGATAGAGATAGTGAAAGCAAACTCAAACTTTTGATCACCTCATCATCATCATTATCGACCAGCATGAACCAGCAGCCGACTACCCTCTTCCTCAGCCTTCTGCTGTTCATCAGCCAGCTCACCAGCAGCAGCTGCAGCACACAGACACAGACTCGCACCCAGCTGGTGAACACTGACGCCAACTACGAGACAGCGCCATCAGCACCGCAGCCATCAGCGGTGTACCACAACGACGACGGCATTGGCCACCTTCACCACCGGCACCATCAGCAGGCGGAGGGCAACAGCGTCGCCTGTCCCGCCTGTCTCGATGCCCGTCTCATTCAGCACTACCACATTCGAGGCTGTACGGCGGTCACTCTCGGCCACTGTCACTGTCCCTCGAGGTTCAAGTGCCCCGTAGATGTGCCCACCAGCCGAGCCATTGGTGGAATGAAGAACAGCCGGTCGATACGAGGTGGTGGTGGTGGCTGTGGGCACCACTCATCGACTGATCAAAACAATGCTCGATCACTGAAGATTATGACTGCTTTTGGCGGCGGCGGAGGTGGTCGTTTTTCTTCCATCAGTTGTCTGTACAACTCAACCCACTACAGCCTAGGGCAGATTGTGCCCACCTCTGACGTGTGTCGAATCTGTGTGTGCGGCTACCACTCTGATGGAACAGTTGGCGTCGATTGTGAAACGTCTATTCAGTGTCCGGCCATTCGCTCCGTCACTCCTCCAGTGCCAAACATGTGGATGCAAAACCAGGCAGGACAACTGGTCAGCTCATTTCTCGGCAGGACAATTGGTGGGCAGCTTTCGCCAGTGAAGGTACTGTTTTTTACTTTACAACGATTTGATTCATCATTTTCACTCACAACCAATTCTTTCACGCCAGCTTAACTGCTACGACTTTTTCGAACACGACAAGTGTTGCCCTCGTCAGGAGTGTGTTCCCGTGAACGCTCGCACTGGGCGAACACTTCAAAATCGAGCCACCTGTCGATACAATAAACAAACCTATCTGCTGGGGGAGAAAATTGACCTTGCTTCGATGCTGAAAAATGACCCTCTAGCTGATGAAAATGGCAAACTGGAACGCGAAGAGGAGCCCGAACTGTTGAGCATGGCTGAGGAATCATCAGCATCATCAGGAGCTTCATTAGCGTCAGCGCCTCCACTGAGACGAAATCAGTTTCCGCCAAACTTTCCCGAGGAGGTGGCCTGTCTGAGCTGCATCTGCACTGAACAGTGGAACAGTTCGGCGTTGGAGGAACGGGGTGGTTTGCAGAAACTCAGCAGTGCCTTCTTTTTGCAGGCAATGGGCGGCAGTTGTCGGCGAAAACGATGTGAGATGGAGCTCGATCCTCGCTTTAAAGCCGGCTGCCTGCCGGTCTACCACGAAGACCAGTGCTGCCCGGTGGATTTTGTCTGTCGTATGTCTGCTTTTAGTGCCTCTGTTGTTAGCTTGCATTGGCTATTTTCAGTGAAAGGCCGAGCACTCTCACCATACTTTCCTATACTTTGACAACTCCTAATTATCTAATGAATAATTTACTTTGCTTTCTTTCCTTTCTTCCCTGCTTCCTCCTCTACCCACACCACTGCAGCTCGAACTCGGTACATGTCAATGCGCGTCCGCGGCCTAGACTCTGGCTCGAAGCTGTGCAAATTCGAAGGTCGCAAGTACCCCGTCGGTTCAATGCTCTACCAGATGGACCACTCTGCCGCACCCTGTGTTGACTGTGAGTGTCGCATTCCACCTGAGTTCACCTGCCTCCAGCGAAAGGACTGCATCGCCACCAGCCAACAACAACAACAACAGCAGCAGCAGGACAACAAACTAAAGAGAGCATTCAATTGGACTTAGCAGGTTGGGGAAGGCAGCTAATCAAGCAAATAACGCGGAAAGAAAACTTTTTCCTGTACATAGATTCTTCCCTTTTCTTTTTGTTTGCACAGACAATACACAATAAAGTGTGCGGTCCGCCATCTAAACAGGCATCAATGAGCGAAAGCACTTTCTTAGAAGACAGTTTGTCAAGTGCGTCCGCACTGGATGACTTGATAACTGCACCAGCAGTCCCATAAACGACCACCACCACAAACTTCTTCATGTGCATGAGTGAGTTCAGTTTGCAGGTGCAATGGCCAATAAACAATAGTCAACGAAGACCAATGATCACTCATCAGGGTGGAAGACGTGTGTTCTTTAGTTTCTACAGAGGGAATACCCAAAAAGTGCTGGAAGACTGTGCAAGACTGTACAAGCGCGCGCACTGCGGGAACCGTATACCTCCCAACAGGATTTTTTTACTTTGCGTAAATGAATTGCGGGACAGCGTTGGGTATATAGCGCAACTGAGAGAATGCCTCCCTCTGCGCTGCTTCCTCAAACTACTTGATCAGTGCTGCGAGTGGCACTTCTCGATGACATTCTCAGTGTGTGTGGAAGAAGGGGAAATCGAACATGAGAGAGAGAGAGAGAAAGAAAAGTATAAAATGCCGATAGATGAATCTGAAGATTGCAAGAACTAGTTTCTTCTTCATTTTCTTACTTTTTCATGATGCACCCACTTGGCTCATACTAAAACTTGCTTTTGCTGTGACTTCTTAAAAATCGTCATTTCACTGATGTTTAACATCATCAGCAGCAGCACAATGTACTCCACACCACCGTCGGCTTTGCCGATGTTTTTGGCGCACACATCACCTGTGGGCAATGGCCTTTTGACAACACACCTCATCGGCAGCAGCCCCACTGATCATCTTTTACCCAGCTCAGCACTGTCATCACCATCAACCGTTATGGACGCGACCACAGACAACTCCACCTTGAATGATTGTTACAGCCATGAATCCTTAGAGACGGTCACTTGGCCCCTGGCGCAGTACTTCCTCATTGGCCTCTACAGCTGCACTTCTCTGCTGGCACTGCTCGGCAATTTAGTGGTTCTCCTCGTCTCCTCATTGGGCAGTGAATCTGCGCCCACTATACGATTGTGTCTCGCCAACCTCGCCGTCAGTGATGTTATCCTCGCTGTGTTTTGTGTCCCACTGACTTTTTCAGACTTTATGCTAGGCCGATGGTATAAAATAATATTGATAATTCCTAGTTAAAGATTTCTTTTATTTAAACCTCAAAAGTCTAATTTGTACTTTTCATTAAATCATCAAAAAGGGTTTTCCCTCACTTCGTTTGTCCATTGGCGCAATTTGTCCAACTGCTAAGGTATGACTGAACTAAGTTATTACGCCACTTGCCAAAAATTTATATTTTTTCCCAAAAAACCATCAATTAAGTGTCTTTGTCACCAGTACGACCCTGATGGTAGTGGGAATCGAAAGGTATGTCCTACCGCCTACATCTATCTGATCAATATAATTTATCAACTGATATAAATTTCTTGCTAATGCACACAACACACACGACAAAGCAAATTAAATTCTCCAACTAACAGTCTGACAAATTACCTCAGTTTGCTACTTCAATCAGAGAGCGTAATTATGAAAAAATAACCATTTAGAGAAAAGAATACAAAAAGAATTGTCAAACTAGGAACTCACTTAAAAAATACTTAATAATTCAAGACAAAACAAAAAAGAAAAAAATGCACATAATTAGGAAAAAAAGGTTTCTACTGCAAAATAGGCTAAAAGCAAATATTTAAAAATAGGCAGACACCAATGCACTGCATGGCCGGAAATACAATTAAATATTAAAAATTGCAAAACATAATTTTAAAATTCAGCTAAGCAAACTATAAAATCACCTTTGGGAAAAGCTCCAAAGATAAAATCTATCTTAAGTTGAACAACCCTTTTGTTTGAATTATTAAATTATGTAACATAAATTTTTGATAATCATTTTATGTCCCTTTTCTGCTCTCAAGTAGGCCAAAAGTACTCCTACTAATGATTCTGGTCACAAGAGACTGAAACAATATTTACTGTCTGCTCCAAATTTAGAAAAAAATGAAAGCCTAAAAAGAAAAAAGAAAGAGAGAGAGAGAAAAAGAGCTTAAATTCAATTTAGTACATCTCGATACATTTTTCATGCAAACTTAGGTACCATGCGACACTGTGCCCTTTTTCATCTGTCCACCGGTGGCTCTGTTCCCACACTCGACCGTTGTTGCTGAGCACTTGGCTCATCGGAGCCCTCTACGCCTCGATCATTTTGCCACACACCGGCACAAGGGCCTTCACAATAGAGAACTCCAATGTGACCTACTACGAGTGCAGCTACGACAACGGCATCAGTCCCACCCAACGACGCCTCTTTATGACCACCAATCTGCTGCTCACCTTTCTACTGCCCCTTCTAGTCCTCATCACCGCCTACACCGCCATCATGCGAAAGCTGATAGTCGAACAGTCACTGGCAAAAACTGACACCACCACCACCACCACCACCACCAATAACACTTCATCAAGTCTTCACAGGCCACAAACATACCACTTTACAAACAACAGTAACGGAACAACTACAACAGCAGCAGCAACAACCGCAGCTGCGGCGTCTCTATCGATCAACCCAACAAATGGAGTCACAAAGACGCTGGTGGTGGTCAGCCGGAGAGAGGAGAAAGCTGCACAAAGGAAAAAGCGAAAGAAGAAAAGAAAGAGCGAGCTGCCCACAGAAGTGGGCAATGGGCAGATGATGAAGGGCGATGGAGCGGCCTTGGTTGTGGCTGAGCAAAGTGTGACGGGCACAAAGATGAAGAACGGAAGCGGTGGTGAGGGCAGCTCGCCGCCGCCGGATGCAGCATTGAACCTTTTCAGCAACGGCAGTAGCAGACATCTGAGGCTGGTGTACCAGGCCGGGGGACGGAAGAAGAGTGCCACGACACTGCAGCTCAACTCGGCTGTCAGCCTGCGGAAGTCTGCCAATACTAATCGATCAAAGGTAATCAAGTCTGTTCGCATATTCAAGTGGAAAGTGAGGGCATGTCTGGGGCATTCCCCAAATGTATTCATTCATTCTTTACAGACCATCAAGATGCTGTTCGTAGTGATGGCCCTGTACGGCATCTGCTGGGCGCCCATCAAGCTGTACCAGTTCCTAATTGACTACGGAGTGCTGAGCTACTGCAGTGAGTTCTCGATGCAGGCCCTGGTCGTCGCCTACTTTGCCTGTCACTGGTTGGCCATGGCAAACAGTAAGTGACAGTTTTTGTGAGCAATGTGGTTAAGAGGTCCAACTTCTGCTGCCATTTCAGGTGCCGTCAACCCCTGTATTTACTCTTTTATGAGCGCCAGCTTTCGGGTAAGTGGAGATGATTATGCTTTTTTACAAAAGTTTTTAAAATATTGAAACTGTGTAGAACGACTTTCGAAAAATCACCAGCTCTTTTCGACTAGGTGGCCGACCTTCAAGTAAAATCAATCGCCATTTCTCATTGCGGACTGCTTCGACAATGGTTTAAGTATATTTTTTAACGCTAAAAATGCTCAAAGTTTAATTTCCTGACAATAAATGGGCAAACAAAACTGACTCCTGACTTTAGCTTTGCATTATAATGGGAAATGAAAGCACTAATTGCTAATTTATCTTCACACTCAAATTGAGTGACTCACTCACCACTTTTTCCCATCTAAGTTTTTTGCGTGAAAGCTTTTGCCAAATTAAACTTTCCTCCTTTTTTAGCATTAACACCAAGAGCAGTATTTCCTTAAACAATCACATTTAAAGTTGGCTATTTCTCACAACAAATGACTGTTTTTGAAATTTAAAATCAACATGGAAAAAGTCCTCACTGCCGTCACCGATCTTGAGTTCTACCTGATGGAAGGCTTCTGGGCCGCTTCTGGTGACCCTCGAGTAGGCAGATTCTTCTTCATGACCTCCTTCCGTCTGCCACTGGCCCTCCTTGTGCTGTACCTCCTGTCAGTGTACCTTCTGGCACCGTTACTGGTACGTGGCCGCCACCACCTCCACCCTCACAACACCCCCCGCAAATGTGAGCCACCTAAATGGCACCTTCACCTGTACAACCTATCCATGACTGCCTTTAGCGGCTACATCGTCTACCACAATGTTCTGCACTACCAGACACTGCTGAGGGCAATCCTGGACGTGCATCCGCCCTCGAACTACCTCGACACGTCGGCGGGCACCACCGGTCTCCTGCAGCAGCTGTACCTCTTTCTGCTCTCCCGGTACGCCCATCTGCTGAAGCCGGTGCTGGCCATTCTGCGCCGGCGACCGGTGAGCAACTCCGCCATCTACGGCGCCTTCTCCATGGCCTGCTTCGGGTGGATGCACTACCGCTGTGCGGGCAGTGTCCTCCCACTGCTCGCCGCCGCCGGTGCCCTCCTCCCGCTCTACGACTGTGCCCACCACTGCTACGCTCTCCTGGCCGACCTCAGGCCCGAGCTGCAGTTCAACTTTAGCCTGAAGGTGCTGCTAATGAAGATGCAGCTGGTCGCCTGGTTCCTCCTCGCTCTTCACCTGCTCTACTACGCCCTCATGCTGGCGGTCTACTGTCTGCAGGTGGCCTCCGTCGCCAATCTGATGCTCTACGGTGGCAATGTCGCCGTCTACCTGACGCTCTTTGCCTATGACTTCTTTATGCCTAATTTGTGAAAGTGGTTGTGCGGTAGAGTGGTGCAAGTGGAGAACATTGTGATTGGGGCAATGAATAAAAGATAAATAAATAAAATAGGGAATATAAATAAATAAAAATGAAAGCATAAAGCCTCTCTATCTCAAATCTTCATACTCCTTGTAGAGCTTCGCCCGTGCCCAAAGAGGTGATTCGGGTGCGTCATCATTGCGCAGTGCAACGTGCAGAAAGTTCCAGCCGTTGCTCTTCAACTCAATGCCGCCCAGCTCGTGGTGACAGCCAACAAAGTTGAAGAAGGCTATACAGTTTTTCCACTGAAAGGGCGAACTGGCGAGGGCGGTGATGAGGTAGCAGCCGGTCCAGTTTCTCGGCTCACTGACGACGATCAGCACACTCGTCGAGGGGTCAATCACCTCAGGGTCGTACTGGAGCGAGACTGTGGGGGGCAGGTCGAGCAGTCGGGAGACGTTGTACCGACGAGTCTGGTAACCACCACCAGCAGTCCCTTCAGGCCGATAAACTCGTCTCATCTGCAGCGTCACACTGTACTCACTGCTCAGACTTCGGCACAGGTGAACGGCTCGTGCTGATGGGTGGGCGGGGGAGGGCACCACCACCGAGCGACTCACTGTCCACTTCTCTGCCACCAGCTGGCTAGCCAAGATGGAATCGTAGTTGGCGGCCAGGTCCCAGGAAAGCGTCACCGGCTGGTGGGCAGCCTGCAGACTGCTTGCAAACTGGTGCTGCACTTTGTGGTACTCTTTAGGGTGGTCAATGTGCAAGGCGATCATCTCCGTGAAGGGACGAATGGTCAACTTGAACTGACCAGAAGCCACTAGAGTGTCCTTTACTGGAACTGCGCCTTGCTGCCGTCGAAAGATGCTGACGTTCATCTGGTGCTCGCCCACTTTCACCTGCGGACTGACTTCATAGGAAAAGTGCATCGAGGAGTAGCTGTGAAAGGAGAACTTGTCAAAGCTGCCATAGATTTCGAGGTAACGAGAAGGAAGTTGAATTCGATAGAGAAAAAGATTATCAGGCTTGTAGGGGCCGAAATACTTGCTCTCCAATAGAATGATCCAGTTGGCGGTGGTGTCGTGGTAGATGACCTTTGGCCCAGTTAGTGTGACATTTTCTACAGAGCAAATAAAACATGTGTTGATTGATGACTACATTTGAAAGTATTGCAACTAAAATTACCAATTGATGATTTAAGTTCTGTCAATGGGACCAAAAATAATGCAAGAATAATCACGTAAACAGTTTCCATTGTTAGAGAATGCTGAAAATGAGAAAAAACATTTAGTCATTATTTGTTTTGTCTGCTCCCGTTGCACCATTGCACCCATTCAAACTTGACAAACACTTCAATGCGGCACCATGGAAGTTTCTAACTCGAGAATCGCTTCTAAAGAGAATGGTGTGAATCAACAGACGGAATCCATCTGTCCTGGCTTAAAAAACAAGCTAAACCACTCTAGCTGTGTACACAAATTGCCGCTAATGCACAGTAGTTTGCTTTCAATTGCATTTTAAGGTAAACGCTGACACTGAATATTTAACTTTTTGCATAGATTATTACATTTCTGTTGAATAAAAATCTTTACAAATCATGAGAAAATCTCGTTTGTTCCGCCTGAAGAAGTGGCTTCTAGTAGTCGTCACGTCACTGGGCACATTCCTTTCAGGAATAATTTTAGCAATTTTAATCACGCTCATTGTGGTAATCAACCCTCTCAATGGAGCATTTCAAGATGGAATGGGCGCTAATGGCCAACGAGAGTTTAGCAGAACCGTAAGTTATTCATGTTTTTAAAAGTTTTTCCTTTTTTAAAGGCACCTATTTCAGAAAATACGCGTCATATTCTTCATTGCCTTGCTTGCCTACATCTTCGTCACCTGCCTATTTGGACTGATTGGCGTTATCCGCGAAAACTTCTGCATGATGTCTGTCTTTGTGGTGTCGCAAGTGGCTAGCGCTATCATTACCGTTGCCATCGACGTCTTCAATGGATACTGGAGTGATCTGTTTTTAGGGATTGGACCACTCATCGTCACACTGCTGGGGCTTTTCTACCTAAGAGACCTGTACGTTATTCGACAACAGCATAAGTTAGATGCAGAGAATAACGAGAGAATGTTATGCAGATCAGAAGTTTTAGAATCTAAGTTTTAGAATGAGTCATTGCAAAAAACTAAATTCTGAGAATCAAACATTCATCATGGGCGACATCTTTAATCTTTAATCTCCCACAACACCCCATTGCACTAGTCAGTCAAAAAGTTGACAAATCACAAGCGTCAACATTGATAAGCCTCTGGGCTAACTGTGAGAGTGTTGATAAGCAAATAAAAATACCTGCCCAAAAATGCGAGACTACTGCTGCAAAGGTTGTTGAGGATTTACACCTACAAAAGATCCATAGAGATGCCGATTAGCATCACCACAATAGACTGCGGTTTCAATGATTTACACAAAGTATATCACACGGTTGCCCATACACACATTACAACGGCGAACGGCAACTGCAGCACAACAACCGGTAAATGTCATTCGGCGTTTAGTGTTTGTGTTGAGTTTAGTGATGCAGCAAAAACTTACTGTTTAAGGCGGAATGAACCAATGGAGACACCACCAGTGCTCTGTCACTTCACCGACTCACTTCAGCACAAGCTTGACCTGATTGTTCTTCAGTGTGCCGCTGACTGGAATGCGACAATTCGCAATGACATCCACAGGTGGGCCACTGTGGACTGTGGCGAGGAGGTGCTGGCAGGGGAAGGCGCTCTGCGGCTGCTTCAGTCGCTCATCAATCGATTCGACTGCAGGGCCGACGACAGTTTAGAGCTGCTGACGGCAGAGTTCAGCACACTGCTGGCGCTCTTCAGCACGCACCTGCATCTTCAGCAGCCCAAGTGCCATCGGCTTCAGTGGAATGCAACGCACCAGTACGAGAGAAGGATGCTCAATTTACTTCAACCCCTATTTTTAACTGCCGCCAATTCAGACTCACTCGAGCACAGCATTACGTTTCATCGCAACTGCTGTCTCTACCTCTACACGCAGCTCAACCTTGCCGGTGCTTCGGCGCCATTTCAGGAAACGGTTATTGAGTATCTATCAGCCCTGCTCAGCCGCTGCACCACTACCACCAATTACAATTTGGTACTGCTCATTTTGAGGCTACTGCAAAGCCTAAGAGGCAGCTGGCTGAGGGTGAAAATCATGGTCAGCCTAGACACACTTGCCTCCTACTTTGACATCAACGACCTGTCCAGCCTGTACAGTGGCCAGATTGACTACAAACGATACCTGGTGGGCTTTGAAGCTCGCTGGCTAATTGACAATGTCATCACCAGTCATCCAAAGGATGCAGGAGAACAGCAGCTGGTAAAAATGGACAGCTCAAAACTGACCGTTCAAGGGCGACAACAGTTAATGACGACGAGCAATGGCACTGACAGCCTGGTGAACTACAAGCCTACCATCACCACGGTGCGAGGCTCAAGTGGATCCCTTTCCTATTACGAATGTATTCTCCTCAGCAGCGGCTTCATGTCCATTGGCTGGACTACGAAGCAGGGCGAGTTCAGCCAGTGGAGACAAGTGGGAGCTGATCAACATTCAGTCGGCTTTGACGGCTTCCACCAGTGTCTGTGGCACGACAACCAGTGTGACTTTGTGAGCAATTCCTGGAAGGCGGGCGATATTATTGGCTGCTCAGTGGATAGCCACAAGAGAGTATTCACCTTCTATTTAAATGGCATCGAGGTTAAATCAACGACCGGAAAATTGTCATCACTGCCGTACTATCCAGCAGTCAGTTTGACGAAAGGTCAACTTTGCTGCGTCAACTTTGGGCAAATGCCGTTCAAATATTCAACAAACACAGCTCAAGCAAAAAGCAATTTGATTGCACCAGTTTTGCTTGAACAGTTTTACTGGTTCAAAGATGACTCAACAGAGCTTTTATTTAGTGATGCTGAACAGCAAAAGTATGACCAACTGATAATTGACTTGGAGAAGAACACCAACGCCACTTCGCTCAGATATCAGTCGCATTTGCATACGCTAGAATCTCGATTTGCAGAATTAATTGCCAACATAGAAAGCTCATCAGTGCTGAGAATGTGTCAAGCCATTCTAACGCACATGAGTAGCTCGATTACAGGCAAGAAAATTGAATGGATTCGGTGGCTTTTCATTGAGAAAGCGGTAATCATTTCTGATTCGAGTCCATCTGCTGCAAAACTAAGTGAGTTTCTCTACCCGCACCTAAAGAATGAACATTTGTTACAGACGATAAAACGACGAAACATTAGTCTCGTCCTTTCATTGCTGATAGAAAAGTACGGGTCTTTGTGCAGCATTCTAACCGAAGAAATGGCTGAATTTTTAGTTCAAATAATCCTTGATTCAGATCGAAATAAACTTGCCCTTCTCTTTGCTGTGATAACTCTAAATACCATCGACCTTTTAAACAACAAATTTGTGACATCAAAGATTGCGTCATTTTTAACTAGCGAGCAGTTCCTGGCAAAACTTAAAAAGCTGTCTTCATATGTTAGAAAAATCCGATTCTTGAATTTATACACGTTGGACTTTACTCAGTACCAGATTGCCTGTTGTGCTCGTTCAGTTCGAGAGCAGATTCTCACTCATTTACTGAGCTCAAATGATCTATCAGTGTCAAGCATTGACGAGCTAGACTTTCCAGTCAAAGTAAGGACAACGGCAGTGCTCAGTTGTCAGGACTTGAGTTCCAAAGTGCAGCTGTCGCCAGATCAACTGTCAGCGCGCAGTGATCGAGGTTGGCAGACGGTGTTGGCGACAGTTGATGTGCCAAAAGATGATGTATTCTACTGTGAAATTATTCTACTTACCAGCGGGCCGATGAGAGTTGGCTTCGTTGTTGAGGAAACAATGGCAGATCTGGAGTTGCCACTTGGCTGCAATGATGCTTCCGCCATCTGTTTTGACGGCTTTCTAAAGGTCATCTGGAGTGAAAAAGGCAAAAGGTGGCCGTTGAAGAAGGGCACTGGCAAAATGGGAAGATGGAAATCGGGTGACGTCGTTGGCTGTGAAATGGATCTTGATAGAAAAAAGGTGGCCTTTTTTCTAAATGGCAAACAAGTACAGATTCCCCTTGAAGCTACGGAAGGCGAGTTTTGGAAAAACGATGGCACTTACCGCTTGGCCCTTAGTTTGAGCAGTCAACAGCAGTGTTGTTGTAACTTTGGTCAAAAGCCGTTTCGCTTTGCAATAGCCTAATAAACGAAATTCCACTTATCACTTATCAACCGAAATTCTTTAAAGATAAAAAATTGTTTTCGACTATTTTGATTGGCCTCAGCTGTGAAAATAGTTCTGATATTTTTCCACCCCAAAAGTTTATCACTTCAAAAACATCCTTTCTCAACGGGACCGGTATTTCAAAATTCCTCCAAGCATGACCGAGCAATCAAAAGAGAGTATTATTACGAACACGTGTAACCGGATGGCCATTCTGGAAGGCATCATCGATGAGCTGCTGATAAAGCAACCGAAAAAGTTGGATATTATCGAAGACAAGCTCTCACAGCTGGAAGACCTTGTAGCTAAGCTTGCTAGTTTAGGCATTCCCAACTGGGAAGAGTACCGTAAACGCGTCGTTACCTACTGGTCAAGGTTTTCGGATCTATATGATAAGACTGAAAATTCTAACAGCCCGAAAAAGGTGAAAACTACCAACGTTGAAAATGAGGTTCAACTTTGTGAAAAACCTGTAACGACGCCAATGCCATCACCGGCAATCAAAGTTGAAGACGCGCATATGAAACCAGTTTCAATGTCGACATATAAGTCTGTGCCGAAAATTGTACACAAAGAGAAAACTTTTGTACCAACTCCATCTACAAGTTCAAAGTCGACTGGACGAAAAGAAGGTCTTCGAGCACGTGTGATGGAAGTGTTGAATAACACAAAGCCAATTAAAGCCTACGATGATATTCAAAACATTCAAATTGTTATCAACAAGTCACAGATTGTTTACAAAATTCTACAAGAAGCTCATATACTAACAGATATTGAATTCGTTCAACAATTTTTGGATTTTACTTGCTCAAAGCTGTTGTCACCTGATCTGAGAAGTGATTTCGCCTCAACGGGAAAGAAATCTCTCAAAGAACTGTCTAAGTTTCTTCAGTTTGTGATGAACAATCCCTATGCTTCAATTCATGTCCACAAATCTGATTTGAAAAAACGGAAAGAAAACAAAAATTATTTTCCAATTCATCCTCCTCCTCCTCCTCCTCTTCCGCCGCCGCCTCCACCGCCGCAATTACAATTACCACTACTACCGCCGCCGCCGCCGCCGCCGCCGCCACCATCATATCCGCCACCACCTCCTGCAACTAAATATCCTCCACCACCACCTCCGAAAATACCGCCCCCTCCATCACCGGCACGACGTAGGCTAGTTGAAAGCGAGACAACTCGTCTCGATACAGAATCAATGAAGCGTGATCTAGAAACTCTTTTTGAGAATTTTCCCATTATTCTCTGTGACAATGACGTTGCCAGCTTTAAAGAGCTTCTTGAAACGATCGAGGATGCAAGTACCTACATTAGAGATAATTCCTCCAGTTCAGTTAGCCAAGAGATGAACAATTTCGCCTTTCAACTTGCTGCAAAGTGCCTTTCCTTTGAAAAGAAAGCAAGTTGGTTTGAAAAATGTAAAGAAGTAAATAGAAATTTATTGTTCATGGCAAGCTTCCTCAAGTGCAAAATTCGGACATTGGAGTCTGCCAGCATCTCTTCAAAAAGCAGGACCTAAACTTCAAATTCCACAACATTAACCAAAGCGAAAAGTAAAGGGCACTTGTATTGGAGTTACAATCGAATACTGATCTACAACATTAGTGCCGAAAGCTCTAAGATGCTCTATTTTGTTTATTCATTTGTTAATTCTGCTCTAAAACATTTGTATGATATAAAGAACTATAATTAAAATTAAATATCATAACAGCATTTGTGTTGTTCTGTAATCTTTATAATTTTGATTATTAGTTTTTTTTCTAGTGGTTATGACGGTGACAACCAGAGTAATAGTAAAAACACTTCTAGTAGAGGTTTGGAAATGTGGTGCGACTGTGGTGGAGAAATTTACAAGCATGACGTAGTCCAGACTGACTTTTAATGGTAGAGGGAGC
>JAALOO010001564.1_pt1 | contig 15030 bp, 5 predicted proteins | sample 7257641 | NCBI WGS metagenome assembly JAALOO01 (sample SAMN14085613, study PRJNA598686) | mite metagenome | biome: ENVO:01001000; feature: ENVO:01001002; material: ENVO:01001226; isolation source: single female mite from University of Michigan culture on fish food culture... ...
CGTTAAGAGAGAGAGAGAGAGAGAGAAACTGTTGGATTTTAGGGGTTGTAGAGATGTTTTGGTCCTGCTCAAAAACAATTGGATGGTTTTATTACAAAATAGTAAGAAAGATGTCGCTGTTGTAAAATAATTAAAATTGTATTTTTACTGATTAATGTATTTTTACTTTTTGATATTTAAAACGCCGACTTTTTTGCTTTTAAGGATAATAATCTTAATTGTTCAAACCAATCTCAAACTAAGCTTAGTCAAAAGCTTGCAGTTGATTATTTAAATAACAAATTGACTTTCATTTTCCGGTACTGCAATTCGTGATTACCGCCATGTCAGATATCATTAGTTATTTTAACTTCAACTTTTTACTCAGCTTTATATAAAACCAAATTTTTTGTACTATTTTTTAATTTGTACAAATTCAGGTTCAATATTTTTATCAGGCAGTTTCCAAACAGCAAATACAATGTTGCTAAAAATAGAAATCTTGATTCAACTGTAAAAATTAATTATTTTGCTGTCTGTGTTAAAATTTATATTAAAAAGAATTTAATTTGCTTGAATTAACAAACCACCGGAATTTTTATCACAAAAAACTATATATTTGGCTAAAAATTGCTTGTAAACGGGTGAATATAATTGCTAATTAAAGAGATCATATAAAATAAATTTGGCAAATGAAAAACAGTAGGAAAGTTGTAAAATAGGAATAAAATCATAGAAAAAGCATGCATGCCTATCAAATAGCTTTTAAATTACTTTATTTTTTCCCAAACGGGCTCGCCAAAGTTTTGAATTACAAGTAATTCCAAGGCGTGATTCACGAAACCATACTAAAAAACAAAAATAAAAAAATATGAAGTTAATTAATAAGAATAAGAGTTATGTGACAATATTTTTCAGTACATACCATGATTGTGTTTGGCGTTGATGTTAATCACGGCGTTTGCCTCTCAAAATAAAATCTGTACAGAATAAAAAAAACTAAATTGTCAACAGTGTTACTTTAAAAGTTGAAGAGTTCAATTCTGCCGTTCTGTCAATAGATCAATAGCTGCACTAGAGATTTACTTGGGTGCACAAATGCTTCTAAAGTGAAATTTATTTATCCTTTATCAGACAAAAAGTAGCTGTCGGTGGTGCTCAACGTGAAGTCGAGCGGGACGAGTCGATTGGGAGCTGATTGGCGACACTAAGGCCGCACACAATCATCCGGCCAAGCCGGGCCACAACAGAGACAAAAACAGAAACAGCTACAGCAGCAGAAGCCACTTACCTTTGGCGTTTCAGTAAAATTTAATTTTAGAAAATTGAAAAAGAAGGAGACTCGATTTCGATTTGCGCTACTGAAAGCAATGAAGAGAATGAAGACGAGGAAGACTGCTCCACCGACGGCTGACTAACCAAACTCAGTGCCAGTGCAACAAAAAATTATTAATTTTTTGCGCTCAATTGAAGCAGGCCAATGAACGCCAAAATGGCGTCGAAACAAGCTAGCTAGCTTGGGCAGCCGATGAAGAAGGCGAGAGCGCCGAGTGAGAAGAGCCACCCTGAAAGGCACTCGATCACGCCGACAGGCAGGAGACAATGAGCAGAACAATAATGCCAAGTGGCCGAGTGGGCCATCGCTTGAACTGGGAGGAAAGCACAACTGCTAAATGGTAGAATGCTCTGTACTGCTGTACCCTGCTTCGATTGCCAATTCGATAATGGCCCTGTGTCATAATTAATATTACCCGGTAGCACAGTCTTCAGTGGGGTTTTTACAGTCCACATCGTCGCCTTTTTTGTTGCCAGCCATCCAAATGATTGCAGGGAGAGAATCAAATAAACACAAACAACCAAATATATTTGCAGCGGAACCTTTCTTGGGTTCTCTTGAGGCTGTGTGTGTGTCTGGTGTTCACTAATTGGAGTTGTACACAGTTCACTGCGCACTTTCACGTTGAGGGCGTCAATCAAATTAATAAGGTCGAATATGGCTAATCATTTTTTTACGATCAAGTTCCGTGCTCTAATTCAATTGATGCACCTTACATGCGCACAAACAACATGTGCAAAAGAATTCATCGATTACTAATCAACCTTCCTCTTCAACTTGACCACTAATTGGTACGCAAAGCAGTACAGCACTGTAATTATAATTAGAACATGACAGCAGATGAAGTGGTTGTAACTGTCACAAGGTAGACACAACAGTGTGAAAATGCTGTTGAACCACTGCCAAATGACCACAAATTGACCACCGAACTCATAAATCAAAATATCTAAGAAGGAAAAAAAGTGAAAAACGTGCAGATAAAGCGTTGTCTATTGAAAAATACGTCATATTGAATATAAAGTGTGTACAATGTGCATTCAAATTAAAAATTAATGGAATTAAACTCACCTTATGACAAAATTGATAAATCGAACACAAAAAAATTTTTTATGAAGGGAATGACTAGTGTGCACATTACTCTAAAACTGATAATGATGATAGTCGTGGTGTACAACTTGTGTAAGTTTTTTAAATGACTATATCGAAACAAAATCAAAAGTTGTTGTAGGTTTTATATCTTACTGGCTACCCAAATACTGCACATGCAGCGTAAAGTAAAACAACATATTTTGCAAACAAGAAAAGTTCTCATTATCTATGCACCAGGGTTTATTACTCTAGAGTTCTGTTTGCTTTTAATTTTCCGCATATTTTTAATTACTAGACCGGTTTTTGTTTGACATGCACTCATTTATGTTAACTTATTCAGTTAATTAGTAATATCTGGTGCAGCTGTTCAAGCAAACTGTAAATTAAGTTTTTTTAGAAAGAAAGTTCAACTTAAAAGACTTTTGTTTAGCAGAAAAGATGACAATTGTTTGTTTTCAATTAGTTTTAACAGTTAATGTTGCGGTAGTTTTGAGAAAACATTTCTAATTAACTATACAAACAAAAAATTGTTTTGAGTATTTTATATATTTTTGTCAAACTCATTAGCAGACTTTCTGCAGCTTTTCAATATTTTAACGAGAATGCCACTGGCTAGCACAACTGCTTTTTACGGAAGTGCGTGTCTTATGATTATCCGCTTATGCGCTGGTGATTTGTTCAGTGAATTCAGTTTGGTGTGTTTGTGCTTGTCGTGCGTAATATAAATTCAAATGAAAGAACTTTTGCGTAAAGGAAAACTGCGTGTTTTGGTGTGCCTCGTTACATTAGCACAATTTCGGCTTACTCTAAAAGTCGACCTGCAGTTTCAGTTGAAATAAACGTAAATTGGCATCTATAAATACTACTGCAGCAGCTACTTTATTTGATAGAGCACATTTTGGCCTTGATCAATTTGATTGAAGCAGAAACTTGGTAGAAATTGAAAGAAGCAAAGACAATCACTCGAGTTAGCACCTCTCTAGTGATGGCCATTGTTTATTTAATTAATTTGCCTGTGGGTGGCTGTGGTGCGGTTTTTCAGCAACTAAATTGAATGCAGAAGAACAAAGAGACACTGAGCAAACAGAACATTTTTCGTCACTTTTGTTTTCACCGCCTGGTTCTTTTCAGCAAGTTTGAGTTTGCAGATCGTGTGTTCAATACGGTCCAGTCTTTCAATGATGTTTTTCCTTCGACCATAGGCATTAGGCATCAGCAGAAAACATGAGCAACACAGTTTCTTATGTGTGGCCTTTCTAAAAGGAGTGAAGACGATGCCTGGCACTGCTGACACGACAAAGTGCAATTTTTCGGCACTGTACTGTGGCTGCACTGCACTGCTAATGCGGCGTCTATGATACATTAAACTGGGTGACACCGTGCACCAACTGCACGGGCAAGCGAGAGAGAGAGAGAGAAGAACCGGCACTGGCCAAGCGATGTGTCGCACCTCGTCCTCTGTTTGCTCAGTAGAGTTAGTTTGCTAGTTTGCTGCTGTTTAGTATGTCGAACACGGCGATATTTTAACACATCCCCCCTTTTGCCGATCAAATATCAGAAAAAAAGAAGCAGCAAAAGCAGTGCTAACACGCTTAGCACCCTAATCAGGAATACATCGACGACATATACATGACTACCGGCTTATCAAAGACAGTTTCATAAAATAGCAAAAAAAGACTTTTTAAAATCAAACTTTGTCAATCAGAAGATTCATTAACTCAGCAGTGATTTATTTTCTGTGCAGTCTGACCAGCTGAAAAAACATTATACCAGATAAAAATTTTCATTGCTCATTGACGCAATAAAAGTAAAAGGTGTAAATGAAAATGTTCAACAATAAAGTGCTGCTCATGTGCGACCAAGTGTATCGCTTATGTGTCAAAGCGAGACTAAGACAAATTGGCGCGTGCTCGCGGCGTCTGCTTCAAAGCGTGAAAGCACTGCGTTGTTGTTATTCGGCTTTCCCACTGTAGCATGCAAAGTAATTGAGGGTGTTTTTACTGCTTACCTAATACACAAAGCTCGTCTCGGGCTGCTTCTGCACAGAGGAGTGTCGGCGCTTCAAGTGGATCGGCTCGATCGATATTTCACAGCCGGTGAGAGTGGGCAGAACAAAGACCAATTGAGAAAATGATTTCAGGTGCTGATTAGCTGCTGCTGTTGCCGCCGCTGCGGCCGCTGCTGCTTCAGCTTGTAAACCAGACGACTTGAAGGAGACTTGATGAATGTTTGCCTGCCTGGTGAGCGATTGATTGAGGTACTGGTGGTCGCTGTGGTAGTGTTGTCGATGGTGTCACGCCGGTAGCACCGCTGAATGCAGTGCAGAACAAGAAAACAGTAGTGCCAGAAGAGAAATAAAGAGGAGCATTGAAAGGTACTAACAGACCATGGCAATCATAGAAAGAAAGAAACAAGTAGAAATGGAATAATAATAATAATAATAAAGAAGAAGAAAAACTGGTGCCGGAGATGGGCGCCGCGTGGACAGAGGAGACACACACACACACACACACATACACACACTTTCGGGTCGGTGTGTTGCGCGCCGTACTGCTGACTGACTGTGCTTCTTCGCGCCCGTTTCACTGGCTTGCATTCATAATTCACATTGTCCCGTAGAAGGAAAGACTGTAGTGTGTAGTGTAGTGTGTGTGTTGAACTGAGTAGAGTGAAGTGGGGTAGTAGAGAGGGAAAAGTGGTGGTGGTGATGGTGGTGCGCTCAGACTAGGAAGGCTGCAGTGCTGGCAGCCAATCTTCCACGGTCTTCCTCGCCAAAGCCTCCTTCACGCTGCTCTGTGCATTCCTTTCCTCCTGCCATGGCCTCCCGCTATCTGCTGCTCCCTCTCCCCTTCACTGGACTGCTAACAACGATGAACATTCTCATATATAGCGCTCCGTCCGCGCACTCTTGGGTCTCAGTAGGGAGAGGAGTGCAAATCATCGAAGACTCTTCGACACTGCTGGGGACCACTGTCCAATTGGGACAAACACACACCGAGACACACACTGTGTCTAATCAATGAATCACAATATTTCATCAATAAACACTAGAGTTCACAGGCACACATTCCAAAGGTGTTCGATTGGGTGAAGGTTCAGTAGTAGGTCTGCTTTTAGCTAGCAACAGAGATGGTAAAATAAGTGAAACAGTGCACCCGTTTTACTTCAACGCCCACAAGGCATCAAGCACAGATTGATGATGTTCTGCTGTGGGCTGATGAAGACATTGTTTATGTGCGATGCTGTCTGTCAAAAGTGAGAAATAGCAGCATTGCTGGTTTCTGTCACTGATGTTAGGCAAATAAGAACAATGGCGGAGTCTAAGCAATGCTTGTCACTGAATTATTAGTGCACAATCAAGCCGCTTAAAACTGCTCTTGAATCATCAAGTAGAATTTCAGTGGCAATGAGTGATTGCTGATTGAGCCAGTGAGCCACTCTGTCAGAGCAACCTGATTACACTAATCAGTTTAGGGTATAGAGACATTGTCTGAACGGCAAAGAAGCAAAATACATTTTAAAGATAAGTAATCCTTGGGGTAATCGATGCTTACTTAGATTAATGTAAGAAAAACTTGCTAACAACCATTCTGCAATGCACCAGCTTGGTTTTGTTGAAAAAATGTTGCTCCATTTTACATTTTAGATCTTAGAATCAATATAAACAGGAAGGAGCGCTCAAGTCCATTGGCATCTGCTTACAAAAAAATGTCACGCAAACATTTTAAAATGATATCAAGTTTGTCCTCAACACATAGTTACATACAACTACTTTAAGTATAAGTTTTTGTGTATATCAGTATCATAATAAGCGCATTTATTGAAGAATCATTTGCCTTAAAAAGAAAAGCGTTTTACATTTTTTAGTAAAGACAGGTTGTTGAGGTTCAACAGAGCTTAGTGCAAAAGGCTCTTCTAACTTTGCAGCCACTCTCTTTACAATCAGACAAAACGAATTGTTTTCAAATTTTGTCAAATTGAATAAATATTAGCTTAGAGGTTGTTTGAAACAACGACCAACAAAAAAAATTATAATTTTATTGCAGTGAATCGGTTCGATAATAGTGCAATTATTTGCAAACAAAGAAACAGATGCTGGTACATGGATTTAGAAATAAAAAGTATAATAATAAATGTCACTTTCAATTGTGTAGTGCACTTTAAAATGCGCCTATTTTTTGTCGCCACACTGCACTGCTTTGAGTTGGCTGATGACAAAACCAAAAAATTTAAAAAACGAAAAGGTAAGCTGTACATGCTTGACAAATGTTTTGCCAATTGATAAAAAATGGCACAAAAATTAAGAAATTGGAGACTTTGAAAAAGAAGATTTGGTAATAATGAAGCATAGGAACTAAAAAAGAAATTTGATAACTTTAAAATTTAACTTTAACAAATAAAAACAATTAAATTGACGTTTAATTACATGAAGAAGAAACTCTGCTAAAAGCAGTTTGTAGTTAAACTTTGTACAACAAATTGACAATGCACTGTCTGACAACACAAACTGCTATCTAGCAGGCTCAATTGTGATGAATGACCCAGCTAGTGTAAAAACTGCTAAACTTTATAAAAATGCGCGACAAGTTTTAGACTAATATTAATTAGTTTTTCCACTTAATCTGCAACAACTAAAAAGAATTTCTCTAAGTGACATTGAAATGGTAATAAATGGTTGAGTTTTAAAGATAATCTCAAAATACTTGCCTTTTTGAGGACAATTAAAGAAGAAATACCAGGCGCAGTTTGAGGGTACAGTCAATTGAACAGGGAAACAATAGAAAAGGGGTTTTGTTATCTCAAACAAACGAAAGATGAGTGAAATGGCAATGAGTGAGGGAACATGGACAAATGAGTGCTGGAAGCTTAGTGGCAGTAGCCATTAAACTAAACTGATTGTGATTAGTTAGCAAGAATGTGGTCTTATGACTGCAGCTAGTGGTTAGACCAGTGTGATAGACGTGATTAGGCCATGCTGGTTCGAACACATTAGCCAAGCCGCGCGCGGATTAGTTGACTGCTGCTGGTGCTGCAACTCGCCAACATGGTCAAATTGTGCTGATTGCACTAGAAAATTAGAGAACAACTAATGGACTGCATCATTCCACACAATATAAGAAATAGTGACCTACATCTGAGCTTATGTTCGGGGGAGCCAGAAAAGCAGAGATGGCCGTTTTTATTTTATGATAATAGTTAACGATTTTGGAAATATGTTGCCACGTTAAGATTGGCGCTTTTGATTTTTACATCAGATGTGTTTTTGTTCTAGAATGGTCATTTATATCTAACAACACTGCCAGTGTCATTTTCCACAATCAGTTCTGTGTAAACATCAAAATGTGTGTATTCTAATCACGTGATGAAGTTTACCACGGTCTGTAAACAGAAGTAGTATGACAGCAGTAACACCACTGGCTCATTGTGTTTTCAGTACAGATATTCTTTCTTTAGAGGCACCGTGTGACACCAGCAACAGAGCTACCATTTTAGACATTCACTTCATTAACAAGTGCACTCTTTCGCTTGGACAGGTTAAGCGGTAGTCGGGAGCCGATTTCGACTTCCACAAAATTAACCAAGTTAAGGCAAACAAAAGACAACGAGGCAAAAAAGGGTTTGCTCAATTTATTCAGTTCAGCTGTGTGTGCGTGTAGTGAAAATAGAACGTGAAAGTAAAATGAGAAATAGAAAAAAATGACAATTTTAAAAACTAAACAAGCTAGCAAACCATTACTGACTTTAAAGAAAAGCCATAATGTGTGCCATAGTGTGTGAGCTTGCAAATTGCTTGGCCCAGCAGACAAAAACACAACAAAAATTTAAAACAATGATAACTAGAAAGCCATTGCTGTTGTTATTTCTGATAAAAACGGTGTATTAAAGTTTATTTAATATTCTCAAAACAGTTTTTAAGCATTTTTGCGCTTTTTTAAACCTTCCGAAAGCTTGTTATGTAGATTGGGCATTGCCACTTGCCAAGTTGGCTAAAAGCAAACAAATATATGCGCTAAACAAGTTTAGTATTTTTAAAAACATACAAGTGCTACAACAAAAAAACAAAAAACGTGTTTAAAATTCTCAATAATGACTAGTTTAAAAAATTAAAAGTTTTTAAAAATTAAATTTTTGCACAATATTTTTAAACAAATTTTTAATATTAAATTAAAAAAAACAATGAAACTAACAAAAACTCAAAAAACCACAAACAAGAACTTTGCACTTTTTTGCAGTGAATGTCAATAATTTAAATATGTTTGAGAATTTTAAACAAAAATCTTAAAATCGATGAATTATTAAATCAATAATAACCATAGTAAAATGCGGCAGAGGGTTAAGTGAGTAGTTTTACTGTACTTTTGGCACAAAAATTGTAAAAAGTCAAGTACGTTTTTTTAAAAAATTCTAAATTATTGTTTGTATACTTCCATTATAAAAACAAACTTTCAACACTGAAACCTTTGCACAAATCAAAAACAACTTTTAATTTTTAAGTAAAACAGTGTTTTTTGTTATATGCAAATGACAAAAAATCTCGTTAACACATATGATTGCCACTTATCGGTTTATCATTAAATGATTTCAAATTCACGATTCAATTGTAAAATTATTTGAGAGCATATTTTGAAAAATAATGTAAATTATTACTAGAATTTCCATTAATAAATTTTATGTTAATTAATTAAAAAACAATACAAATTTATTAGGTTTACAAATAGTAAATTTTTTTATACATTACCTACTGATAAATAGGTGTGTGTAAATTAGCATTTTTAACGCTTTTTTACGGTTATTGAATATTTAAAAAACAAAAAACATTTGATTATTTGTGCTCACAATTTTTTAGAAACCGCATTTTGAAACTTAAACAGATAAAATTTAGAAACATAATTATCGATACAATACTGTCCACTAAAGTGCTTTGATTAACCAGTTTTTTGTGGAACTGTATTGCCAAAAAAATAATTTCAAACAATTTAATTTATTTCAACTCATTTCTGCAATGCTGCCATTGACAATTTTTGTCATTTTTTATTTAAAGAGTAGAAAGTATTTTTACTAAAAAGAAAAAAAATACAAAAAATGGCTGCTGGCAATCAAAAACTTTCTAAAACTGTACAAAAAGACTTTTTGACGGGTTTTCAATTGCTGAAGACAACACTGCCTGATTGCCTATATGATAAAGTAATCAAATTAAGCCAATAAAATGAATGGTCAAAAAGGGAAAAAGATTACAAATGCGATCAGCAAAAAACGGTTTATATCGTTTAGAACGTAGTTCTGGTGATGCTGCTGGGGACCGGTGTTCTACGCACATGTCAAAAGTGTCTGTTTGATAAATCAATTAAGATTATTAAACACGATCTCAAGAGATACGTATGCTCTACCTTTTTGAGTAGTTTTGGAAAATAAGCATTGTTACAAACTAAAAAATCAAATTAAATATACTTTTGGGATGCCTGTGACTTTTTAATAATGCTAAAACAAATTGTCAAAAAAAATTTTGTTTTTGCTCTCTTAGTCAGCAATTATCAGAAAAAACATCTAAACGCAACACGATCACAGGTGAATATGTGTGTGAGCTTGCTTTGTTCACTCATTATCGTGCTTTGTTTTTTGTTTGTCTGCATGCTGTGTGTTGCCATTGTGTGTATGGTTACGAGGAGATGCGAACAGAGTGACTGGCTGGTAGTTTGCGTTTTGTTTGATTTAATTAAAGCCTAAGGCAATGCTGGGCCAGCATCAAAAGCGGAGAGTAAATGCAGTGGTGTGGTAGCACAACAGCAAAATGGCCGAGGCACTTTGAATTTTCATTTACCGATCTATCTAGAGAAAGAAGCAGCAATGAAAAGCTGCAACAACAGCATCACCGCTGCCGATTGGTGACAATGAATTATTTAGGCCACCGGTGTGAAGACTGTGAAACAGTGAAGCCTTTCTGCTGCAACAGCACCCCAACACGACCATCTCTACGTTTTCCATCCGTTTCCGTGCTTTTCTCTCGAAGCACTATCGTTCACTACTGTCTCTGTTTTATGCCATTTAGAACTTTCAACTGTTTTTACCAAATTCTGAATCTGTTTAAAAGAAGGAAACAGAAAAGCTCAAGGCAAATTAGCAATTTATTGATAAAGGCCGAGTTGTAAATTTGTACAGCACACATTACCCACACACGTAGTCGGTGCAGATGCAGTTTTTCCCTTGGCACACAATTTTCAATTTAGTTACCCGTTGTGCCATTATCACCAGTTTTCATTTTTAAAAACGCGAATACAATTAAAAGTGAACTCACACAGACTGGCTGACTACTGTTATCGTTGTGATTTGTGCCAGCAGTTTTTTTCATGCATTTTCTGATGATGGTGGCACTGTTAATTGTCAGCAGTTTTATGCACTTTATCTTTTTCTTTGCACAACCTCACTTTTCTGATGATACCAGCCTGAGTAGCAATACTGCCTTTTTCTGCCGGCATTGATAGAAACGCTGACATGTTCAAAGAGCCCAAGAGGAAATAAAACTACTACTACCACAACTAGAGAAATGTGCCAATGTCCCACTTTGCATTTCCATTGATTGGCCCTTCTGTGCTTTATCATCGGTGCTTTACCCTCCACCTTGTCGCTGTTAGCACATAGAATCGCTCAGTAGATCGATAATTGTACTCACCCAAACTGGGTGGGTTGATTGAGAGGTACACTGGTGCTAAGAAGATTAGCGAACCGCAAAAAATGGTCACAGAACGAAAAAGACATTAGTCTGGCGCACTCGCACACAAGTCGTGCAAATTTCACCCACTGCGATTAGTGACAGCACTAAGAGCGCTATCAAAGTGCGGCTGTTCTCAATGAGCTACATTGCCATTGTGCAGGCAGTCAAACTATGCGTCCAAGGAAAAGTGAAAGAATGTCCAATTTTGAAATAAAGCACAGACACGAGCAACACAAACAAATGGACAATCATTCAGGAAGGCAACTGTCACTTAATCTTTGAGATTAATTAAATAGCAATCGAGGTGGCCTTCAAATTCTCTCAAACACTGTTGGCCATTGAGAAGTTGAATGAGTTGACCTACTGAGTGTTGAATACGTTCAATGACATGGCCAAATAAAAACGATCAAACGGCCTCAAATGTCAATCATGCATTCTGTTTTTGTTATTTTTCATCGCTTTTTGTGGATTTGTTTCCCGACACTACTAGAATGCACTCTGAAAAATCAACAACAGAGGCGCCAGCACCAGTTTAGAGCAAAAAAGAAAGGGTCACTTTGACATTGGGATGGCAACTCAATTGCCTGCTAGACGACCAGAAACTAATCTTGATTACCACAAAAGCACAAACAAGTAGTTTCTAACAAAGTTTGACATGACACCAGAAGAGGCTGGCCGCAACGATGCATTCTAATTATGGTTTGCATCAAAACAGCATTTTCTCTTATTGTCAGTGCCTTTCTCCCACTCTCCTTTTGAAGTATAAAATGAAACAGTGAAGCTATGGAGCCCATTATTGCAAATTGCAATTCCTGATGGCATGGCGATGGTGCTTGCAGAACCTGACAGGAAAGTCCTGCAGGGCAGATGTACGAACATGAGCATGTCACTCGAAATGTGTACCAACAGAAAGGTGCGATTTGTGATCACTTGCACTTTTTTAACGAGTCACCTATTAATAGTTTTTTCAGCTTGACAGAAACACTATCACGAGCACCGAGTAGTACTCAGGATGTGCTCATTGGGGTAAACTACAAGGGCGAAAACTGAGTCAATTCCATATTCTCAATGACATGCTGTTCATCCACTGACAGATGATGTGATGTCAATTTTTCTTAGTGACTTTATATTTTTGTAAAATACTTGTAAAAATACTACCGCATTATCACATCAACAAACATATTGATAGTGCACAAATTGCAAAAACTTTAGTAGTCTAGAAAACTGTATGTTAAATAAAATGCTATCAGTAAAATGCAGACTTTCCTTCTGTTTTTTTCAAAAATGAAGATGTGAAAATGTTGACATAGACACTGCTGGAATTCGCATTGACACACGAACCAAAATGTCTGAAAAAGAGACAATGAATTTGCTTCACTATTATTAACAAAAAAGTGTGGTTGAAAATAACATAATGGTGCTCGTCTGAAAGAAGTTTGATGAGACAAGTGAATATTAATATTTTATTATAATTGTCAGTTATTATTAGATTGCCGGCATTTCTTTGTGAATTTTGTGTTTGTATGAGAACAAACATAGAAAACTTTAGCAGTGTATGACTTTACATTTTAAAATGTAAGGTTCAAATAGTCCCATGATGCACAGTGGCATCGATTTTCATTAAAACAGTTAACTGCGATAAAGGCCAAAAAGAACAAATCTATTTAAAATATAAGAAAGCAAAGAAAGAGTCAAACAAACTCGATTAACAACCACAGTTGACTGTGACAGTTGTGGGCATTGTCACACTTGTGCTCTGTGACCACCAGCCCTGGTCCACTCCTCTTTGCTTTTTTCCGACCGACAATCAGCTGGCAGAAGACAAAGCCAGTTCAGTCCGTCTGTCATTACTTGATGTCACCTACTGGTAGTGCACCACTGCCAACCACTGTAGAGTCATTCATTGTTGTCCTTGTCCATGTCTTTTTGTCGTCAAATGAATTCATTTGGCTCGAATCGATTACGGACAAACTTGGCACTGGGCCACAGTCAGAAGAAAACACAATTCACTAAAATGCACTTAAAGTCATGGCCGGCAGAACTGGTGCAGATCGGCAACAACAGCAGCACAATAAAATAGACTCAATCAAGCGTTGTCCTTTTCAGAAAACAATGGCTGCCATTAGTGCTGAGACTGTCTACTGGATTGAAAGGCAGTACAGGTGGCAGTGGCAAAAGAAGCTGGGCTGACAAAGACAGCGCGGCCATGAACAAGGACCAGGGTGCACTTTTCGCTCTTGTCCTCGAGTGTATCCGTCAAGAATTTACACAAATCGATTGTTTGGCAGACAAATCGAAGTTCGTGCGCTGCAAAATAAACAGAAGAAAAGTGAAGACAAATGGAAGCCGCAAAAGCACTGCTGACACTCACATAACAACAGCAGCAATGGAGACCAGTATTTACTGGTGTGCCACAGGAATACATTTTCCAGCCTCTTGGTCAAAATAGTCTCGATTTGACAACCTTCGGATGTGTTCCTTTGTGCTTTGATACGATTTCCAGTAGAAAAATCTTCAAATCTTAATGCACAATAGAAGTGTAGATCGCTTCCTCTACTCTCTACTTTCTCTCTTCAAGCCCCATGTAGATGCCAAATGCATGAACAATCTAGTAGTGGGCTCAATGAAAACTAAAATGGCAAAAATAAACTAGAATAGAAAGAAAATGATATGAAATTAAATTTATGACACGAGATACGAAAAATATGGATAAAGGCGTGCGGCTATGAGCAAGACAGCGATTATGGTATGGCAATAATGCCATTAATGGCTTCCGTATTGATTTTCTGCCCACGGACACGCCAGGACAGGGCAAACAAATATGCCATCCATTCGCTCATTCGCAAATGTAGGCTGAAGTAAAAGTTTTTCTGTCTGACCACACTAAAAACGCCCAAATAAACTACATGTTTTTAACTTAAATTTTTTAGTTTTGTTTGGATATTGTAGTGATTTTAATATATTTAGGTCAGCAAGTTTTTTCATGATGAAGTTGAAAGTTAGTTGCAACAATTTGAATGATTTTGTGTAAGTTTGTGAAGTGATTTCTATTGACTGGCACTGTCAGACATATGTCTGTTGTGTGAATTGGGTGTTACAAGTGATGCAACTCGAGCACACTACAAACTCGACTTTTGTTTGGTCAGCCAACGTTACAGAAGGCAGTAGTAAATGATTGATCGAACCGAATACCCATCGATCATTCATTTTGGTGGCAACTGTTGAAGATGGTTGCGACTAAAAGCAGCGTGAAGATTGGTCAGTTGTACTATGGTCAGTTTGCAGTTTGAAACCCACAATAAAACAGTTAACAAAGTGCTGAATCGTAACTCAGTCAATGCCTGTTTTTTATAAAAACAAAAAACAAACTTACATTTGTTACAATAAAATTGTTGTAGAGCTCGATTATCGATATTGATCTGTGTGTGTGGAACGGTAGGTTTTGTGTCATTTGTGTCATTGATTGTCTATTAGAAGGGCAAGCAGTGTTCGATTAGGCGAGTGACCGGACAGATACAAAGTTTGTGATTGGGCTTTGTAGTCCATTGTAATCCATCATTTTCTTACAAACCTTGGTTAATTAATTGAACTAAGTGACAACTTGGTAGACGACGCCTAATTGCCATTAAAACTACTACAATTATTGCAGTTAAAGTTTTCAAAGTCACTTGATGAACTTTAATAAACTAAAAGATTTTTTTTTTGTTTTTAACAATTGTAAATCGGTTTTTGATAGTCCTGCTTTCCCTAAAAAAATGATTTTTCTCCCTCCGCACTGACTCTTTTCGCTCTAGAAAATACACCTTTAAAGATATTGAAAAACGGTTTTCACCAGTGCAACGAGATAAATGGCATCTTTCGAATGATACCAAACTCGAGTTGATCAGATAACCGGAAGTGCCTTATCTGATCATAG
>JAALOO010001566.1_pt1 | contig 15028 bp, 14 predicted proteins | sample 7257641 | NCBI WGS metagenome assembly JAALOO01 (sample SAMN14085613, study PRJNA598686) | mite metagenome | biome: ENVO:01001000; feature: ENVO:01001002; material: ENVO:01001226; isolation source: single female mite from University of Michigan culture on fish food culture... ...
GTTGTTGACTTGAAAAGAAAACCAAAAATTCGAAAAAAATTGTTGTGAGCGCGTTATCCCCCCTTAAGTTTTTTGAGTGCACTTATTACACTCCTCACAAAATATATAATTTCACCAATCACGTGCCGCAGCAATCAGAGTTGACTTTATCTGCATATCTAAATATGATTTCGTATCTTATCATAGTAGCTTGAGACATTGCCTTTCATTTTTTATGTTCTATGGCATACCTTTTGTGCTCAAGTACCTCCATCTCATTGATTGATTCGACTAGTTTGTGTGACATTAGTGTGACATATTCAGTGTTCAGGTTATTAGCAATAAATCGCCCAGTCATTAATGCAATACATGCACTGATTCGTCCATTTTGAAGGCAATGACTACACTTTTGTACAAATGATCACTCTTCAGAGGAAGCAGAGTTTTTGAATTTATTTATTCAGCCGAATTCTTTTTTATCGTGTCAATATTCAAGGTTTGTATATCGCTCAGTGTGTTTAACTGTGGTAAGTGTATAAACTTCCTCGTGAGCCTAACTTGTTTGTTCCTGCTTGATCAATTGCCGAGATATTGTTAAATTAATTTCCAGTAATGCCCTCAGCCCTCAGTTTTTGAATACAACTTGATCGAGCAATTATTATCCTATCAAGGTGGTGTATGCTCAGGTGTGTTCTAATTTTGCAGTTTGACAAGAAGAATTGTTATTTGCTCAATACTACTCGATTGTAGTGAAATCGTTTGGACAGTGCTGCAGTTTGCTATCTAGTGGAAAAAAGTCCCTCCTAACTTCAAAGAAGAGAAAGAGCGTGTGTGCACTTGGAGCCATTGTCAAAGCCCCCTCTCTCCCCGTCCCCGTCTGTTCCTCTTCAGGTGTGTACAAGCAGGGAGCCATTGACGTAACGCGACAGTTGTGACGAGTGATGATGCGAATCGGCGGCCACCACTATCACTGCCAATACCAATACCTGCCTCTCTCGTACACCACCTTGTCGCAATCAAGTCTTCGCCAGTCCATTTACGAACCACTACACCACTACTTCGGTGTGTGTGTGTTTGCACTGTCGTCTCACATTGCATTTATATACTCGGTGCTCACAGTGCCGTGGCTGCACATATCATTCAACTAAGCAGAGTGTGAAGACTTGTGCTCAACAAAGCTCAATTTATTTAATTCCTCCCTTTGCATCATCACTGTCTGGTATTGTAATTTTTATTCCAGAGCTTTCGATTCTCATTACCAGCAGCAAAACAGTTTTTTGTTTCTCAGATGAATTTAGCAGTGACGACCATCTGTTGCACACTCTTGTTTTTGTTGCATCCTCTGAAAGGTCATTGGCCATTTGCTTAAACAAGCCGGCACTGTCTTGACCTTTCTGCATCTCTTCTCATTGCTAATCAATAGCTCTTCATAGTTAATCTTAAATCTTTCCCCTCTGCTAATGACCTCTGAAAAACCGTTGCTCTTTACGTCAGTGTCTTCAAGCAGAAAAAAGTGCTATTCCGGTTTTGCCTGTTATTCCCATTTACCGGATTCTACTCTAATTTTTCGCTTGTTTGAGCTTGACGATTTCTGTTTCTCGTTATTTCAGAAGTGCTTTCTGACTTGATCATTTCAACTTACTGACAATTTACCTTTGCCTACAAATGTAAGTTGAGTTTTGTTGTATTGATTATGTCACCAGTCACTCTTTCTCTCAACTCAACACCTACTGGAAAGACAGTGCGAGTGGTTAGCCTTGACTTTAATATCTCCTCTCTCTTTCTCTTTAACGTCACTGGCATTTTGGCACAACACTGCGCTTTACCACGTTGACCGTTGTTTCCGCGTTTGATTTTTCGGCTTGCAGGTGATGCGCCACGCTTTGCGCGCTTTAGCGCTTCCAACGCATCCAGCGATGGTTTAAGGTCGAGGTCAGCACTCTCCCACTTTCTCTCTTTTTCTAAGTGTTCTATCAACGCCCCTTGTCTAAAGAAAGGTTTCAGTGAGTTGCTGCCTTCTCACTTTCAGATCAGTGAAACCACACACACAACAAGGTTGACCTTAATATACTTTCTGTTTCGTTCGGTTAAGCCAGCAAGCGGCTGGCTATTCACTGACCAGCACTACTCACTAACTATCATGCCCTCTTTTCCGTCATTTTCTCTCTATCTCTCCTGTCACTAACTTCCTTCCCCCTTATTTCTCTCTTTGCAAATAATGTACAGCTGCTCAAAAGACAATGCCCTGCCGGCACTGGAAATTACAGTGGCCCGTGTATGCTTTTCTCTTTCACCTAACTCCTTTGAAAGAGCAAGCACACAGACAGGCAGAGAAAGAGAGGAGGAAAGATGCTGCATGATTGTCTTCCCCTTTCTCTTATTTCAGGCATGTCTTATTATGACTACTGCATGCAATCCAAATGCCTCACGAATTTGAGCCAGGCGCGCATTACAGCTGAAGCTGAGCTGCCTTTGGCTTTCATTCAAACTGGTGACGATTTGTCGTGTGTCGCATGTGTGTGTGTGTGTTCATTTAGATGGCTGATCCTTGTTTGTCGCCTTTCCTTGCCTTAGAAGTGCAACCTGTAGTTCAGGTCTAACGGCCATCTTGAGTTCATCGAACGGCATTGAGTGAGCAATCGGCTGTCTATCACAGCAGTGCGCGCATCACTTGTCCGTTAGCACCATCAGCTTCAATGAACTCTCACCACATGTCGACAGAGATGCCCTCTGTTTTGCCCACCATTTACTGACCATCATCACACACTGAACAGAGCAGCCTCTCTGCTAATCTCACTTGTGCAACGGTATCGCCTCCTAGATTATTTGCTTTATTCTCCGACAATTAGTCATGTGATATCGCCGCTTTCTATCTCGGTTCAGAAGACGTCACATGTCATCATTCATTGTGCTGTGTGCGTGTAGAGTGGATGCTTACGATGCTTACGAGTGAGCTCACACTTGCGCTCTGGCAATTGTTGTCTATTCCCCACTGAAGCACGTCAAGGTCGCCTTTCGACGGTGCGGGTGATTCCCATCCTATCACACACACTCACCTCACTCACTCAGTGCATAGCATCATAAGCACGAGACGTCTGCTGGCTTTTTGAACAGCAGCACCGTCTGTGGCTTGTCTGTAAGTGATTTCAGCTTTATATAACATCATGTGCTAACTGCATTCTCTCTCGCTCAATTCCTCACTCGCTACTCGCCCCTCACATTGATTGAATTTTTATTTGTTTTTATTCGATAATTTTCACAACTTTAACCTTAAAAACTTGCACCGCAATTTTTTTGCAGGTACGCTTGTCGTATCACTTGCCATTTGTTTACAGTTAATTAGCCCGCCTGACCCTGATGTTGCGACATTTGCACACACACACTCATCCCTTCTCTTCTATCGATGAATGCCCTTCAATCAGTGTATCCCCATTTGTGAGCACGGCAAATGATGAGTTGATCTCTCCCTCAGTTGCCAGTTAGTTGTCCTCTTATCTGCCGTTCTGTTGCTGCTGCTAACCTATTCTCCGCGTCTGCACAACGATCTGCTCTATCTCCACGCTACGCCATCGTAATGACCCTAAATAAATAGGCAAAGGTGTGATCGCATTGGCAAAGCATGTGCGTTTGTGTTTGTTTCTCTACAGCAGAATTTGCGCCAACGGCAACGTCTGCTCAAGTGTCCTTTTGTTCTATTCGAATTTACTGTATTCTCCATTGTCCGCCGCACAAAGGTGTTTGTGACTCTTTTCAGCGCCATTCTCGGTGACCAAATAATTAATCAAGCATTGCATGACTGGTTTCTTATTGGCTGGTGCTATCTCAGTGTTGCCAACGCCAAAACAGTCTTTTGCCTATAAATAAATAGACCTCTGTGCCTAGTTTGTAATTTAGAGATTCAACTTTGATTTTTTATCGTATTAACTAACTTTATTTTGTCATGTTTTCAGACTGACTTTCAAGTGACCACCTCCTGCTGACCATGCCTCCAAACGCCAGTCCCGACTCGCCGTCTCCGACAATGGCCAACGGCGATGGACCTCGCTTTGGCCTGCCTCCCAAGGACGATGACTACCAAAGCTCGCCCCCGCCACAGATTCGCCAGCGTAAAATGTCTCACGCTGAGCAGCTGATGCTCAAGGTGATTGAGGGAACCGAAAATGTAGAGCACGCCATGATGAACATGCTCCATAATGCATGGAATGTAAGTGATGACTGGTTGCACCTTTTTCCTCTTTCACAGCACTAACCCTCATTCATCCCTTTAGGTCTGCCACTTTTCGCACCTGCCAAAGTGGTTGCAGGACAATGACTACTTGCATTTTGGTCACCGACCGCCGCTCGCCTCCTTCCAGGCCTGTTTCTGGTCCATCTTTCGACTGCATACGGAAACACTGAACATCTGGACTCACGGGGTGGGCTGCCTTTTCTTCATTATCACGAGCGTCTACATGTTCTTGTGGACTTCATATGCTCACGTGGACACCATCGACAAGATCATGCTGGGCATCTTCCTCACTACGGCCATTCTCTGCCTCGGCTTCTCCGCCTGCTACCACACTCTGTCCTGTCACTCGCATTCAGTGTGCCTATTATTTTGCAAGTAAGTTGAGGTTTGGAAGTCTTTAAATTTACATTGATCTTATTTAAAAACTTTCTTTTTCTCTAGACTGGACTACTGTGGCATTTCACTGCTGATTGCCGGCTCGATAGTGCCCTGTCTCTACTACGGCTTTTACTGTCACTTTTACTCGAAGATCATCTACATCGTCGCCACACTGGTGCTCTGTGCAGCCTCGCTGATTGTCTCCTTCTTCGACAAGTTCTCCGAGTCGCAGTACCGCCCGGTGCGAGCCGGCGTCTTCACCGCCTTTGCCCTGTCCAGCGTCATCCCCGCCGTCCACTGGTACGTCACCCACGGCGGCGTCGCCCACCTGGGCACCGCCTTTCAGAGCGCCGTCTTCTTCATTCTCCTCATGGCCACGCTCTACATCACCGGGGTGCTCTTCTACGCACTGCGAATTCCCGAGCGGTTCTACCCGGGAAAGTTTGACCTTTACGTAAGTTTTGTTTCTAAGCACTTGGCCTTAACTTTACTCATATCAATTGGCACTTTACCCTTTACCAGTTTCACTCGCACACGCTGTTCCACATATTCGTCTTTGCCGCTGCCATTTCTCACCTGTGCGGTCTGACGCAGATGGCTGACACTCGCCTTTTCTCTGAACACCTTTCCAAGTGCGAGTTTTAATCCAGAGAATCACCGTGGTGTGTCAATTCAGCCGCTGGCAACTCACCACAACTGCTGTATTCTAATGACGCCAAAGCAAAGAAGCACACTCAAACTCTGAAACTCCTCTCACCCACAAACACCAAATTGACAACATTTACATTCATCTTATCATCATCATCAATCGACTAATTTATTACTGCAACTGAGCATGGCTAGAGCATATGTTCATGTTGCTTCACATTCACCTCATCGTTTGTGCGCGCTTTTCTTTCAACCGATAGTCAGCAGAAGCAACTTTACAGCAACACCAGCTAGACAAACTTCTTCAATCAGAGCTTTATCAAATGTTGATATCGAATGACCATCAATCGCTGGCTCGATACCAAAACTATGTGACCGGTCATTTTATATATTTCATTCTATTCGCCTTGGGTAGTGGTGGTCAGCACTTTTTGCTCACTTCAGCAGCCTTATCTCGTTCTGCGCCTGATGACACACCTCTTCATTGCCATTCCTCAGCACAATGGACAAGTTATAGCTGATGCCGGTGATTTTGAATAATGCTTACCAAAGAATCTATTCAAACTACTGCAAATGCCACCCTTACTTCTTGCTTCAACACAGTGATATCTGGGGATTTTGTTTCCTTTTACCTTTATTGTGCCTCATCTGTAGCACTTGTTTTTATCCTTTTTAAGTTTTACCTGTCTATTACTTTTCTCTCTCTCTCTCTCACTTCAGCCTTCGGTCTAGTATTACTGTTTGATCGACCTATTTGCAATTTTCTTAGATTTTTCAAATTTCATCTCTTCTCATCTACGCTCAATTTTATCAAATCTCAATGTTATCTTATTGCTTTTGTAGTTTTTATATTTAATTCGTGTATCAGGCGCAAATTATTTAACTTTGTTCACCGGTAAATTTTTACTAAATTCAGAATGAAGAATTTTTACCAAATAAAAACAAGTATGAATTACAAATGTGCTATTTGGAGCAGCATTCGTGCAATGCTATTTACTCTTTTTGCTCTTGGCAGCTGATTTCACCGTCTTGCTCTTTGTTTTTCCAGTGCAATTTGACTTGCTTGCCTTGGGGGTGGACTTCACTTGACTTGCTTTCGATTTGATGGTCGATTTGGGTTTACTCTTCGTATGGGAGACAGTTGACTTCCCACTTTTAGCTCTGGACTTGACTGCAGACTTTGATTTGGCCGCTTTGCTGCTGCCACTTTTTGGAGCTACAGCAACAAGTTCGGGCAGAGGTGGAAACCCTGATTTGCCCACTCCTGGAGGCAGTTTGTCCACAGTTCTTTCAATCTCCATCACATCAAAGTCTTCAGTTTTCGACGACTTTTTGCTCTGCACCTTGCTAAGATTAGACAGAGTTCGCTTCACGACCGAACTGGACTTTCCGTAGTTGGGATTTTTTTGTCTGACATACTGAACCTGAATCTTTTTCAGCGTGGAGCCCATCACCGTCGGAAGTGATATTCCAGCGGTGTTTGACTTGCTGCATTTACTAGCATACTTGGACTTGCTTGCCACCTTTGAGTTGGTACTTTTGGACTTTACTCGTGAAGATGTCTTCTTGCTGGCGCTCTTTGGCCCTTTGCTTGCTGACGTTTTGCTGACTTTACTTTTACCTTGTTTGCTCATGTTTCAAATGAAAATGAACATTCTCACAAGTGACCCAAATATATTGAGATGAAATAGAATTTTAGAAAGTTCAGGTTTCTGCAATTGTTGCAGTAGATTGGTAAAATGTAGTTTGTTTCTAAAGCGTTAGAAGGCGCATCCTAAGTCAGGGAAAAATTGTAATCTAGTTGCCAGTGATTACATTTGCCGGCAACAGTTTTCTAATTACTCTGATAACTTCCGTTGATAACTTACTACTTTGCACAAATTAGTCACTTAATAAACTGCATTTCATTGTTGATACGTCACACTTGAGATTTTTACAAAAAGGAACTGACTGTTAGTCCTTTTGCACCTCTGATAGTATCAACTACTATGATTGCTATAAAAATCAGGTGATTCCTAAGCATCCTCAGCGTCACTGATAAACTTTATCATAAACATCGTAGAGAGGTTTGCGTGTGCCACAATGACATTTTTAAAAACTGTTTCTTTTTTTTGGTGGCGCCTCGTTGAAATTTGGCGCCATTGCAAATCTATTGTCGATATTTTTAACTAAATCACCTCAAAAAATAATTTGCTCTTTGAACAACTTAAAGTTTTTTAGAACGATTCAATACTTAATGTTAGTGAGCTGTCGTTGTCTTAAAAAATATTTTTTGTGTTTTTGAAACATTCATCATCGCTGACATTTGTTTGTCTGCTTCTAACAAAAAATATCATCATTGATACTTTCCTACTATCAATGTCACGGCAACAATGACTTCACAGAGTGCTAATTTGTGTTAGTGGTTGTTTTTTTTTGCAATGACGTAAACTAGAGTAACTGGGTGACTTTTGGGTGAACAAAAAAGGCTGTGCTTTTCTCCGTTTTGAATCAGGTGACAATTCAGTGTCGCCTGAGTGGGAAAATGAGTGAACACTGAGAATCACTGCCAGTGAACACTTCTTTTGATTCTGCAGCGACCTTCTGCTGTACCTTGAGAATCACTCCACTTTCAGTGACTGCCGCCCCATCCCACTTGTGCGATTCTATTTCTGGTTTACAATGCCAAGTCGTTCCGTCTGTCCTTGTCTGGCTTTCTCCTTCTCTAAGCCATTCATTGCATCGTAGGTCGCCATTAAAGCGAACACGTACACTGCCATCGTGTTTTCCACTGACTGGTACGTCTTTAGCCAGAATTACTGCTCAATTTATGTCTGGGGAGAGGCCTAAAAGTATGAGATTATTTTCCCTAATTTCCCTAATAAAATCAAACAGATGAAAACTTTTAAAACAAAAACCGTACTAATGTTTTCAAGTGAAAAAATAAAAAGCTGACTAAGTAAAAAAGTAATTTTACTTGATGATCATGATTTAAATAAAATAAAAGTTAGATTAGTTTCTCATTAGATATGCAGCAACTGGGCAGTAATTTGGCACGCGGCCCTTGCTTACAACACTTGAAAATTATACTGTCTGTCAATTGTTTTTATCGAACTGCTCGTGTCATCATCATTCAAGCAGTAAATACAAGACATTATGATTTTGATGTGACTAAATATAGTGATAAATGTATCGAGACAACTATGATAGCATTAAGTGAGTGCTCTAAGTGTACCAAAGCGAGGTTGAGAGACCTGAATGTCTCTACATTATCAGAGTGGAGCCGCGCATATGCTTGCCCAAGCAAATACAATATGCCTACTGTTTTTTCTCCACAAGCCATTTGATTGTCTTCAACTTTGGAAGACCCAGTCTGACCACAACTACTCAAACAAAGTTTATTTCCAACAATAAACACAATTTTAGTTGGTCGCAAATTGGTTTCAAGTTGATGATTCAATTAATTTAACTTACTTTATTGGCAACTCTCGGACTGTACTTTGACTGTACTCGAGCTTTATCCAATTAGAATTCACTGGAAGCAGTCACTGGTACATCATGTCAGCACTGGTGCACAACTTCATCAGCGCAGCTGTGGTTGCACTAGTACCACTTCTTGTCAACACAGCTAAAATAATCGATAATGTACGGTGGAGTGACTGTCACACGACTGAGATTGTCAAGTGACTGTCAACTGGGCTGTGGCAGTGGGCTAGCCTAAACAAATCTGCTACCCTTTAGTTTGCAAAAGAGTACTAATTGTATTTTCTGATAAATCCCAAAGTAATTAGCGCAAAAAGCATATTGACAAGATTATAATTGATCGGCACCAACAATCCCTGTATTAGCACACTAAAAAATTTTTGTTATAATTATAACGTACTTTACCAGTTTTTCTCAACTTCTAAAAATGACGTTTTTTAAAACATGTAAGAAAAAGAAAAACACGTTTTCCATCGATACCTTTGATGAATCTGATAGTTAAAGCTAGACTTGAAGTTTCTCTCTAATCAGTAGTCATGTGAACTTCGAATGAATCCAAAACCTGCCTTCTTTTAGTCGACAATTCAGCAATTTTATTTTGTTTAATTTAATTTGTGCTGTCAATGGTCATTGCAAAGTTTTTCCGCGCTGAAAAATGGAGTCTTAAATAGCATTTAGTTTTCCATGCAAGAATTAATTTGTGTAACGTTCTCTGACGTATGTAGACGACTGTGACTAAGACTTTGATGCAGTAGAGTGTCCAGCGGAGTGGCCAGTGGAGTGGCCAAGCTATTGCACTCTCTTGCCAATTGCTGTACAGTTTTCCATTGAGCTAACAAAGCGACACGAGTCAGGCGGAGGCCGTTCTGTCTTACTTGGAAGTGCGGCAGGAGCTGATTATCAAGCAGTTGTCAGTAACTTTATATTTAGCATTACAATAAAACTGCTGGTCATTGACCACCTTTTGTAGTAGTGCTTTTCGGTTGTCTATCAGATTGCGTTTTCCCGACAAAACAATATTCTCCATTTTGCTGTCAAATGTGTTTTTTAACTTCGGGTACATGACAATACGGTAATTTTCATGTTCAGGTCAACCACAATAACATTTGAAGCTCACTGTCTCGTAAATGTCTCTTGGAAGCTGTCAATTGTAATCATAAGTGAGTGATAATATTTTTGTTAATAAAAAAAGTTTTTTTACACTTTGGTATCTGCCACTATAGTATAAGCTGATAGCGGGTAATAATATGGCCAAACAAATGTACTCCAAAAATGTACTTCAGAAACCTGAACCTTCTTCACAAAGGTCGCTTTGCGTCCATTCAGTCGAACATTTGGCAAACAATTTTCACGTTTTGCCGGCACTCGAGTTAATTGAAAGGCAAAGACAACCCTCTTTCATTGCGCCACTTCAATGGCCAAACGAAATTGCATTTGCCTCCCTTAGCTCACTCCAAATGGCACCACTGGGCACAGTTGGTTTAATTTATGGTCACAGTTTTGCCAGAACCAGCAAGCTCAAGTAAATTGCAAATTTGCATTCCGCACAAGTTCCGACCAACTTTGCATGCTCAGTGGTGCACTATTGGACAGATGAGCTACAGCAGCAGCAGCACAGGTCTTGAGCTCTCAATTGCACTGTAGCTCAATTTATCACTGTGACATTTATGTCTGCCGTCATTGTACTCGATGCTCACTGGAGTCTAGTGACCGAGATAGTTGGTCCCAAAGTTTCACTTTCCTCATTTCCTGATCGTCTTTTCTTGCCTCTGGCATCTTAGAAAGGGTGACCTTCAAAAACGAGTACTCGGTGCCATCGCGCGCCTTTCCTCCTAACACAAACACAAACACACGGCTCGAGCACTCTTCAGCAATTCTCTCTCTCTCTCTTTTCCCCGTCAGCTACAGACACAGACAAGCGCTCGCTCTCTCTTAGAAGACCAGTTGATCAAGTTTGTTGACCTTAACTGTGTGTGTGTGTGTCTGTCGCCTGATCAGGTGTGCTTTTCTCTCCACCTTTGGAGAGGGCACTGGATGAAGCAAGCAAGCGGCCTTCGTCGCCACCGGCAGTATCTAGCGGTAACTAACTATTGCTCACGAAGAAGAGGTCACACACAGTACCAGCAACCGCACCTAAACTACGACTACTTTTTGTTTTGCTGAGCTTGCATACCACTCGCAGCGGCACCGTCGGCAGACCGCTGCAAAACTGGAATTCATCAGGCTGAAAATTTTCTGGATTAGATTTCGAAGATCCTCAGTGGTGTCAAATATAGCAGTCAGTATTGATTCTCACACAGTACTGGTCGTTCCATTTATAGAAGTCACAAACAAGTCACGCTGGATACCTTTCCACTAATGATTCTCTGTGCGCTGCCTGCCTGCCTGCTGCTGCTGCCGCTGACCCATTTGCGGGCTAGCAGTACAGTTTGATGCACATGGCCTCAGGCTATGGTCGAAATGACACTCTCTCGGGCAATTTGTCGCCCTCTCTCTCCCTCTCCCTCGCTCTATCTGGTCTATTGACATCCATTGGCAATGCGTCAGGTGACGACAGAGAGCACTGTTGTGACGCGTCATCAGTGCAGTTGGAGGTGATGCAAGGAGACGGTCAGTTTTAGCTTATCGAGAGTGGTACACGTGTCAGTCAGCTCCGAAGGATTGGAAGTTCTGTGAGTCACTGCGAACATGTGGTTGCATCAGGTGCGCATTAGGTACACTTCAGTAGGAGTTTTAAGTGAGTGAGTGAGTCAGTCAGAGCGTTAGGAAGTGAGGGAATGTGTGGCGCGATTAGGCGGTGCGACGGTTGTGCCGCAGTGCAATTGTCGTTGCACTGTGTTCCAGCGCTCGTACTGCACTCGAGAGATGCAGCAACTGTGGCGGCAGTTGCAACGGCAACGGCAGCAGTTGCAGAAGCAGCCTCCTACACTATTGTTGCGCCACTATTGCAAGACGCCAAATGAGCCGTCGTCAGCCGTGAATATACACACACAGGTCGTTCAGTTACTTGACTCACACAGTTCGAGTGGTGAAGAGTGTACAACAGCTACTGCTGCTGCTGCTGCTTTGATTCCATAAGAATTTCAGAATGAATCCACTCTTCTGACTTGTCGCACGCATGAGAGGAGAGAGAAGGGGGCGAAGTGGCTGCTAGTAGAGAGCGAGAGCAGTGGTCAGCGCAACTGTTAGCGCATCCACTGCAGTGGCTGCGGCGTCAGCTGTGCCTCCTGCCGCAGCGCATCGTTGGCTGCTCGCGTGTTGTGCCGTCACTGTAGGAACTGACATGGCGCGATTTTGTGATTGGTCGAGGAGTGGTCGTGGGCAGGACTAAAGGCCAAATTCAAACCACTGATGGATCACGGGCATGTGAACTGCCGTCGCCACACACTCAAGTTCAGTCCGTCATAACATACACTCCGCGTCAGTGATCTACCACTGAAACACTAATAAAATCATCGGTTTTGCATCGCTTTTACCGGCACCAGACCCGACTGACACGTTCTCTGAACGAGCCCACCTAAACACACTAACATCTTGAACTTTTCGCACACCTCTTTTCTTATCTGCCACTAATCTTTCACCCACCAGCGACACTCTCCCTTCGCCAAACAGTATAAAACATTCACCAGTTTCTCAGTCACCCTGCACTTTGGTTGGAGTTGGTTGCAAGTCAACACATTCGACTTCAGAATCTTCCCCTCATCCCATCATTGCATCACCCATCTGAACATCAAGTTCAATCACCTGTTCCACTCTCCCTGTTCCATCATCACCAGTAGAATGGGCTCCAACATAGCCGTATCAATTTTGATATTCATCATCAAAGTTGTAAGTATTTCTTTTGCATTTCTGTACCCTTGAAACTAACAAGAAACTTGTTTGTTTACATTGCATAGGTCGTCACTTTGTACGATATCCTCACCATTCCAGTGTACTACTACGTTCAGAAGCCGTGGAAACGGCAAGCAGCTGCTCAGAGTGCTCGTGCTAAGCAGTTAGAGCCATCAAACGTCTACGGCGCCTGGATGCGAACCACCCAGCCACCAAAGAGCTTAATTGACGGCTGTGAAAATGTAAACCAGCTATTTGACCGCGTCGTCGCCAAGTACGGCAACAAGCAAGCTTTCGGATACCGACCAGTTTTGGGCGAGTCAAATGATGTTCAATCAAATGGACGGGTTTTCAAGAAATACATCCTCGGCGATTACGTCTGGAACAACTACAACGAAATGCAAGAGCGCGTCAACAACTTGTCGTCTGGTTTCCTCCAACAAGGTAAGAGAGACATTCACTGTGACTTTTTTCACAAGCTAACCTTTGATTTTACTCCCACAGGCATCAAACACGGTGACATTGTCATGATCATGGCCGACACCTGTCTGCAGTGGATGATGTCTGCGCTGGCCCTTATGAAGATCGGCGCCACGGTGTCAACACTGTACGCCACTCTGGGCGAGGACGGCATTGTGCACGGCATCAACGAGACGGAGGTCACCCACATCATCACCACCCAGGATTTGCTGGGCAAGATGTTGGCTGTCCTATCAAAGACTCCACTGATCCGCCACATCATTTACATTGAGGGTTTCAGCAAGACGGACAAGGCGCAACAGTTCCCCACTGAGGTGAAGGTTGTTCCCTTCTCAAAGGTGGAGGAGCAAGGAAAATTGGTGCCATTCCCGTCAATGTACCCCAAATCGAAGCCCAGCGACACTGCTATCCTCATGTACACCTCAGGAAGCACCGGGGTGCCCAAGGGCGTGATGCTGTCTCACCAGAACGTCCTCAGCTCTGCCGCCGCCTACAGCATCATCTCACATGCGCTCTCCGAGAAGGACTCCTACCTCGCCTACCTTCCACTCGCTCATGTGCTCGAGATGGCGTCAGAGTTCTTTTTCATGTCTCTCGGCATGAGCATCGGCTACGGATCACCTCTGACGATGACGGACAAGTCGACTGGCATCAAGAAGGGCTGTCCGGGAGACTTCTCTGTGCTGAAGCCATCCATCGCAACCGGTGTGCCCCTGGTGCTGGACCGAATTCGCAAGGGAATCACCGAGGAGATCGACAGCAAGGGCGCCTTTGCTAAGCAGCTCTTTGAGTTTGTCATCAGCTACAAGCGTCACTGGACCAAGCAAGGCTACCGCACTCCAATCGTCAACTTTCTGGTCTGCAATAAGATCAAGCAGATTCTCGGTGGCCGATTGCGCCTGATGGCTGTGGGTGGAGCGCCACTGGGTCCGGAGACTCACGAATTCATCGACGCCTGCCTCGACATTGAGATCCTGCAAGGCTATGGCCTGACTGAGGTGGCCGCTGCTGGCACGCTCATGGACCTCACCGAGCTTTCCTCTGGCCGTGTGGGCGCCCCGCTGGGCGGCGTCCGTCTCAAGCTGGTCGACTGGCTGGAGGGCAATTACCGGGTCACTGATAAGCCCTATCCACGCGGCGAAATAGTGCTCGGCGGACCGAATGTCAGCAAGGGCTACTACAAGAATGACCAGCTCACCAAGGAGTCGTACTTTGACGAGGATGGCACTCGATGGTTCTACACTGGAGGTTTGTTTTTGACTTGTTTTGTTTGACTTACTTTGTACTTACTCTCTTTTACATTGCAGATATCGCAGAGATCTACCCGAACGGCACTGTCAAGATTGTAGATCGCCGAAAGGACCTGGTGAAGCTTCAATTTGGCGAGTACATTTCTCTTGGCAAAGTCGAAGCTGAACTCAAGTGCTCCACTTATGTCGACAATGTACGTCCTTCTTTTGCAAATATTACTCAATTCAAAAGTCTAACTTTAATTTCACTATTTTAGATTTGCGTAATTGGCGACTCATTCCACGACCATCTAATTGCCCTGATCGTGCCTAATCCCAAGGCGATTAGCCAGCTGGCCGCAAAGCTGGGCAAAGAGGGCATGAGCTACGAAGAGATGTGCCGAGATGCTGAAATCACCAAAGTAATCACCAAGGATATCATTGACTACTCGCTGAAACAAAGACTGAACAAGATGGAGATTCCAACGAAGATTAAGCTCTGCTCTGATGACTGGCTTCCCCAGTCTGGCCTCGTGACGGCAGCACTGAAGATTCGCCGAAAGAACATTCATGACTTTTACAAAACGGAAATTCGCTCTCTCTACGGAATCAACTCTGTCTCCAAGTCAACATAGAAAAACCAGCACTGAACGATGAACTTCAACACACCCACCCTCACCCACACACACACTGCTCTCCGACTGTGACCAACTCAACCCTGAACTCTCCTACTTGAAAGGGTGCCTCTCTCTCTCTCTCTCTCTCTCTCTCTCTCTCTCTCTCTCTCTCTCTC
>JAALOO010001181.1_pt2 | contig 14998 bp, 13 predicted proteins | sample 7257641 | NCBI WGS metagenome assembly JAALOO01 (sample SAMN14085613, study PRJNA598686) | mite metagenome | biome: ENVO:01001000; feature: ENVO:01001002; material: ENVO:01001226; isolation source: single female mite from University of Michigan culture on fish food culture... ...
CTTCAGTCCGACTACGTCCGCTGTTCACTGCTCACCGCTCATTGACTTGCGATTCAATTTATCTTTTTTTTCGAGACAGAGTTGAGTAAATGAATGCAGCAGCAAAAAACAACACAGCCGCAAAAAAATTAGTTTGAGTTGGTTGATTGACCGGGAAAATATATAATCCTGTCAGGTGATCACACACACTCACTCACTGCTGGCCAAGGTGGCAGTAGTGTGGTCATAAATCAAGCGAGCCGACCTTTTGCCTTCGAAATGTCTGTTGTGTCGGCTAGCTCAACTTTGAAGTCTTTTCCACTGCATTTAGCCTAAACTAGAAGTGGAACAGACAGAAGCTTTTGGCACATTAGTTGCCTGCAAAAAGTTGTGGCTCTTCGATTCTGGACACTTTTAGCTGTTGTGTGTTGTTTGTCACTTTGGCTGGCTTGCTGCCCACTGTCTCCACCACCACTTTATTTTGTCTTGAAGTTGACCTTTTGCACCTTTTTGCGCTGACACGCTGCCAATTGATCAACAGGTCTTTTCTCTCCTTTTCATTTTATTTTCTCCTTTTTTTCTTTTTGCGGCTTCTGTGCTCTGTTGCCGGGCTGTTCTGTTGATCAGTTGTCATTTTTTCCACCACCACAGTGAACTTCAAAATGAAATGAAATGATCATTTTTGTGTGCACCTTGCACCTAGCTCTCACTAGAGACAAGCACTCTACAAGTGTGCACTTTGACATCATCTCTTTCTCACCCCGCTCACTCTTTGACGGATGACTGCTTTTCCTTTGAACAGATTTTGTGTATGAGTGTGTCCTCTAAAGTAGTGCAGACCTTGTGCAGTGCATTTGGTGCGCTTTTGTGCTTACTCTATCAGTACGCCAGCACTTCAAAATCAGCTTTTCAATGCATGAGAGCGAATGAGCACTCAAATTCACACTTTCTTTCTACTTTTCCAGTTTTGCATCTCTTGCTCTTTTCAGTTCACACAGGCGCATGATTCTAAAATGCTGCCGTTCTGCATCTTCCCCATTTTCTCGCCATTTTATGAACACTTCTTTCGTAATGTCTGTTGCTATAATTTCCCTCCCTTCCTTTTTCCTCTTTCTCTCCTTTCCGCATTAGATGGAAGCGTCTGGCTTTTTTCTGTCTGGTGGTGGTGTTCATGGGTTGAGTATGGGCAGCAATTAGTAGTGAGCTCTCGATTGTTCTCTCTCAGCACTTTGTTCTGTCTCCTGGTCGACGATATGTCACGCTGATAGCATCTAACCACAACTGCTGCAGGCTTGGGCGAGCTTTCACTCACTCACCTCTGCTGATCACTAATCATGACACCGGCAGCAAACTCTATGGTTTGTCAGCCAAACAGACACTACAACTACCACTATTAATTACCTATTCACCTCAGTGGTAGAAGTAGCTCACAAGCGCGCACACATTTCTCATGCTTCAGTTGTGCTCAAAAGTGTAGTGCACTTCAGCGACTACTCTGAATTTTTTGGTGCATGAGAAGATTTTTTTCCCTGTTTGTCTGTCTAGAATGTTCTTGGTTTCCTTTTTTGGCGAAAGAATTACCTGTCTGACGTTGTTGTCGAGCCAACGGCAAAGTAGAGAAGAAGTAATGTCAGAAATTACATTTCAGCAGCAGTCTCCCAGGGACGACTATCGTTCACTTTTACTATCCTCTCCATTTCCTCCTTTGTCTTAGCTCGATGGAAGTCAGTGAACACTTACACTTACACACTTACACTGCTCGTTGCCCGTCACCGGCAAAAAGAGCCGCCCGCCACTGGTCAACATGTTTGAGATGTGTATTAAGCAGTGTCCCTGTCTCGCATGTCTCCTCCAGCTTCATTCATTCATTCAGCTCAGCTCATTTCTCTACCTGTCTACTGGGCTAATCGAATGAGCAAACTGTCCCCTCTTTCTCCTCTTTTCCATTGTAGTAGTTGCTCTTATGTAACTAATGTCGTCGCTGTCGTCTCGTGGTGGCCACACTGTGACTTTTGATAAGGCAGACAGACGCACTCATTTGATCGTTGACTCTTTCTCTCTCCTGTCGTCGTTGTTGTGTGATCTCTTTTCCTGGTTTGTTGCTACGAGCCAGCCACAATTTGCGCTGTGCCGAGCTCTCTCGATTAGCAATCGAAGCGTCACTGTACGAGAACGTACGAGCCAGCTCGAGCTAGTGCGCTCTTACGCAGTCATTTCAATTTCAATTTCATTTTCTTCTGTAATTACCACACCACTGTGTCGCACTGCGGATAGCAGCAGCTCTGTCTGTCTGTCTAGATAGATAGAGCGGATATTGCTCTTCTCTCCTGGATCGATGGTGGAGCAATGAAGTGAAATGAAAAAGTTTGATTTCCGAAGAATGATAATCACTCCTGACTGGTGGGAGAGCTAGCTAGACTGGTGGTGATACTCACTAGCTGATGTGTTGATGTCACTCTCGCTGGCTCGTATTTAGTCCTCCTATTCGTTTGGCTGCTGCTGCTGTCGTCTCTCAGCATGACGCCCAATGTCTGGTGTCTGCCAATCAATTGGACTCCTCTCTATTGTCTGCCTTGTCTATCTCTCTCTGTCTGCTGTTGATTGACAGACCACCGTTCTTCTTTTTGTTTTTTGCTTTTTGTTTTCTTTTTTCCTCTCCCCCTCTTGTTTGGTTCTCTCTTTCTCTCTGTGCTTCCGTCCACTTTTGAGCTTCGTTTAGGAGCTCCTTTTTGGCTATTTTTGCCAGTTTTTTGCCGTTACTTCTGTTTTGGGTTGTTGACAGTTTTTTCCGCTGTGTCTACTCTTGCTGCTACTGCCGTCGCCGTCGTGTCCGGCTTTGTTCTGCTTTTTGCTTCTGCATTGTTTTTAGTCGTACAGTTTTCTCCATCGTTTTCCTTGCCCTTCTCGCCTTCTTTTGTCCATTTAGCAGCGTGCTATTTGTTTTCCAACTCTCTCTTGTTGCTGCTGTTGCAAGTTTGCTTGCTGGCTTGTTTTGCTTCGATCATCATCATCATCTCACACTCTCTCTTCTGCGTGATCATTGGCAGAAGAAAACTGTGTTTTTGCTTGTTAGCAAAGCTAACTAAAGGCTGCAGCAGCATCCGACGTGCGGCCTAATCGACTGTGCCCATCACAAGTCTCTGCAGCTTGTGCTTTTTTGCTACCAGGAATGTTTGGTGTGTGTGTGTGTGTGTGTATAAAGTTGATGTCGACGAAACTGGCAAAAGCTAAAGCTGGTTCCAGTGGAAGCCAAATCAGTTGTCGTCGATCAGCACCAACACTGATCATCGTAGTAGTCGTTGTAGCCAGTTGCTGTGTTTGAAAGAGTGTAGTTTGTGTGCGAGAGAGGTCATTGGAACTTTCAATTTGGCGGGTTGTGAAGTACAACACAGCAGTTCAGCCACTTTGAATCAGCTGTCAGTGCAGTGGTGTTTTAACTCTTTTTGTTTTACTGCCACCTTTTAGGCTTCTCTTTTTTAAACTGTTCGTCTGTTTGATGAATGATGACTAAAGGATGGTGATGGTGATGACCACTTCTTACGACCCCTTATCTTCTCCTCCTCATTTCACCACCCCAATTCGTCACACCCATTCGTCACATTTGTAACTGTTTAGTGCAAAGTGTGAGCGTTCAATTGTGTGTGCTGATTGTGCCAGCTGTAACTCACTGTCTGTCACTAATTTGCAGTGTCTGCAGTGAATAAAAGTTTACCGTGACCACTGCTGATTTCTGTTCATTGATGCTGTCTCTTCTTCTGATGTGTTCATTATCATCAACATCATCAGCAGCCTCCAGCCCCATCTTCGACACACTCTATTCACCCGACGACCATCATCAGTAGTAGCAGGCGGAAAAGATGATCGAAGAGCAGCCATTTAATTTTTATGTAATTGCCTCATTGTGCGATAGTAGTAGTAGTTTTTCCCTCTTTCTGCACTTCCTCTACCATTGACCATCACTTTCTTATTCTTTCTTTCTCCTCTTTTTTTCATTCACATTCACATTAAAAATCTTTTTTCTTGTCTTTACTAATGCACTTCTCTCTCTTTTTTGCAGGATCAGTACGACAACATCGCCTCGGTGACCAACAAAGGCCTGGAGCTGCTGGACAAGTATGGCCAGTTCACCAAGGAGCTGTCGGCCATTGAGACGGACTACGCCAGTAAGCTCCGTCGGCTAGTCAAGAACTACATGATCAAGAAGAAGGATGAGGAGGAGAACATGTAAACGGTTTTGAAAAAATGTTTAAAATCTTCCTTAACAAACCTTTTTTCCCCAGGTACACGGTGATCAAAGCCTTCAACCTCTCCCTCTCCGAGATCAACGACATCGCCAACCAGCATGAGATCATCGCCGAGGAGCTCCTCCTCCGCATCGTCAAGGAGATCTCCATCCTCGTGAAGGAGATGAAGGAGGAGCGGAAGCGGCACCTGGCGGAGGGGACCAAGCTGCAGAACGGCCTCCACGGCGCCATCACCAGCCTGGAGAAGTCGAAACGCAGCTACGAGAAGGCTTTCCGAGATGCGGAGAAGGCGCAGGACAACTACACCAAGGCGGACGCCGACCTGAACCTCAGCCGGGCGGAAGTGGAGAAGAGTCGCCTGATTTCAGTGTCGAAGAAGCAGCTGTGCGATGACGCCATGTCTGACTATGCAACGCACCTGCAGCGGACGAATGAGCTGCAGCGGGCGCACTACCGCGAGCTGATGCCCAAGGTGTTTCACCAGTTCCAGGACATGGAGGAGCGGCGGGCCGCCTGCATGCGCAACTTTATCCAATCCGGGGCGGCCATCAGGCGGAAGGTGCTGCCCATTGTGGAGAAGTGCATTGAAGGCATGGTGACGGCCAGTGAGCAGATTGATCCTCAGGAAGATAGTCGCCTGGTGGTGGAGAGGTACAAGTCGGGCATCCTCCCGCCGGATGACTATCCCTTTGAAGACTTATCGGTGATGACGAGGAACAGCGATGATGGGTCGATGATGAATGGAAGTGGTAGTGATGCCTCGGAGAATGGTTCCACCCCCAATGGTGGACATCGGAGTAGCTCTCATGGGCTGCACCATTCGACCTCCTCGGTGACGCGCTCTGAAACGATCAGGGGCACCTTCTCTGCGGCCAAGTTCAGAAAGAGGAATGGCATCTTTGGCATTTTTGGCTCCAATAAGGTATGATCGGTATTTTGACTTCTTAATCTTCTTACAAACTTGACAACTTTTTTCTTTTAATTTTAACCTTTTTAAATCTTCTACTCTATCTTTCTTTCTTCTTCACCTCTTCTTTTCTCTTTTTTAATTTTCTTGTAAGTTATGCTGATATTACGGGCTTTATTTGCTTTTTGCTTTCAGCTTTCTGCTTTTTCCCTTATTCTTTTGCGTTTTTGCTTGATCACTGCTTGAGCCATTACACACACGTTTTTGAGCTTTTAACTTGTCAACTAATCATTTTAAATCTCTTTCACCTTCAGACCACCGTCGACGACTCAAAGGACGACTTCAGCGACCTACCTCCGAACCAGCGGCGAAAGAAGATTCAGGCGAAAATCGATCTCATCTCAAATAACATTCAACAGGAGACGGCTGTCAGGTACAAACTCAATAATCATTTTTATCTTTTCCTTGCTAATCCAAACTTTTCTTTTTGCAGAGAGGCACTGATCAAGATGAAAAGCGCCTACGAGTCGAATGTGAAGATGGGCGACCCCAATTCAGTAAACGGCCAACTGGCGGAAAACAGCAAAAAGCAGGAACAGCTGCAGGCGGATCTGAAGAAGTACCAAACAATGCTGCAGGAGGTGATGGGCGGAGGCGGAAACTCCTTCACTCCCGTTTCCAGTGCGAAAAAGTCTCACTCCAGTTCCATCTCCTCCTCTTCAAATCTGTCCGTTGCCTCGAATGGAGCCGGGGCACATCGAAGCAGCCTCTCCGATGAGTCGCTTTCCAGGTCAGAGTCGGAGACCAGCGTCAATCATACGTCTTCAAATGGAGTTAATGGAGGTGGTGGTGGAGGTGGACTGACAAACGGTGGCCACCATCACCTCAGCAATGGTCACCTCGGAGGCGGAACTAATGGTTCAAGTACAGTGGCCCCTGCTCCCACTGTTCCAACGCTTACATCGCCTCTCTCCTCGGTGCTCTCTAATGGCGGCAGTGGTGGTGGAATGTCTTCGCTCTTTAAGCTCTCCAATGGAATGGGATCGGGAACGCCCCCCACTGCGACTATCACCCCCACGCTGCTCAGCCCGGGTGGCCTCAGCAACAAGTCATCCAGCACGCTGACGCCCACCAGTGCCATATCCTCTTCCTTGGTCCTCAAGGATGAAAATGATTCGTGAGTTTTTGTGGTTGCTGAGGTTTTAAGGTGTTGAAACATATCTTTTTTGTTCTCTCTTTTTAGATCAAACAGTCACGAGTCGGGCATTGAGTTCGCCGACGATGGCGACTCGGTGGGCGGCGGTGGCGAGGATGACGACTTTGAGGAGCCGATGCTGGCGGCGCTCGGCTCGGCAAAGGCGCTCTACCCGTTTGAAGGTACCAATGATTTTCTTTTGTTTACATTTTTCTAAACGTTTTTTGCTCATTAGGTCAAGACGAGGGCTCCATAAAGATGGCCGAGGGGGAGGACTTTGAGGTGGTGGAGCTGGACCAGGGCGACGGCTGGACGCGAGTTCGCCGCCTGGACAGTGAGAAGAACTACGAAGAGGGATTTGTGCCAACCTCCTACATTCAAACGGTTCTCTACAACGGCAGTAGCTGATGAGAGAGATGTCGCTATCGATTTTATCATCATCATCGTCATCATCATCTGCTGTTTTTTCTCTATCTAAAACAACCATTACTCATTTTCACCGTCACCGTCATCATGATCATCATCTTTTTGCGCAGAGCTCACTCTTTCTTTTTCTCTCGTTCAAGTTGAGTGGCTTGCGATCGTCATCATCGTCATCACCATCATCCTCTCTCTATCTCTTTCTCTTTAGATGTTGGGAAACACACTTTACATTACGAAACACCGCAAACCCGTTGACTTTATCTCTTCCTCTTTACGTTCTTCCTCTTCTTCACCGATCTTCAATCACTCACCGAAAACACTATTTTTCCTCTTTCAAAGCCTTTCCCTTTTCAACACTAAAACAGCAGACAGGTAAATGACACAGACTTATTTTTCTTCTGAATCGCTGACCTTTGTTCGCCTCGTCATCTTTTTTGTTGTTTTCTGCCTTTCTCAAAATGAAGTTCAAATACACTAAACTCACATATGCACACACACTCACACAGATCAGATTCCCCATCCTCTTTAGATGAAGGTCGATTGAATGATTGGCGGATGATGTTGGTGATAGAGGAATTTCTTGTCGGTTAATTGACCAGTTGAGGCTGTCGCCAGCCATAGCCATTTGTTCCGAATTAGAATTACAGTAGTTTTTCCCACCGGCCTCAATCTTCTCAGCCTCGATCCATAATCATCATTTCACCTTGCCACAGACATGTTCACAGCTCTTCCTCTCTCTCCTTCCTTCCTCCCTCCCTTTAAAGTGACACCACCCACAATTGTGATTACCACCTTATATTGACTTTTTATTTTTTATTCTTCTTTTCTTTGTTTTTATGACTTTGTTTGTTTCTCACTTTTCTCTTCCTCCTTTCACTTGCTTTGCTCAGTCGCGCCTGGCTCGAGGAGCCACCCAAACACACTCACAGAAAGAATAGTGTGCATTTTATTAAATCGGTGCTAAATCTTGCTGCATTTACCACCTATCTACCTATCTACCTACCAATCTCCCAAACTCTACCTACTAGCGAGAATCATACACTCTCAGAGAATCCTAACGATGATTTTGCAATATTTTGTAATATATCTTTGTTTAAATTATGCCACCTTACTCTCTCATTATTCGATTTGATTCGACTCATTCGCTGATTTTTTCCTCTTCTCTCCTGTAATAAAGACGACTATTGTTTGCTTTTAGCACTTTTTGAACAAGTTCTAAAGTTTTGTCTTTTCGTGCAACGTGTTCTCACTAGCTATAAACGGCTTTACCTTTGCCAGTTTCCCCTCTCATTTCAAGAACCTAGTTTTTACCCTCTAAAAGCGATGCCAGTTTCAAAGCGAGGCGCCCTTGTCCGTCAGTGCTCAGTAGACAGCGTGAAGCCGCCCACTGAGGTGAAGATAAAGCCTAGCATTACCGTCAATGACTTTGGCCAGACGATTAGCAGCCACAGCAACAGCGGTGGAAGTGGCAGTGGTGGGAGTGGGAGTGGCACTGGCCAAGCCTACGACCACCACAAGCACACCGACTGCATCGTCTTTCTGGTGTACTGTGCCGCCCACGAGCAGGTGCTGCTCAGCGTCCAGCAGAACGACACGCCCACCGCCCTGCTGTACATGCCCTTTTTGGAGGTTCCCTTGTGGAATGAGGCGTGGAGCAGCACCGCCCGCTACCGCTGCTGTCAGCTTCTGGCCAACAATGACGTGGCCCGCTTTGAGACGCTCACCAATGGAAAGGTCTTTGATTTTCGCTGTCTGCAGCTGCTTCGCCTGCAGCTACCGGCCACCTCGAAGTTTGTCACCCGAGCTACCTACTACTTTGAGATTAAAGCGGGGAAGAGTGGTGGTGGTGGTAGTGGCAGCCCCGGTTCCGCTTCCGGCTCCTTCGCTTGCTGCCAGCCAATTGAACCCTCGATGAAGTGGTTCCCACTGCAGGACATCATCGAGGAAAAGGTGAAGAACCTTCCTGACTATTGCGGCCAGAACGTCGGCTTCTGGGGCCCGGAGCTGGTGGAGCTGTGCAAGCTGATCAAGCTGGGCAAAAACCGCAAAACACGCCTCATTGAGGTCAGCCTGGAGGAGATCACCTCGCAAACTACGATTCGCGGCGGTGGTGCTGCTGAGCAGCAGCCTCGAGGCGCCGCCGAAGAGGAGCTCCTGCTGGGACTTCGCCTAAGCAGCGCCGACGTGGAGCGCATGTACGTCGACTACGTGGACTTCTGCTCGCCCAGCTACTACCTGACGCCGGCCTCCTTTGGCCTCTACCTCCACAAGCTCGGCTTCCAGGAGCACGGCAATCGCACGAAACAGCTCTTTCACGCCTTCAACTTCACCGGAAGTGGGCGGATCACCTTTCAGGAGTTGCTCATTGGCATGGCGCTCTATGATCCGACGGCGGCCCCACCGAACGGACCGCCTCGCCTCAAGTTTGTCTTTCGTTTCTACAACACCGACCAGTCGGGGCTACTCACCGTTGATCAGCTGAAGGTGATGCTCGCCGAGCTGAGCCCGGCTTTTCAAGATAAAGATGGAAATAAAGTGAAGGAGGTGATTGATGGCCTGGGACCAGCTGAATTTCCGCTCTCAGTGGGCGCCTTCATCAAGGCCGTCGAGGGAGGAAAGATTCCCGCCGATGTGGGCGCCAAGCTGGTGCACGCCTCCAAAGCCACCTTTCAGAGCATTACCCGCTCAATTGCCATCAAGAACCTGGCACCGAATAAGAAGGCACTCGCCAAGCGGAACATCGGCAACATCATCATTAAGCGTCATAAAAGTGAGTTTGGTTTTTAGTGTACTTTAGTAATGTCGTCATGATCATCATCTTCTTCTTTTTCCTCTTCTTATTCAGACATTTGCCCCACTTGCAAGTCCATCAAGTACGATGTGGCCAGTCATGCGGTGACCCTGAAGCTAAACGGTGAAGCGGTCAGTCGAGTCCTCGGTGAGGTGGTGAAACCTGATGTTGTTGTTGAGAAGAAGAAGGCGGTTGACAGCAAACAACAGCTCGTGGTGGTCAACCCGGACCACCTCAGTGCGCAGCAATTCAGCGCCGAGTTCGTCTTCAACGCCGGCTCAGTGGCCAACGTCCTGCTGAAGGCGATTCGTGAGTTCAGCCGTGCGAAGGGCACAGTTGGGCAGCCTCGAGGGCTGATGGAGGATCGACCGGAGGAGCTGTGGACGCTGATGGTGAAGCTGTACCGAGTGCTGGACGTGCTGCTGGAGAAGGAAAGCAAGTGCCAGAAGGTGTACTCGCCCTGTTACATTATTGGGTAAGCTAGATTTCCTAAAAACATCTTTGTAATTTTTTTATGTTGTTCCAGAGACATTCACGGCAACCTCGAGGACCTGCTCACCCTGGAGTCCACAATCTGGCCCTCAGTGCCTCTCCTCAGCGCCAATTACCTCTTTCTGGGCGACTACGTTGACGTAAGATGTAAAAAAGAAAAAATTGAAATTTTATATTCTACTTTTTCTAGCGCGGAAAGTGGTCCCTGGAGACGGCCGTCTACCTGATGGCCTTCAAGGTACTGTGTCCAAACAAGGTGACCCTCCTTCGTGGCAACCACGAAGTCCGCCTGCTGCAGCTGAACTACTCCTACAAGGTAAAGTGGTGAAAGTTTTAGAGATATAATCAAAACCTAAAATCAAAACGTCTGATTTTCCCTAGGCCGAACTACTGCGAAAGTACGGCGAAAAGCACGGCACCCGCTTCTGGGAGCTCACAAACCGCCTCTTCGACAAGATGCCCGTCTGCGCCCTGCTCGATGACGCCATCTACTGCGCCCACGGCGGCATTCCCAAATCAGCCGTCACCGTCGACCAGATCAATCGTCTTCCTCGAGAAATCCGAGACCCTCAAGCCGAAGCGGCCATCGCCTGGGAGATCCTCTGGTCAGACCCGGCCAACCGCGATGACTTCAATGACACCTGCGCCGCTCGAAGTGTCGATCCGGAGACGACCAATGGCTTCGTCTTCAATTTGAAGCGAGGAACGGCCTTTCGATTTAACCAGCAGGCGGCCAGTGCTTTTCTCAGCGCCAACTCGCTGACGCACATTGTCCGTGCTCATGAGGTCATTCCCTTTGGGTACACCTTCCACTTTGGGGCGGTCTGTGCGACCATCTTCTCCTCGAGCCACTATTGCGGTGAGTTTTAAGTTTGTTTTAAAAAAAAGTTGACTATTTGTGTTATCATTCTGATTAGGCAACGACAACGACTGCTGCGTCATCCTCGGCGACAACCAGCGTCTGATGGTGCTGCACGTAGACACTGCCGGCAACTCCACTGCCACTAATTAGATCTAATGCAACATTGGCTTTGTTTTGCTTTGCATTTTTTATTACTATCTTTTTGTTTGAAGCAACAACAGCAGCACATCACTTTTCTAGGGCAAACTTTTTTTGCGCCATTTTCATCTCACATTTTAACTGTAATGCAATTTTAACTCCAAACTTGTTTTTTCTCAGCGCAAATTGATACTTTACGAATTTCAGCGCAGTTGAGCAGTTTTTTAAAACATAAAAAGTTTAATAATACTGGGGCACTTATCGCAGCGGCAAAATGAATGAATGCCCTCAGAAAAAAGTGCAAAATTTGTAAAACAGCAAAAAAATAGGAGGAAGAAAAAGAATCAAATGTTGCTGCTGCTGGTGGTCAGCTTGGAAAATGCTGCTGAGTCAAGAAGGTGCTGTTGACCAGACTATAGACCAGAGAAAAAAAGGTCTAAAAAAGGGTTTTAAAAGAAGCCTCTAAACTGGAGAGGGCGATGAAACGGAGGAGGTGGCCGGCGAAGAGGGCGACGGCGGCGGCGGATGCGGCGGGCCCTTGTTGCCGGTGGCCGCGTCCTTCTCCGTCGCATCGAAGAGCTGGTGCGGGTGCTCACGCGGGAACTCCGGTCGCTGGATGGTGATGGTCGCGTTGAAGATCGAGTTCACGGGGTACTCTGCAGAAGAAAAGGAAGAAGAGTGAAAAAAGTTTATCAAAGTTATCAAGCCTCTTACCCAGTCGGACCGGACAGTAGTCTGTCGGCTGGAGGGCCATGAACTGGTAAGCCTTCTCGAAGAACTTGTTGTGAATGGCCATCAGCTGCAGCACCGGGTAGAGCTCGTCTTTGGTGAAGGTCTTCCCAGCATCTTCGGGCACCGGCACCCACAGCTTCCCCTTCAGCGTGTCCTTCACCATCTTGACGGTGCCAGGGAGGCAGATGTCCAGCTCCGGCGGGCCGCAGAAGTACTCGGTGAAGCTGAGGTTGTGCGGGTTGCGGAGGTCATTGCGGAACTCCATTGCCTTGGTCACGGCGATGTCCTCGATGCGCGTCGCGCGGTCCTCGTCCACCTTGAGGCTGTAGCCGGCGCAGCGGATCCCATCGAGGGTGATCTGCTTCGGCTCGCTCTTCCACAGGCGGCGCATCTCCTCGAGGGTCGTCTTGCGATAATTGCGCACTTTCACCACCTTCTCGGAGATCTTGCGGATGATCTTCTCGTCGTGGATGATGATGTTGTCGAGGAGGGCCTGGTCGTTGCCCACCGGGTACACCATCTTCTTCGTCATGCGGAAGTCCTCGCTGATGGTCCACATCGTGATTTGGGTGGCTGGAAACGAAGAAGGAGGTTTTTAAGAAGGGCATGAATATCATCAAAGTTTTGATGACGTGTACAACTTACGACTAAAGTGAATGCAGAGGGCCGTCTTGGCGCGTTTCACCTTGGGCACTCGGCCACTGTTGTCGATGCCCTGCAGCGTGTAGCCGATGATCAGCTGGTCCTTCAGCCGCTTGATGTACATAGTGTCCTCGGCGTTCAGCCCGCCGAAAGGCAGCGGAATGATAAAGTTGAGCTTGTAGTGCAGCTTGAAGGCGTACACCTGCGCCGCCTTGCTGCTCATCAGGTAGTCGTACTTGGAATAGAAGGCGGCAAGGAGGACTTTCAGGCGGCTCAGCTCTTTGTGGCGGAAGACCTCCTTGCAGAGCTCAAAGTCCTTGGTGGACTGGGCCTCGTGCCAGGCGGCGAAGCCGTGGTCGTCGCGGATGTTCACGTCGGGGAAGTAGTGCAGCAGGTGGAGGGCCATCTGCTTGTAAAACATGCCAATTGCAAGCATCAGTGGAGTACGACGACGCGGATCAAGTTGGTCAATCTGCAGCTGCCCCTTCGCCTTCAGCTCCTTGATGACTGCCTCCAAGCCGGCCTGGTCCTTGCCCCAGACGTAGTAGTGAAGGGGCCACTTGCATTTGATCTCCTCCACGGCTGCGGTCACCTGATCCGGACTTTGAGGTGGCGGAGGGACGATAGAAGTCTGGCGGTCGGGGGAGGGAGGAGGAGTGTTGTCACCCATCCTTTTCGGTATTGAGTGTTTCAAGTGGGGAGATTGAAGTGTGGTGAGTATGCACTGAAACGACTGAAACGTTTGGATAACCACAATTTTGCAACTTTAGGAGAAGAGAAAGCGTTTGACTGTTGGTTTTATGTGCTCAATGGTGTAAAGTTCGAATTGTGGTTTTGCTCTACTTTTTTTGCTTGTGTACGACTATCGATTTTCAATTTTTCAATTTTTTCAGTTTTTTAATTTGGTTAATTTAATTTGATTCTCGTGCCCACAACTGCACTGAACTGAACTGAGGTTGTACAAACTGCTGATCTTGCCCCCCTTAAATTGCTTCGCCACTAAATTGAGATGAGTTTTTTCAGATTGTAAGTCGTAAGTGAAAAATCCTCTTCCTTCTCCTTCTAAATTACCCACTGATTCAATTTGCCAACGGAATTGCTTGAACAAAAACCCATCGAGCGATTCATTTATTCCACTTTGATACAACTACCAAATTGCATTCATTTATATCCATTACATGAGCATGAAGGAGGAGGAGGAGGAGGAGAGTACGACATTACAAAGATTTACGGCTCGCCGATCAATAGGATTCGCTGCTCTTCTCGGTGTTCTTCCAAGCAGCTCTAAAATAAACAGTGCCAAGATGAGGACTTCTTCCTTCTTTTCCTTGACTGCCACTCTTTAATTAGAAAACCCGGGAGTTGGCCGTCCCCTCTCTCTCTCTCTTTCTCTCGAGCAGTTTTCCAAGTACTTTGTCAAATTGGGAATATTCAATTTAGAAACAGCAGCAGCAAGGGCTGTCCAGTCCAGCGTCAGTCTGATTAGCACAGACGTCCTTTCCTCCTTCTTTTCCTTCAGATTTTTTCCTCTCTCATTATAATCACTTTCTGCTCATTTCATCTGAATGAAGCGACTGTCTTTCTGTCTGTCTGCTTGTCTCGACTTGGCCCTGCCATGACTGCCCATAAAACTGTCCTGTCCTGTACTCTTGAGTACACACATGACTGTTTGTCTGCCTTGCCACACTTCACACTGTTTTAGCAACAGCAGCAGGACACTATCCGCTTGCTCTATATTTGGCGTCTCCTTCTTTCATTTCTTTTCCTCGTAATGGCTCGTCTAATTAGCAAGTCCAATCTCTCTGTCTTTGGCAGGAGAAGTGCTGCCACTACTCCACTTCAATTGTACATTTAAAGAAGAAGTCCGAGAAGTAGTAAAAACAACCAAGAAATGGTAGTAGCCGTGTACAATCTGGAAATCTTGTTGTTGTCATAAACAGAAGTTCCCGGGATTCACTTCCAAGCTCTGGACTTGATTCTGCAGCTGATACAACAACAACCTAAGTACGATATCTGTGACGGATTCACACACACGCTGCCAAACTGATAACCGTTTTCTTCTTCTTTTTGCCTCTTTTTGCACATTTGTTTATCATCCATCTTTCAACACACACACAGCGCAGTGTGTTGCTGGAGGCCAGCCACCGATCTCTCGTCTTCTTCCATGGCAAGCACCTCAAGTGGCTGACTGGTAATGACTGCTAATTAGTTGAGAACGGAGAGAAAGACTGAAGACTGAAGTGCTGCCTCTCTTTCTTTCTAATTGGCTTTTCCTTTTCACCACCAGCTCTAGCTAGCGCCAGCTAGCTTTTCAAACGGGTAAGTGTTGCAGTTTTATGTGTTGCTCTTTTCTCTTTTCGCCTTTTTGTTGTTGTACAACCGTCCGTGACTTATGCCGTGAGTCGCAGAAGCAAGTTATGAAGGTGGTCCTCTGACAGACAGACAGAGAGTGGCTCTTCTCTCAATGAATGTCCTGATTTCCAAACGGAGAGAAGGAGCAGGCACAAGTCCTCTAATCATGAGAACGGTATCCTCGGTCGCTTGCCTTCCAGCCAAGCTAGAGAGCACCCAAGCACCACTTCTCCCCACCACT
>JAALOO010001568.1_pt1 | contig 14986 bp, 9 predicted proteins | sample 7257641 | NCBI WGS metagenome assembly JAALOO01 (sample SAMN14085613, study PRJNA598686) | mite metagenome | biome: ENVO:01001000; feature: ENVO:01001002; material: ENVO:01001226; isolation source: single female mite from University of Michigan culture on fish food culture... ...
GAGAGAGAGAGAGAGAGAGAGAGAGAGAGAGAGAGAGAGAGAGAGAGAGATTGTAAAGCCTCTGAGTCAATTGAATTAATCAAAGCAGTGCTGTGTGATTTTAAATTTTTTGAGGAGGGTAGCACTGTGCACTGTGAATTGCGCAGTTGTGCCTCTGTGATCAATGAGCACTGCTGCCGCCTGCTCACGATGTGACACGACAGACTACTACAGTGCACATCAGATCAATTTCTCGCCCTTTCTGGTCATCACTGCCTACCATTTCCTACTTTACTACTAATTATAACTTGATCGGCGGCGAATTATTATTAGCAGTAATAATAGCGTCATGTCCGTGTGTGTGTGTGCTGAAGATGAAGATGATGCTGCAGAAACAGAAATGGCACTTCTGTCCTGAATGCGCACAGTGCCATTCAATTGGCAAAAGAAGGAAAGATTACCAGTGGACAGTGAACTTTGAAATCTTTTCCTTCTTTTCTCAGTCAGACATTGCACCCAACTTGAAAATAAAGAAGAAGATTCAACTGCTCTTCGGACAACACTCTGACCAATCGATAGGTGCTGCTGCCGCTGCTCAGCTTAATTATACTGCTCTGGAAGTGCCTCTGCACACAATGGACAAACAGTGTGCTGAAGAAGAGAGGAATTTCCCTTTTTCCAATTACTGTTAGCTGATTGAGTGTGGTGTCGCAGATTTGAGCACAAGCACACAAAAATATCAAGAATTGGTGTGAGAGCCAATTGTTTGAATTCTTCTTCTTCTTTTTGCAAAACAATCTAACGGTTTGCCTTTGAAAGTTGCAAAAATCAAACAACAAATGCTGTCAGCTGCTTCTGTCAACAAATGTGGCCAGTGTCAGAATCGATTAACAAACTAAAAAACTAAAGTGTTTTGTGATATATGCAAATGTGCTGTCTGTTTTTAATAGCACTAAAAAAATAGTTTAAAATCTGGTGAAGCTTCATCTGTGCAGCAAAAAGTAGTGCATTGTCATCTTTTTAAATTTCGTCATTCAATTGTGATCCAATTGTCAAGTGTGTGTGTGTGTGTGTCATGTCACAGTCTCTACTACTATCCTGTCACCAATCACATTCAATTTGCCCATGTGTTCTGGAAAACAGTAGCCAAACATCTAGCAGCTGAATTCATGTTTGTCATGCTGATGCATCTTTAACACACACACACTGGAGATGCCATTCTGTCAAGCAAACGAGTGAGTGGGCTATAATGGCCCATTACGATTATGAAAAAAAAAGAGGAGAACAGATTGAGATTGAGAAAAGCTGAAAAAGCTGAAGTCTGCCAGGCCGTCGCCGTGTCGTCGTCGACTGTGACAGCACTTTTTCCCTGAAATGCGTCCAATTTTGCCAGTTTGTAATTTTTTTTCACCAAGCAAGCAAGTAAACAAAGCCATGTGCATGTGGGCGTAGGAAAAAAGATGGAGATAAATTGGCGGAGCTGATTGGTATCGGAGAGAAAGTTCAGGAATCCTTCAGCAGCAGCAGCAATTCCCGTAATTGACCTATGATGCTAGTTCACATTTTTTTCTAGAGGTTGGTAAGTGCCCTCGAATTTTTTTTCACTTTTTATGCTGCTGCGACACTGCAAGCAAACAAAGTCAAAAAGTCTCCTCTTGCTCTTTCTCGTCACCTTTCTTTCTCTGCTAGAGTCAACTTTGTCTTCGTCAACCCTCATCTTCATCTTCCCGGTTTCTTTTTCTTTTTGCATTCCTGTGCCCCCTCTCTCTATTGTGTATTTAAGCGAGAGTGCTGCTGCTGGCATCAAGTCACAGTTTGCAGTCAATCTTGGTGGTCGGCTCGCAAATAACGCAAGAAAGAGCAAGAGCAAGCGCAAGAGAGTCAGTCAGTCGCCAATCAATTTAATACCCCTCGCGCGGCGCACACGAACAGCCAAAAGTTGCTCAGCCTCCTCCTCATCTCTCTCTCTCTCCCTAAATTGGCGATATGTAATTTTCTAGTTAAATTGTTTTGTCTTCACAGCAGAGAGAAAGAGAGGTTCAGTGCCTTGAAGAGAGAAAGAGAGAGAAGTCGTCGCGGGTCAGGCGAGTGTCCCTCTTCTTCGACGACGAAGAAAAAGAAAAAGAAGTAGAAAAAAGAGAGTCGGCGGCAAACACAATTAGGAGCTGTTGAGGAGTGTGTTTGTACATAAGAAAGAAAGAGAGAGAAGTGAGAGAGAAGTGATGTGACGGGCGAGGAATGTGACCGAGCAGAGAGCAGAGGAAAGTCAGTGATGATGATGGTGACCCTCGCTTGCGCGCGCGCGACACACCGTGTAAATGGATAATGAAACGGTGGGCTCGAAAAAATAGTGGTAGTCCTACTCTTGTGTTCTTGCTGATGATCAACAGCAGCAGCAGCAGCAGCAGAGGGTCGAAAATCACATCTCTAATTAGAGCAAAGACCCTCGAGAGTTTGACAAGTCCTGCTCCTGCTCCTGCTGCTCTTGCTCACTGACGTGTCAAATGGGGCAAATTAATTTACTGCTGCTGTGAGTTGACTTTGTTTTTTGTTTTGTTGTCGAGCAGTTGAACACTGGTTGTTAGCGACCACTGATTTTTAGCCGCAAACTAAAGTAGGTGGAAAATTTTGACCATGTTTTCTCGAGAATTATGGCACACAGAAAGTCGTCATGCATTCACTTCAACATCTAGGAAGAAATTCATCTGTTTTTTTCCGTTAAAAACAATGAGGAAATGCTCAAGGTTTTTTTCCAGTCAGCAAACGAGCTAGATCAGAGTGACAATCAGTGTGCCTCTTTTGTGCGGTGCACGAGTGAACACACAAGTGCAGCGGTTTCACAAGCGGCTCAATTCTGTTGCAATTTTTTCCTTTAGGGCACAACAACTCAGCTCTGTGAAATGATGCAACACCAAACACTAACAGACAAACACCTAATTGTCCATGTTTGGTAGATTTAGTTTGAGAGAAAAAAGAGAGTGAAAATTCAAACACTTGCACGAGTGATTGAAGCACACCCAGCATAGAATCATCATCAGCAGCAGCAGCAATCAATGGGCACTGAAAAAAAAAAAGAAAAAGTGGGGGAAAATCTAGGAGAAAAATTAGGGTGAACATTACACTTAATTTGCTTTTAAATTCCAGCCACACTGACTGACTGACTGAGACTAGTTCGAGTAATAGTCGTAACTGTGGTGCTCATTTGATTGCCCAGACAACCCAGTGCAGCAGCAGTGCAGCAGCAGCAGCAGCTAATAAACACCGCAACTACACAACAACCGCTACTACCAGAGAGACGCTAATGTTGTTCACCACTCTGATCGTAAAGAAAGAAAGAGAAAAAGAACATGATAAGAAGAAGAAGAAGAAGATCTGGCTCTTTCTCTTCAGTGCACACTCAAACACAATTGCCAATTTGTCATTGGTGCGAAGTGATGCACTGAAAACACAGTGTGTGCGCTTGTAATGGAAAGAGTAAACAAAGGCAGAGGAGGCCAAATTGGATTAGTGAGGAGACCTTTCTGCCTGCCTGCCTGCCTGCCTGCCCTGTAGTGATCAGCTCGATCAGCCATCACAACCATCACCATCATCACCACCAACAACAGCAGCAGCAGGCACTCGAGCATCGAAAACAACACACACACACACACACACACCGAGTGCGCATCCCGCGCGAGTAGCATCTGTTCACCGAGATGAACACTGAACAACTGAGCACTCTCTTGTCTTCTTCAACTTCAGTGTCTTGTCCACCACATCGTCTCCGACGTCGCCACACCGTCATCTTCATCCTCTTCTCCTTCTTCTTCTTCTTCTGTCCTGTTCTGCCTTTGTCGATAATTGCAATTACATAATCGGACTGATCATGTCTCTCTCTCTCTCTCTCTCTCTCTCTCTTTCTTTTAGACGATGGCGGTGGTGCACTTTTTGCAGGCGAGCGTCGTCGTCGTCGTCGTGTACACTGCTGCCAACTGCAGCTCCAATGATAAATGCCAGTGTGATTAGCCATAAAATTAAAATATATTTGTAATTATCTGAACATGCGAAGTCGTGACAAACTGAAAGCAAACTGAGAGGAAAGACGTGTGCGCCAGCACTCGGTAAGGACAAGCAGTTAGGCAGCAGCAGCAGCAGCATTAGTTTGATCGGTTTCGGATCACAAGCGGATCACTTCAGCTTGCTAGCCAAAAGAGCAGAAGCACCAGGCACCGGCTGCTGCTGCCGTTGCTATCATCTTCATCTCGATTGCTTTTGCCAGGCCTGCTCTTTTGCTCGTGACAACATTTGTCATAAGGTTCAACACGCTGATGCTCAAACAGTGCACAGTGCAGCTACCTGCACACTCTGGTCACCTTTCCAATTGAGAATCCCTAAAGGAGAAGAAGAAGAGAAGAGAGTAGCTGGAACGATAACGATCAGGGCATGAACTGCTGCTGCTGCTCCTGCTTCGGCAAGTCTTCTGTGTGGCATCGTCACCATCACCACCAACTTCTTTCGTTCGTTCATTTCTTTGTGCTCAAAGACCATCGGCCAGTCAGGCTGCTAAGGCTGCTGCTGCTGACGGTCTTTCTCTTTAAATAAATGAGAAGAGCTCTAGCTAGCTGTCCTCTCTCTCTCTCTTTTCTTGCGGTCACGAAAGTCTTTTATTTTCTCCTACTCTTCTTCTTCTTCTTCTTAAGCTTGAGCTTGAGCTTGACGCGGAAAAAAACACCATCGTCAACACTGTCGGCGGCGGCAATTCTGCAGAAAAAGCTCGGCAAAGTTGTCGCTGTCGAGGATGCCTGCCTGCACGATGTCCATCTTTCACTCTCGGGATTGAGAAGCGACTGATTTTTGTTTAAGGCATCCCGTCTGTGTTTGTGTGTTGTGCACGACAAAGACGATGAAGGAGAGAATGAGAAGAAGAGGACACCGTCAAAGAGAGAAAAAAGTGTGTCCGTGTTTGTCTCTAAGGTGAGACGAGGTGACAGTGGTGTTGTTTGTGATTTAAAGTGGCAGAATGGTCATCACAAACAACAGCAAACTTTTCTTGGTGTGATACGTCAGAATTAAAAGCAAAATGAAAAAAACGGGAAAATGCTTTTGAAAAGTTGAACCTCATTTTTTTACGCTGACACTGACATTGAGCATTGTTGTTTTTTCCTTTACATGTTAAACATGTTAAAGAGAGCAGTTTCAGCGGATAAATTGTTCAATTAAAGTTTAATGGAACAGAAAAATTAAAGAGGATGAGGCGGAGGAGGTACAAGCGAGAAAATCAGCAGCAGCAGCAACATCACAGAACAAGAACAAGACAAGTTCAACGAGGTGCTGATGTCAGACGGAAAAAAAACATTGGCAATTAGCACTCGCTCGCTCTTCAATCGATTAATTAACTCGGGGTCTGCACTTTTCTAATGCTAATCGAAAGTGTTGACAAGGGCCACTGCAGCCAACACACACACAAACAGTCGTCTCAGTTTAGCAGTCTCTCGACCTTTGAGCATCAGCATCAGCATCATCAGCAGCATTAGCATCACTGGAATGAACACACCAACAAAAAGAAAGAGAAAGAGGGCATTAAAGCGCAAAAGTGTGATTCGGGTGTGATAGCCACACTAGCCTGAAATGAGATTCTCAGTTGCCCCTAAACACAGAACCAGTCACCGAATCAGTTTCACAAAACCGAGAGAGAGGTCTTCTTGCTGGCACTGCAAAATTGAATTTGACGTCCGAATTTGAATATTCGCTTGAGTACGCGTACACAGCAGTGTCAGTGCAGTGCCGCTGCAGCACAATTTCCGACTGGCCTCATCTCACCACTCTCTCTTTCCCGAGTCAAACTGGCTGATCCAGACAGAGTCAGCAACCGAGAAAGTGAGAAAATGAGAGGGAAAAAGCGATGCAGCGATGCATAGTTAGTGCCCTGCTCTGCTGCTGCTCGGCTGCTGTTCGTTAGTCGGGGAATGCAAATAGCCCTTTCGGGAATTTTTGGCTGAATTCTCGATGCTTTCGTAGGCAGCAGCAGCAGCAGAACGCGATTAGGAATGGGATAGGCGCCCGTCTCCTTCTCGTTCTTGCGCTCTTTCTTTTGGACACATTCGTGTTGACAGTGCTGCTGATGCTGCCTCTGATGCTGATGCCACTGATGTCTGTGCCCAAAAATTAATAGCTATTTTGTGCAAATATTTTTGCTACTGCTGCTGCTGCTGCCAAATGACGTTTGCAAAGAAGGAGAAGTGCAAAAGATGTGCGATCACCACTATCACCACAGCACAAAGCGAATGACTAAAGTGATTTAATTTTTATTATTATCATTTCCATTCCTTTCGATTGCATTGCATTGTGTATGTCGGCTGTTGTGCTGTGGCTCTTGTGCTTCAGTCGAGAGAATTGGCCGCGACGGCTGAGAAGTGGCCAAGAGAGAGAGAGAGAGAGAGAGAGAGAGAGAGAGAGGGCAAACGAATGAGTAAGTGAAAGCAAAGGGGAATGAATGAATGAAAACGAAGGAAAGAAAAAGAGAAAGCTCGGCGTCAATGAGCAAATGGTTTGGTGGTGAAAGCGGTGATGGTGGTGATGGAACCGAAGGAGGAGATTGTGAGAGAAAGTGAATCGACGGGAATCGACAAATGTGACCAGTGTGCCATTATCAGGTTATGGTCGTGGCGAGGAGGAGGAGGAGGAGGAGGAGGAGAGCTAAGTGGATTAGGCAACATCGGAACAGAACAGAACACTGTACTGCACACTAAATTGAATTAATCACACACACAACAGAAACAGAAAGAGTTGAGGGTAAAAGAAAGGGAGAAAAACAAGGAGAAAGGCTTGCACCGTTTTCTTAATGCAGTGAATGCGTGCTCTGCAGTTCTCTCCTCTTTGGTTCGGAAGCTGCAGCTGTTTATGATCAATTCGGTGGCAGTCATTAGGATGAGCAAAAGAGAAAAGGAAAAAGAAGGGAAAGGGTTTTACTCGTTTTGCATAGCATAATGACGCCCGTAGTGTACCAAAAGGGTACCAGGAAACTAGAAAGCATCCCTTTTTGTCCCAAACCTGCGACCAAAGCCTCTTTCCTTCTTTTCCTTTGCGGTAAGGCCACAAATGTGGGCTCAACGGCTGCACAACTGCTGCTGCTGCTTAGGCTGTGACCGCATCAATTAGCAGGCGTCTAATGGCCGCCAAAGACAGAGAAAGAGGAGAAGGGAACATCTGACACTTTGCACTCTGAAGAGTGCCGTGCACTGCTCGCTCGCACTTTGGCCTACTAATTGATAATTTGCTTGAATTTTAACTAGATAGAGTGAGAAAAAGATTGTTTCGTGTGCTTGTGCTCTTGAGCACCCATTTGACTTTATAATTTTGACAACACTTTTTTCTGACTATCACACTTTTTTGTCAGCAGCAGCAGTTGATGCGGCACTGCAGCAACTTTACCGATCGAAGAGCGAGGACTCATTTTTACTAGCCTCCATTTTTTTATTCTCTTTTTTATTCTGAGGAAAAAGCATCGCAGCATTTCCATAATTGCTCTGAATGGCACAAAAGTTGGGTGCACACGAGGGCAAATGGCAACTGGCAAGCGGGGGCCAAAGGTGCCAAAGTCACCTTATGAGTGTTCATGTAAGCTAATTTACGCTTCATTGGACACTTTACTTTACAGTGCACACTTAGCAGAAGGAGAACCGAATTATGACTACAACAAAGGGAGGCTTGCTCACTATTTGTCAAGCATCAGAAAGTAAGAAAGGAAAAAAAGATGGGAACATTAAGCACACAATGGCAAACACACATTTTCAAACAATCGGGGTCGCACAAAGAAAAGTTAGTAAACGATTAGTGAACAAATGACGCCACCGTTGTCGCTGTGCCAGAAAAAAAACTTAATTGATTTGGCCGCTCAAATGCTTTTTAGCCGATCTGTCCTATCTGTGCAATAATAATAAAAGTAATTAATATTTGCCATAATTAATGGCTGACAAAAGTTCTGAGGGTACCATCTTGAGAAGGGAAAAAGTCCTTTTGAATGAACCGAACTTCAGTTCATCATCAGTGTGCTGGGCCCATTGTGCACACTTTTTGGTGCAGATCTTTTGTGCCTGAATGAGGGCAAATTGCAGCAGCAGCAGCAGCAGTGCTCGACGAGCCGTTCAGTAAAAGTCCTCGGCTGCTGCTGCTGCTGCTGCTGCAAGTGTCTAATGTCTCATGTCTCAGATTGTGAGTGTTATGCAGAACACACTTTTTGGTGAAAAAGGGGGGAGGGCAAATGAATGACTCGAATTTTTTTCGTCTACTTTAATCAAGGCGGCAGTTAGTCAGCAGCAGCAGAATTCATCTGTTTTCAGTGTGGTGTGGTGCCAATCTCAATCAGTGTCCTCTTTTCCCTTTTTTTGCCCTCATCTTTGCGTGATACTTTTCACGCATCATCAAGCGCCTTTTTTCCTCTGACTCTGACTCTGAGCGAGAAACTGCTCAGAAGCGTGGTAAAACTCATTAAAATTTATCGCTTTTGAGCCTTCTCACCCCATCTTTTTCCTTTCTGAAAAAAATGCTGTGATTCTCCATTCTATTGCTGTTGCTACAAAGTCACCGTGATCTTTGCTCAGCATCGATATGCATCCAAATCTCCGCATCAAAAAAAAGTGGTGACGACAAAGAAAGTAAACCAGGGAGACTTAAACTAATAATGAAAAAAGTGTGAAAGCCATTCGACCACTTGCTGCGAGAGTGAATGAATGAATGAATGAAGTTCGTGTTCGGTGGTCGGTGACTCGGTGCTAGCGTAGTGTAAAAGAAAAAAGTTCAGTTCATTTATTTCCAATCAAAGCCTTTGGGGTCGGGATGGAGTAAGATGAAGGGGGCTGATGGTGAATTTAATTAACAAGCAAGAAAGTAGTAGGGAAAAATGAGCAAAAATGTGACAGTGAGAATATGAAATTCAGTGCTGTTGCATTGAAAATTCAGTCGCTGATGATGATGATAGTTAGCTCTGCTTCACTAATTTTTGTCTTTCTTTTTCTTTTTCCTTTTACCCCCTTCTGCTGGTAAAAATGAATGGGCATTAGCATGCAAAAACATGTCAACAATTTAATTACATTGGGCAAAAGAACTACCAGCAATGGCACCAAGTGGTGCTGCTGGATGCACTTCATTACCATCATCATCGGTGCCCATTAATCGGTGCCATCGACTAAATGAGAAGAAGAAGGAGAAGGCAAAGAAGAAGGCAATCAGAAAGCAGAAGTGCACACATTTATAAATTGAGGGCCATTTTTTGCCCATCGACACGAGACATTACCTCGCCGAGCAGTTTGGTGATGTCGCACCAGGCACGGCACTTGCTGCTGTCATTAGCCGCCGTTTTCTGGCACTAGACTTAATTTCAATTCCAAATTCTTTTCCTTTACCCTGCTGCTGCTGCTGCTGCTTCCCTCACTGGCCTAATTGGCAATTTGTTCAGAATGAAAATGGCTCTTTAGCTTTTTTAGTGTTGTTGCTGCTGCTGCTGCTTCAGCTCAGCTCAGCTCCACTCTGGTCATCTCTCTTCTCATTCTCCTTGCGCAGCACTTGTGCTCAAAATTACCAGCAAGATTCCATCTCTCACTGGAAAGAAAAACTAAGTAGACGTGTGCTGAGCGTGTGTGTGGCAGCAGCACTACGCTCACTTAGAAGTGCTGAACATCGCGACACATCTTTTTCCTCTCTTCTCTCTCTCTCCCGCCTTCAATTTCACAAGCACAAGCACACACATCGAGAGACAAGACAGGCAACAACACACCGACAACAACATTCATACAGACACTTACAAGTGCACAAGTGTGCACACAAGTGAACACGGTCTTTAATCTCAGTTCTCTCTCTCTCTCTCTCCCGCGCTCTTGTTCACCAAAAAACGCCCCAGGCTGATTAAGGCACAAGAACAAGCACACATTTTGTTCACCGCTAATGAAGCGATGACTCGTGGCATTTTCTGTAGTAGTGCCTCACTCGCGCGCCCTCTTCTCCTTCTTTGCCGGCTCGATTCTTCCGGCTTCAAGAATAAATTAACTGGTCACTGGTCTGCTGCTGCATTAGCTGCTGTGGATGTGCATTAGTGGTCCGGCGGTAATATCTGCTCTGGCGCCCGCGTTTATGTCTGTTTATGTCTGCTTTGGTCGTCGTCGTCGTCGTCGTCTTCCGAAGGCAAGTGCACACCAGCACACGGCCAATCAGTTATTAATTCTTGGTGATCAGTGTAAGAAGAGGGCAGAAGAAGATGCGTAGAGTGCACACATCTCGTTTTCGGAGAGGATGCACACACACACATTGCACTGGTGGTGGCGGTGAATACATGAATGAAATTATCGTAGAGACAACACAGCACACACGGACACACACTCAACAGCAAAAAGACGAGACGAGACGAGCAAGATTGATCACAGCCTACGGATGCGACATGCATCTGATCAGCAGTAGAAGAAGAAAGACCAGAATCGGAGATGCAGCAGCAGTGGCCCAATATAATCGAGTCAATGGAAAGAGATAGAGAGAGAGAGTTCCTTCACGATGTGTGACTGGCCAGTGCTGGTGTCTCAAAGTGAAGTGTGCCCCCTCTTCTTCTTCTGTTTGTGATTGATGCCTCTAATGATTCAAACGAGCAAAGTGTCTCGAAATGAGCACTGCAGTGCACTGGTCAGCAGCAGCAGCAGCAGCAGTGTTGCCAGGCAGAAACGGGCAATCGCCATCAGCATCATCATTTTCACCACCCGAAATCGCTTGACCAAAGGGTCCAGTCCAAAATTTTGAGATTTAATTGCAATTTAATTGCTGAAATGCGGGTGCGGGTGCTCAGTGTGAACTCTCAGTGTCCATCATGTGATACTTGAAACAAAGTTGCCTTTTTCTTTTTGGTTTTCTCCTCTTTTTTGGCCTGTCTGCTCGGCGATGATCATCGATACATCTTTGCTGCCGTCGCCGTTGCCGCCGCCGTTCCTCTTCTCCTTTTCCTTTCCCTCTCCACTGGGCACATCCGGCTTAAATGATGGCAGCAATGGCACCATCAGTGAGCACTTCTCTGTGCTAATGACAACCAGCCAACCAGCCAGCAGCCAGTCAATATTTGTTTGCCACTCAAGAATATAAAACGAGAAAGAGAAAGAGAGGACACAAAACCAGCAGGGTCGTCTGCTGCTGATGATGAGCACTCACTTCATTCGAGGCTGACAAACCAAACAAAGCTGTGGTGTTGGTGATTTGGTGATTTGAGACAGTGAATCTGTCTTCTCTCAGTGAACAACACACTTATAACGAGAAAGACACTGATGAGATGGAGGGACTCCAATGTGTCTGGCGCCCAGCAGTGGCGCCCAGCAGTACCACCACTCCTCTCTAATGGCAGCCCCACAAACAGAGACTGATTATTCCTCGCTATTTCTTTTTCTGTTTCTCTGATTGTGATTGTGCACAGCCGAAGGGTCTCTCGTTTTCTCTGTCGCACACTACACACAATTTTAGATTTTTCTTCTGTTTTTCTATTCTATTCACGTCGCTGGATTTGGGAGCTTTTCCTCTGGTTCAAGAGTTCTTTGCTCATTTGGTGGCGCACTACAGTGCCTTAAATGTTCACTCAAATGATTGCTTCGGTTGTTCTTATTTGTCTCCGATTAAAGGCTCCTACTACTGTGGTGCGGTGAATTAAAAAAATTAAAACCCTGTGAATGCCCTTTTCCTTGAATTACTTTCTCGCTCTTTTTATTCACTGACAACAATTTTTTTTAACTGTTTTTAAAACTTTTTATGCGCATCAGCAACGGTGCAAAAACGAGCGGTACGGCGGTGAAGTTACACACACACGAACACACGAGTCAGCAAGCACACATTTTGTTTCAGTGGAAAAAGAGAAGAGGAAAACTTAAAAATGAAAGCAGTGAAAGTAGTGTACTGAAAAAAGTGGCAAAACGGTAAAGTGTCGACTCGAGCATAGCTGACAGTTAATGAAGCAGACATTAACCAGAAAAAGAGAAGGGCACCAGAATCAGCCCATTCTGCGCTTTCCTCCACCGGACACCACCAGACAGATGAGACGGGCGCCTTCCTGAGCAGAATATTCTGTTCCCCGAGAGTGACATTAGGCACAAGTTCTGCTTAGTGTTGCAGCAAAAGTTTAATTATGCGCAAGAAGATGCAAAGAAGAGAAGAGACCAAGGAGAAGTCGGCGACGAAGGCGACGGCGACGACGACGGTGGCACAGTCATTAGCTGTGAACTGTGCCGCACAGTGGCAAAGGCAGCAATTCGAGCAGCAGCAGCAATCCAAAGATAAGATTAGACGCGAGGCTCACTTGCACCACACACACTCACAGACACCACACATCAGTCGCACTTCTGACTTTGGCATTGATGCCAGTCAGTTGCTTCTGCTTCTTATCTCCTTAGTTTCTCTTTGGCCTCTGACTTTGCCTCTGACTGCACAGAAATAGAAGCGGAATACAAAGTTGCTCGCTTGTAAAACTCGCAGGCTAATTGGCTAATTGGCCTGCTTTACACTGCCACTGCCACTGCCACACTTCCACTCATTCCGACACTGATTACTCATTACACGAGTGCTCAATGCTGCTGCTTTTTGACTGACTGCTAATTGTTGTGAATGAACAAAAATCACTGGAGAGGTGTTAGTGTCTAATGTCGAGCAAGTGTTGGGGATAGTGGTGCTGGTGGTGCCATAACCAACACCAAAAGCAAAAGCAGAAGTATAAAAATTAATGTGCTCACTCGATAATGGGCAATCGCAAAAGGCGCTTGTCGGCAGCTAGAATGGACTTTTTTTGCAATTCAGTTTTATGATGCAGACACAGTGTGTGTGTGTGTCATTGGCCATTGAAGGTGAAGAAGCACCTTGCATTCTCTTTTTTCATCGTGCTGCTATTATTGCTACAAAAAAAGTTGTACACTCTGCGCAATGGTCGTCGGTAATTAACTTTTGGTGTTGGTGCTGATGTTGGTGCTGATGATGGTGATGAGATATAATGCAAAAATATTATTAATAATTTTTTTAGACAGTCATCGGCACCTTTATACTCTACACAATCACACACATTTGCTAGTTTTGCTTTAGTGGTGGTCTCCAACGGCGAAAATCGATTATTGCCCGTTTAATCAGTCAGTCAGTGCACAACAACTGAGTTGGGGTATCACTGTGCTGTTTAATTAGCCCAGCTCTTCCTCGGTCACAATATTTGTCTGCCACCTAGCCAAAAGCACAACCTAACACTACCAGCAAAAGTGAGTGCTGCTAGTGCTGTTCTGTCGATTAATTAGCTGCTAACAAAGCGTTGCAAACAGCAAGCAGCTTGGTGAGCTTGGTGAGCGTGGCCAATGGCGCAGATGGTGCCAATGACAGGAAAAACTGACTTGAAAGGACACTCGATTATCATCCTCATCATCAGCAGCATCATCATCGATAACTGCGCCCAACTGGGTTTCTGTGTGATCAAACACAGTTGCTGCTAAACCTAAACTGGTAGGTCAAAAAGTTATGATGAAGAAAAGAAGGAAAAGAAGGAGAAGGAGATGTGACCACTGCCGCCGCCGATTCGATCATAACATCGATTGGCTTGACAGCAGCAACTGCAGCAGTTGAAGGTGCTTGCGGCATTCTTTCTTTCTTTACTTCACTAGATGACTGTCAAAGAAGTCATCGAGGATGCAGTCAACGGCAACAACAACAACAACTGAGATGATCAGTTGATGATGATGATGATGTGCCAGCATATCCTGGAGAGAGAGAGGACACCTCGAGCGAGAGAGGACCAGTCTCTCTCCAGCAGGAGCAGTGACATCGAACGTGACAGGTGCACCACAGTGTGCGACACAGATTGCCTCTGGTCAATCGAGGAGAAAATGAAAGAGAGGGAGTAAGGAATTTTAGTCATCAGCTGTAGTTGTCCTTCTCCTTCTTCTTCTCCTTCTCCTTCTCCTTCTCTGATCATCTCTCGTGCATCATCAATTAAGCAAGTAGAGCAGCAGCAGCAGCTCAAGATTTTCGATCTTTTGCTGGCTTGCTCAAACACTTGTTCACTCACACTCTCTCGAATATGTCTCTGCGTGAACTTTTCTCTCCTGTCTTTTTTTTCTCCCGACTTTTTGTTCTCCTCTCTTGGAAAACAGCAGCAGCAGCAGCGACTAATCGTGCTGCCGCTGTCGCTTTTGCTCTTCAGAGCAAAGAACTGAGCAGAGAAAAGGACATTAATTTCAGCAAATACGATTACTGTCCTCAGGAGGAGGTGGTGGTAGTGGCGGCGAGGAGACAGGGACAGGGACAGATCTTCTACACAAACACTTGACATTGGCTAGTGACATTCAACAGTTCTAAAGTCGTCTGCTGGTAATTGGCAAGTCTGTGCAAATGTGTGTGTGTGTGTGTTTTGCCTGGTGACCAGGGACAAAGTTCAAGTGCACTCTCTCTCTCCCTCTCTCCTCTTCACCTTCACCTTTACCTTCACCTTCACCCCTCAACTTCAACTTCAGTGTCCCCATCACCACCACCACCCGGACAGCGGACAGCAGTCAGGAATGATGATGGTGGTGGTGACGCTGGCGACCCTCACAGATTGCAGCAATGGCAGGTAGGCAGTAGCACAAATGGAATGCACAAGTGTGCCTGACTGTGCTTTTTCATGTGTGCTTGCTTGTGCTCGGACAATTTGTAAGATGGTAATGATGAAATTGCCAACAACTTTTGCTGCTCACAACTGCAAACAGTTCTGCAGCTCTGGTGGTGGTGGTGGATAAACAAATTTGAAGCCAGCCAGTCACCAGATAATATTCTCTCTACAACAGTGCCAATATTAATGGTGCATGCAGCACTAGTACTAGGATGCGGCTGATGAATAAAATAGCAAATTTGCTTGCAATGCTTTTTGAACACACTTGGCACTTGCTCGCTTGCATTCCATCACCACCACCACCACCACCACCAATTGATCGTCATCCCCACACGACATCGCCTCTCTCTCTCTCTCTCTCTCTCTCTCTCTCTCTCTCTCTCTCTCTCTCTC
>JAALOO010000085.1_pt1 | contig 14983 bp, 10 predicted proteins | sample 7257641 | NCBI WGS metagenome assembly JAALOO01 (sample SAMN14085613, study PRJNA598686) | mite metagenome | biome: ENVO:01001000; feature: ENVO:01001002; material: ENVO:01001226; isolation source: single female mite from University of Michigan culture on fish food culture... ...
GTGGTGGTGCTGCTGGTGCTGGTTGTGCTGGTGCTGAAGAGTGGACGAACTGGCGCACTACAGCAGTGCTCAAGATTGCCATTGCTCACAATGATAGCCACACTTTTTGCACACATTGACGGTAAGATAGAGATAATCTTGCGCAGTGTCGGGCTCGATTATTCAAATTAACTAATCACTGCCGAGTGGTTTGCCTATTTCGGCGAAGCTAGGCAACGTCTATTTTAGCCAACTTCCAACTTGCATCGACCATCACAGTGACCAGGAAAATATTCGCGCAATGGCCAGAGTATCATCGAGAGCATCAATCTTCTTCTCTCCTCTGACTGACTGGCTCTCTCCTTGTATTATCCCGCAGTGGTCACAATCAAAGTTTTCCTCAGCAGATTGGCAATTTCATTGCCGCACTAATTTGATTATTGTACTGGCAGATAAGCCCGTAGATATGCAATAATTTGCCTGCACACCCGTCACTTGCCGCGAATAGGCAAAGCACACTAATCATTCCTTTCTAATGGCACTGATCGATCTGATTTTTATTGGCGGCTTATTAATTTGTACAACAAGTTTACCATTTTTAAGCATAGCATGCTTACACTACCAGTTTGTCACTGTTTGACTTCTATCAATCTCCACAAGCGTTGGAAAACACTGGTTTCAGTAGCTACTTAAAAATAGGTTCTTTGACTAGCTAGAATCAATGATTGATTAGGTTTATATAATGTAGCGTTTCTTTTCTACTGAATCTAAATTTAAGTTAAGTTTAAAAAGTGTAAAATTTTTCAGAAATAAAAATATAAAAAGTCAGTGACTACCGTTTTAGGACTGTTGTTCTACTGTGAACAAACCTTTTTTAACATAGACCTTTTGTGACAGTAAATTAGCAATGTTTTCAAAAGGGGTTTGCTTTAAGCAGCTTTTCAAATCACAGTTTTGTGGTCAGTGATGTGCGACAGCGCGTGTTCACGTTTCAATAGTCCGTTAGTTAAAGTGGACCCTGTCACTCTCTGTCTAATCCTTTCACAAGTCGGAAGTGTAACTGACCGATTCTGCTGCTGTGCTTGACTTGCTGGGAAACTAAATTAAACCATCAGCCGTCATCTAATAGACTAGGCACTTTTGTGGTAAGGGTCAACAGCAGTAGCAGCAGTGGCAACATCCAACAGTGCGGCCACTTCGGTGTGCAGCATGTCTACTCGGTGACATACTCTGACACTTTGAGTGACTGTTCAGTGTCCGAGCTCACTGCCGCTTGATTTGTGCTTTACTCTCAACAGGGGCTACAATGGTGCCTTTTGATTTTATAGTATGCTTTTAGAAGTACTTGCCGCGGCAATGACATAAGCAGTTAGTTTCACGTCTGCTAACTGCAGTGTAAAGAAATCAGAAACAGTCCGTCTCTGGTGACTGCAGTGCAACTTGCTATTAAAACTGTCATGTTGCCTTGATTTACTTTCTCCATTGACTACCTTTCAGTGTCATTGTCTTTGCTTCATTAGCAGACATTGCTTTCGGTGGCTTGCGGGGGCCATTTTGCAAGCTAATGAACTGAATCACCACAAGCAGGTCTTACAGTGCTTTTCTAAGTAGAGCAGACGGTAAGTTTGAGCAGGAGGCCCAAACAGACAGCAGCAGCAACAACAACAGAATAATGCGAGTAATGCGAGTAATGCTGGCCATTAGATATCGGATGGCAAGAAAGCAAACAGTTTTCCGAGAGCACGTTTCATTGTCTCTGATTATACTTCCATACGTGTCTAATGATCATTTTGAAAACTCTACATTGATGTCTTTGTTTCTGCAAGTGCTGGTGGTTGGGGTAGACACCATTGTTAGAGGAGCACTTCATCAACTCCTTATTACCTGTGCCTAGGCACATCTATTAGTCTTTTTGTGTTGGTGCAGTCGAGTCTGAGTGAGACAATAGGGTCTGTCGCATTGATCGGTGCCCGCTGAATGGGCAGTGAGCACTCGTGGCGCACTGTCTCCACTACTGTCTTCTCGAGTCGCCAGTCTGAACGGGAGACCTATTGTCAGTTAGTGTGTGTATGGCACCAGGCACCAAACAAAGTTGTGCTTTTATGTTTTCTACACACTAATTTTGCTTTTTTGTGCTCGAGCACAAAGCGGCACAGAATTGACTCGCCACTTGCGGGTGTGACTTCATAATTTATGTAACACTGACTTGACATACTTACCAGGCCTGACTTGAGGAGACAGTATATTGGTCTTTTTGTTGCTCCCCTATTATTCTTATACAAAATTGTCTTTTGATCTTGATGCTTGGCTAGACAGTCTTTTTTGCCTTATTCACTTAATAACTAAAGCTTCCATATTGGCGAACATGAAATGTTTGCTTCAACGCTAATCAACGTGGTTTTGCAAATAGCTGCTGCTCAGCAGCTTAAGATGATGTAGCAAATTGACTATCTGCATTTGATTAGGTGCACCGCCAAGGTGTCAGTGTCGTGTAAGCAAACAAATCGACACGCATTGTTTGTACTGGTTTCAGTCTTCAGTCGATAATCTCGCGCGCCCGAGTAAGACAAATGAGTATGAATTGCCGGCATCTATGGAGAGTGTAAGAGAAAGAAAGAGAAGGAGAAGGAGACCTTGCTTTGGTTCATTATAACTTGGCGATGTTATTGATAGCTTGCAGTGTCAGCAATGTGGCCAGTGTTGCCAATCGGTGTCAAATCAAGATGAATTATCCCTTGTTAGGGCACAGTGGCTGAATGCTTTTGTTTTAGAGGTGCTTCGCGGTAGTGCAGCGATTCATATCAGTTCACAATTGCCCCAATCACAGTCGGACAGTGAGCAGCAGGAGCAGGAGCAGGAGCAGCGGTAGCAGAGAGGTAGTGCAGAGGGTCGACCCGATTGCCGGCGAGAGGGGCGCAGCCAGGTCGAGTGCTGCCAGCTTATAGCCGGTGCAGGAGGAACTGAATGGAGCCAATTTGCTGCCTCCTGCCGTACAAATTGTCTGCCCATTGTCAGCAGCAGCAGCAGCACTGTGTTCGACCTCAGCTGTCCCGTTTCTCCGTCTCTCCCGGACTGGTGACAGTAATGTCAACTAAAGAGCTCTTCATTGAAGTTTGTCGCAGCAGTGTCTGGCCAGCAGTGCCACTGCTCCCAGAAAAGCTGGCAATTACGCGTGTTGCAGACGGCATTACCTTCCAGGGCTGTTGCTGCTGCTGCGGGTGCATTGCAGGACAAGAGGCGCCTCATGCTGCTCGTGTAAACTGCCGCCTGGCCCTTGTGCCGCTGAAGTGTATCAATCGAATCCAAATAAAACGCTTATTATTTGTTATTATTGCAGCGAAATTGATCTTGCCACAATGTCTGGCCGTCGAGACAAGTAAGAAGAGAGAGAGAGAGAGATAGAGAGAAGGAAAGAGAGCACTTCTGCATAAAGTCTACAAGTCAACGATCAGCGAGTTCAATTTGATTAGCTGCAGTTCACCTTTTCCCACTGCTGCGGTGTCAATTGATTTGTCCCCAGGGAAGGCCATAGCCCACAGAGAACCCATGTTTGCCTTTTCACAGTCCGATTGAGTTGTCTGGCCGGGCCTTTTGTCACTGTGGCCACTTTTGTTCGTGATCCCTTTGTCCGAGTGGAGTGTGTTTATGCGCGCTCTTTGAACTGCCTTTCTCAACAAACTGCCACCGGTCCATTGTTGGAACATGGCAGCAAAAGCAAACAGACAGGCACATTTATTTACACTTTCTCTCAGCGAACCAGCGATTACCAGCCATAGTGTCAGCGTTAAGCGCATTATTAGCAACCGCCGATCGCTTCTCGGAAGGACTACTCACTGTCTCTCACTCTGATCACCTCTTTCTCTCAGTCAGCGTTCCCGCTTTGACGACCAGACCGATTTGCATCTGCTTCGTCGCCAAAATCTTTGTCGCGACGGCGAGCCCAGGCCACCAAGTTACTTACTTTTCAGTGGCAACTCGTGCATTTGATTAGTGGTTGATTTAATTAAATTTCTCCATGTACATAAGCATTGCCAAACATGCTAAGCCTGCAGTCGCTCAGCAGTGTTTGACTGTGTATTAAGATTAAATTGTTTTTCCAGATGAATGGCGCAAACAAAGAAACCTTTGGTTTGACGGTGAAAAAGAGCGAACAAACTAACAAAGACTTGGCCCGATTTTCCAGCAATTTGAAGCGAAAGAAACAAGCTAGGTTGCACCATTGAGGTCTAATGTAAACATTAATCAAGCTAATTTAGGAACAATGCGAGCAGATTGGATACTCGCCTGACAGCTCCAAGTGTCAGACCAATAGCGCACCACTTTGAGCGGCAAATGCCAATTGTCACTTGGTAGTGCTGCGTTCCATTAATATTCATAGTAATCTGTACACTTTATTGGATTAACATTGCCCTTCGGAGGGGACAGGCAAACATGGGACGGTCATGGTTACCACTGCCAGCCAATTGTCATCAATGTCCGTCGGTGTATAGCAGAAGAGCGATTGGCTGAAGAGAGCAGCAGCAGCCAGACAAAGCAGCCTGCAGAGCATATGGCACTGCCACTGCAGCGGAGGACAATGTGGCGGTGGCCCTTGTGTGCACCAAATCAATTTGTTGCCCTCTTGGCGCCGAACCCGCGGTCTATATAGAGCAGCTTCTCACTCAGCTACTGTGTGCTTGCGGTGCTTTGTTCCACTGGAACAAGCGGTGGCTGCAATCACACAGCTTATTAGCCATTTGCTGTTTCTGCATTGCTCTCTCTCTCTCACTTCCACTCTCTTTTGATTGCCTGCCCGAGGTCGTTTGTTACGCTGAGGCTGAGTGCGTCAACGAATTAGATCATTACGCTCTCAATTGATACTTTCCGGACTGTAGCCGTCGTAGTTGCGGTGCATGCTGAAGAAGCAGAAACAGAAGCAGAAGCAGCATCAGTTAGCTAAAAACAGCCCGATTGAGCTGCTCACTCGGGATGTCGCTGAAATGGCTGAAATCATCGCGTCCGATTACCAACTATCAGCAGAATCTATTACCAAGCTCATTACTAGCGCTCGTTATGGCACCGTCTCGGAAGGACATTCGACTGGAGAGCACATCCTGAGTGGGCAATCAAAGATCGATCCATTGCACACTCGTACAAACACGCAAAGGGCTTGAGAGTAGAGAGTGCCCCTTCTCACTGCTCGCTGCTTAGGAGAGCTTAGCGATGCTGATGTTGGCTCTGATGGAGTGCTCTCTTTCTGCTGACCATCAATGAGTTAACGAGTGACCAGTCTCTCTCTCTTTCTTTCTGAGCATTCAGTCTCTCTTCCTCTTCATCCCTTGACTATATAGTGCTGGTTCGATCACTTTGAACTCTCTTGTTTCGCTCAATTAAGACATTTTGGCAGATCTCTATGTATTGGCCCCACTCACTGCACTGAGCAGTCACAATAAATATTTGCCAGGGCAGTGATCAGCACCATCCAATTATGCCTGCTTAATGGATGCCCAAAATAACAGCAAAATTATGAATGGTGCCAGTGGTATTCAATTTTCAATCGATTGCCAAGTGATTTGAAGCATAACGGATAGAGAAATAGAGCATTGATTGACTGCATTTCCTCTCGGCAGACGATGGCCACTGCGGCGCTAGCACCATATTCCGGCCCAAAATCAGACAAAGCCATTTGCTGGCTTCACTTCTCAACAGTCCCCAAAGTGCCATACAAATGCTCAAAGCAAGTAATCAAATTAATGGCCACATTCAAATAGTTCAATTGTTTGGCCTTTTAATCAGACAACAGCAAAGTGCTTTCCCATTTACCAGTTGTAGTAACATTATCATTCAGCTAATGGCGATTACATTGAGACAATTGTCTCAATTACTGTTTTTACAATAATGACCATATTTGTCTTTTTTGATTCCTTTTAACAAAATTTTTAAATTTGAATCTATAAATTGGTATTTAAATTTTAAACAAGTTTTTAAGTTAACAATTTAGTTTGTTAAAAACATTCGTTTTTGCAAATATTAAAAATGCGTTTGTTAAGTGCTTTTTGTAGTCAAGGCAATTAGAGAAACAATAGAGAAATTAAGCTTGTGTACATTACATCAATGGGTCAATTTAGATTAATGAAAGACCACGTTAGTTGCTTGTCGCTTGATTAGACAAACGGCAATAAAAAAGCACCGCAAATTAACTTGTAATTGTAACGGTTTGTTTCTGAAGCAATACTGCTGTACCAACTGCTGCTTGCCTATAAAAAAAAGATTTCCAATTGGATCTACACTGTGCACATGTTCAAAATACTTCTTTGAGATCAGACAAAGGTAATAGCCCAGGGTAATTTTGATTCTGCCCTATCGAATAGTGGCAGCTGTGGCCAATTTCATTGCCAGAGCAGTAAAGCTCAGCGCTGTTAACCAACAGAACGGCTGAAATGAGTACTCTGATAGTTCCCTTGGTGGTCATCACTGCTGGTCTCACCACAAATTGTTGTTCATATGAAAGCCTCAAGCCCAAAATTTTATAGTTAGCAGAGTTTAACTTGTAAACGCTCATTTTTAGTATAATAAACGGTTGTGGTTTTGTGTACCAAAGGATGCCTTGCAAAAAGAAACCGTCAAATTGAAAATGACTCGAGTGCGACTGTGTAAACAGAAGCAAAGTTCCGAGAATGCTTCAGCAAGCGATTGTTTTCAAAGTACAATTAGCCAATTATCTATGCTATCAGTGCAATCGACATTTTATTGATCATACTGATTGTTCATGGTGCAAGAGCAAAACAAACAAAAACAGCAGGAGAAGGAAAAAAGTAGCCTCAATCGAGGTCAAAGTTTTATACTGTTGTGTGCTTTTCCAAACTTGTAAATGTGATTTTTCTAAAATAGTTTGTTGTTGTTTTTTGAGCAAACATTATGGTTTTTATCGAGTGATAAAAATCTTTTTTATCAAAACAAAATTGATTCGATGAAAAAAGGTTTATTGAAATACATCTGACTTTTTTAAAAAACATTTTTAACCTGTGTTTAGTGAACTTTGAAAAAACACTAAACCTTTTTGTGTAGTTTTAAAAAACAAACTACTATCTTGTTAGTAATGTTCTCTAGTAATTTCTTAATTTAATAATCACAGTAATAAAAGTTACTTGCATAAAAACAGCGTAATTAGTAGCATTGTGAGTAACAATGTTATAATTTCAATGTTAAATGAGCAAAGAGATATATCTAAATACAAATAGACATTAAGCTGCTTCTTAAATTGGAAGTGGTTGTGAATTTGTCACAAGAAAATGACACAAAAAAACAAATCAGCGACACACAACTGGCAATTATGAAAAGACTATGATTAGAGAAAGCTCTGGCAATCTCGGTCGCTGCCATTTAGCAACAATCTTTCGTCAATGTCCAATTTCTCAAAGCATTACCTAAACTCTTTTGCCCAGTGTAATTTAGAAAGATGGTTAAGGCATTCAGCTGTTAACTGTAATTTGATTTCAACAGTATTAAGTTTTAAAGAAAAGATAAACTTAAACTTAAACAATTGACCCATCTTTTGAGCAAAACAACATGGTAAAAACTTAACAATAGTTTTTACATTGACAATTTTTTCTGTATTGAATGTAAAAGCTAAAAACAAATAATATGCAATAAAATTGTTGTTTCAATAAAAGACGAAAAAGGCTTTGCAATGTGCACATGGGTTTTTTTTGTCAACAATTCCTTTGAGAGTACCACTACGTTTTGCCATAATTTGGCGATATTAAAATTATTACAATTAAACTTGGCACAAATTGCCATTAATATATGAATACCCGCAAACTAGCTTCTTCGCTCTGCTGATGCCTTGTAAATTATCAGAAGGAGCGAGACTAATGAAAATGTTTAGCAAAGAACGTTTGGCAAAGGCAGTGGTAATGTAAAGAGTAATAAGAAGAGTAATGCAATAAAGCAATAAATAGGCACAATGAGCATATGCTAATTGAACATTTGGTGCTACGGGCAGTGAGCAGTGACGAGGTGCTCTTCCTCTCTTTCTCTCTCCCTGCCATCAGAAGCAATTAAAAATATTCAAAGGCAAACAATGGACCAGTGCAGGGATGCTATATTTTGCCGTCACACACACACTGTTGGGAGATAATTACATGAGACATTATTAGCTGCATTAGGCTGGTATTGTCTTGGTGCACACTTGTAATCACTCACGTTGCCTCCTGTTCCTGCGAAGGGCCAAAGTATGAACCACACTCAAACTCACACATTGTTGCATAAAAGGTTGATGGCGAGGAAAATAAACAGAATGAATATTCATGACCTGCCGCGGCAGCATTAATGGCGCACCGTTTAATGAATTTTGTCTGTGTATTATTAGCTAGTGATACAGATACAGTCTTCTCATTACTAATATTGCAATTATCCACTTAATGATAATGTTCCTGTCGATAGTGTGTGTGTGTGTGTTTGTGCTGCAGTGTCCACCACACTTTCGAGGCTCGTGTTCAGATTTGAAGTGTGTGTGTGTGTGCTTAGGCAAATGTCGGCCAAGACAATGCACTCACACGCCGAGCCACGGGAACCGTCCGCACAGATGAGAACTTGGTTGCCTCACTGACTAATCATCATGGCTATAATTAGCGCCAAGACATCTCACCGAGGCAATCTGTTTGCCAACAGAGTCTTTTCCATACAGGCCTTTAGTAAGGCAATGTTTATATAAAATTTCGATTACACATCCTGGCGAATGAGTGATGCTCGCTGCCTGCTTGAAGGCAAGTTGGTGAGCCAAGCTGCTGCTGTGGCTAAACACTGCAGACACGGTGCCATACCTCCAGCTGAAGCTGTCAATTACTCGCTTTGCCCCTTGGTACCGAAGGGTGCCCAAGTGCACACTGCAAAGAGAACCTGCAACTGTGCCCTCACACAAGGGCAAGTGCTGCTAAAACTGCTAAGAAGCGCAGTGAAAAGTGTTCTCTTGCCCGCAGAAAGAGATAATGCGCCGGCATGTTCGAATGGGCGAGTTCGTCAGTTTGTCAGTTTGCCAGTTAGCAGCAGTTGGCAGTTGGGCCTGCTCTCTTGGTCGAGGCAATTTGTGCGCCTGTCAAGAGCGCCCATTTGTTGGTCGCTATTTATTGTGAGCTGGTTTGTTTGTTTGTTGGCGAGCCATCATTACCAGCTTCATTAAGCTCATCACCAATCCACTCGCATCGCGTAATCATACGCTGGCAGGTTCACAGCTCGGCCTGCTGCTGATGCTGCATGCCACCACTGGTAGTAGTAGTGTAGCCAGACAACGGCTGCTGCTGCTGCTGTTGCTGCTGTGCACCAGACACTGCTTCACTCAGTCATGAAATTAAATTATTGTGAGCTCAGTGAAAACGAAGCTGCAGCGTAAGAAAACATTTGCATATTTTATTAATGCTAAGTGTCATGCCATATTTGCTGTAGTTAATTGCACTTTAAATAATAATCCTAGGGTGCACTGCAAACATTAATTCAGACAATCTGACAGCTTCCTCCTCTTCTTCTTTTGGTCAAACCAGTTTAATAATTAATAATTAGCGAGCAGAAAGAATGGTCTATATGGATTCTATTCAAACCTCACTCGTGTTTCTTTTTGCCAGCAATTAATGAATATCGATGCATAGAGCACAAGTGTAATGGCTGAAGAGGAGAGAAACGGCACACAAGCCAATAATGATGCACGATTGTGGGCAAAAGAGACCACTCATGCTGTAAGAACTCATCCACATCAAACCATTCTCCAGCTCTGGCACGATGATACGCCCGTCAAGCCTGACTAAGCAGATTGTGGCCTCAGTGTCCCAAGGAAGAGAGCAAGCCAAAACGGGCCAACTTGTCAGTCAATCAATCGGTGGGCATTGTTTGTCGCTGGCCAATTAAGGCGGCCATTGTTGGGCTTCTGCTGCCTATTTACATACGCAGATCAGCGAACAAGTGTCCAATTAACCCTGCTGTCAGAGTATGGCACGACTAGACGTGGACCATCTTGCTACACCTTTCTCCCGTTTGATGGACGTATTTATTAGAGCCAATTGGATGCATGGTGCCTTTATCTATTTGCGAGGCTCTTTCCTATATGAAAAAGCTAAGGTTTCCACTCAAAATCGGGTTCACTCTTAGAGACGTTGGCTGTGGTTTGAGCGTTGTTGCGATTAATCGAGTCATCGCTGGCACAGCACACCAGCACATCTCCAGCACCACCAAGAGAGCACTGGGCATCTACAGTGCATAATAATGCAAAGTTTGGACTTGTTAGCTTGATTTATGTACTGCCAATTGAGCATATTCTGTCCTTTCATCTGAGCAACATCTTTATTTATAAATGACTGCCAGTACCTGGCTAGTCTACAGCAAAACAGACAAAGCATGACAGGCTTGGGCAATGTGTCGATGGCTAAAGCAGGAGAAAGAGCGGTGGCAAAACGAAGCACAATGTGACCCGTACTTTTGGTTTTCAGTGGGAGCACTGCTGTCAGCTAATCCTGCTAGGCAGCAGCAGCAGTGCAGAGTTGCGACGTGCTGAGGTGAGACTTGTCAATGAAAAGGACTGACTGGACTGCTGTTGGGCAGTTCACAGCGACACGACTGCCAAAGCGGCGGCCACGCGCAGATGCTAAGACCGGACATGACATACCGGCGAAGAGGATAGATTCAACACCGAGGATGGCTGATAAAGAAAACTTATGAATGGACGGACGATGATGATGTTCCATTAGATGATGCTGATGCTCTCCGTGTCAGACAACATTTCTGATTGCAGTAACTGCAGTGACAGCAATCATTTCATTTCTGGCATCCTCACATTGCTAACTAAACATACATACACACAAACCAGCTGCAATAAAGTGCTATTAATGCATCACTATCTGTGGTCGGTTGATGTCCAGCATCACTGCTGTCATGCTGAGCTACTAAGGAGTGGCTCAATTATTTATTTATTTTTTTATTATCACATATTTGCGTGCAGTGACGAACGTCATATTGCATTTTTGCTGACAAAGAACCAATAGTTTGCAAATACATTTTGACCATCACAGTGTGCTTGTAGTGAAACTCTTAAGTAAGATGCAACAGTTTCGATTCAAAGCATGAAAAGACACAAACTGTTTAGTCTATGCTGTGCCTGTGACATCTCAAACTCAAACTAATGTTCTCAAATTCACCCCAAAAGTATTTTCGTTTCAATGAAAACAGCTGTCTGCTAAAGTATTGCCTGCTAATATAGTGCCACCTGGTCGTATCAATAAATCTAATTCAGCGTTAATTTTATCCTGGCCAATGCAATTAAATTGAATTGACCCTGTCAGTGTGTTAAATTGTTATTAGCCAAAACAGTGTCCGGATGAAGTAGAATAAAATGAAATTTAAATTAACTAAAATTGACGGTAATTTATTGCATGACAAGAGAAATGCACAGCACATCGCAACGCCTGACAGGCGTGCATTACCAGTGCAATATTAGTAATGGACTCATTAAGATTCATCATTGCCATAATGGTATCCGTTTGGCCCGTAGCTGTTGCTGCATCACACCAGTGGCTCATTCATAAGAACACACTCCAGTGTGAAAGCGGACAGAGCACTGCTCTGAGCCTGAGCGGTGTCATCTGCTAAATGCTGGCAGATGCAGATGACGGTGCAGGGCACTGATGTGATGGCATCCAGTTAATAACTAGCTAGTAAATTCAAACTGTCAAACCGCCGCAGTGCAGTGCCACTGCCGCTGATGTTGCCTCTAATAAATTAGCAAGATCAAGATGAAAAAGTAAACTGGCTATAGTTAACTAGGTAGTTGCGGGCGAGTAGAGCGTGCCTCGCACTTTGCTCCCATCAGCCAGTGGCACTTAATTAGCATCGATTGCTGCCGGCCAATGAGTTGTGTGGTGCAGCTTAGTTAGCAGCTTTTCCTGGCGTACCATCTCCTCTCGGTGACTGCGACGCCGATCAGTTGCTGTACTCTGTCACTTGGAGAGAAGTTTGTTTTGCACACTAACCATAAACTTTCTGTGCGCCTTCAAAGAGGGTTACTTCACGCCTGCTGCTGCTGCGCTGCACCCTAAGTTGTGATTGTCACTTGACAAGACGACGGCCGTCGACTTGGTAATTGAGAGACGAAAAGAGGCAAAGTAATTCACTTTAATCACACTGTCTTATCGCTCCATTAATTAGTGAAGCTGCGCAGTGTCCCGCACATCTTTTGCCATTTATTTTACATGTTGGTGCCGATCGGAGCCAGAAAAATCATCTTTTGTGATATATAATTAATAATTTATTGCATTTAGCACAGGATATGAGTATCTACAGTGAATGTGACAGTGGTGCCCAGGCGGTAATGGACAAAGATAATGGAACAATATCAGCTGGTGAGAGACTATGTACAAGAGATAAACAACGGTGAAAAGATAGGGAGGGAGGGAGGTTACAAAAACTTGAGAGACTTGAGTGAGTGCTAAGTGGAGTTGGCTGAGGTGACGGGCGTCTCGGGGACCAGACCAGCGCCAATGGCAGACTGGTACCAGAGGTGGTGCATGTTGGCGAACTTGAGCGCAGCATTGGCGGGATTGTTCTCGTGCTCCTGATCACTGGTAGTGCTCTCCTCGTCCTCCTCGAGATCAATCTCCTCCTCGTCGTCACTGTACTCCTTGCTGGCATTGCCACTCTCTCCGTTCGTCACCGACCCTGAGCCTGACTCTTCGTCCTCCTGCTTCTGTCGCTTGTGTTTGGTACGGCGGTTCTGAAACCATACCTTTACTTGCGTCTCACTCAGTCCCAAGTGGTTGGCTAACTGCTTCCGCTCATTGCCCACTACGTAGTGGTTCTTTTCAAATGCCTGCTCTAGCTTTAGCAACTGACCAGGACTGAAGGCAGTGCGAATGCGCTTCGGCTTCCGGAAGGGAGGCAGTAGGAAGGAGCCAAGTGGCGAGTCAAATGGCATGCCTGTGAATGGAGAATGAAAAAAAGGAGAAATGTGTTAGAAGGAAAGTGTACCGAAGTAATCAGAAATCTAAATCTGCCTTTGGAAGGACACTCCACTGCGCTCCGAACGTTTTCATCGGCGTCACCAAAGCAAAACATCTCTGGTCGTTCAGCGCAATCTCTCGCTGAGCTCTGGCGTTAAGCCCCACAATCTAATCTAGACCTCAATTAATTTGATTTGAATTTCATTTCTACAAAAACAATGTTTGGTCTGTGTTGCCGCCAAGCATTAGCACCAGGCAGCGACCGAGGTCTGCTCTGCTGCTGCTGATGCTCTTAGTGAGGATAAGAGTGAGGCGAGAAAGAGAGTGAGGACGAAGGAGGACGATGAAATCTCGATGACAAATACCAACTTGCAATATTTGTCTGCTGATAATTATAATTTATTGCTTTTCTGTCTGTCATAATTCGAGCGCTATCACCAGACTGCACCATAATTTAATTACCAAACTAATTTGTGTCCAACACCAAAACTCAATGGCTCATTGCCTGAAGAGCCTGATAACGGGGCAGGCAGTGAAGTGATAGAGAGGCAGGAGAGAGAAGTGCAGTGTCGACTTACCAGGAAAGCGGCCCGCAAATGGGTTCGCTCGAAGAAACCAAGGATAAAATGCAGCCGCCTGTTGATAGTCGGAAGGCATCGGAGGAAACGGGTGGGCTGCTGAGGATGCGGCCGCCGCCGCTGCTGCCGCTGCCACCATCATCGGATGATTGGGGTGGCCCAGTGGTGCCACTTGAGGCATCTGACCAGCAGAGGACGTCTGCGACATGCTCGGCAGTGCAGGGTGACTGGAGGAGGACAAGACGCCCCCGAGACCTGGTCGACTCAGAAAGGGGCCTGCTTGCATGCCCCCATTTACTAGTGGATTAGCACTGCCTCCATTCGGCGAATGAGTATTCGTCACCAGTGACAGAGGAGAGGGACTTCGCAGTGGAGAGACACTGCCTCCTGGCTGCTGCTGTTGATGCTGAAGTTGCTGCTGAAGCTGATGGTGCGCCTTGTTGGGCGTTGCGCAATGGGAGCCATTGGAAAGCGGGGACACTGACTGGCGGTGTTGCTGCATCATTTGGCTGTGCAGCATTGCGTCGGGGGACCGATGGCCAGCACTGCTCGGACTGCCATTCGACCTGCGGTCTGAGGCAAGGTCTGCCCCCTCGCTGAGGTGCCGTTTGATTGACTTGGCAAGCAGCTCAGTGTCGCTCAGGTTAGTATCGCCATTGCCTTCCGACTCAAAAGCCTTTCGTTTTCCGACAATGGAATCGATGCTGAAGGAAAGCTTCGGCTTGGAAGCCTTCATGGTAGAACGAATAGTGGGAGATGCTGAAATTTGACCGATGTGTGGCACTGAAAGTTGGGGTGCCAAAGGCATCATTGCGAGTGAGCGACGAGTCAGAGCAAGGTGTGTGACTGGATCAGCACTGCAGTTAAGCTGAGGTGTTTGGCAATAAGTATTCGTTGCTGATTAGAATGAGCAAATAAACGATGATTATTTGATGAAGCACTGTGCAAACCAAACTTCACCAGGTCAAAGATGAGATGATAATGAGATCAAAAGGTGCAGCATGAAGGAAACGTAAGTTTCACAAAATGGCAATATATTGGCTGTAGATGCGACGGCGCAGCTTGAGAAAGAGTCACAAGGCACACAAAAATCGGTATGAGATTACTGGTGCTGGCAATGAGGTGTCATCAGCGACGCACTTCAGTGGCATCTGATTAGTGTGGAACAATTAGTCGGTAGTAAGTTTTGATTATTACGACGGTGATTAGCGCAATCGAATTAGCGAACGGCAGAGTAGGGAGAGAGAGAGAGAGTGAGTGTGTCTGTTGCGAGCTCAAATCAGCTAGTGAGTCTGCGAGTTCAAGAGACAAGAGCAGTCGGGCAGACAAGAGGAGGCAAGTGGAGGCAAATGGCAACTGAGCTAGCCACCGTAACGGAGAAGGCTTTTTGCTGCTGCACTCGATCCACGGCTAATTGCCTCGTTCTCAGCTCCCTTCAAGAACAAGTTTGTTTTCGGCGCACTTCGG
>JAALOO010000965.1_pt1 | contig 14979 bp, 17 predicted proteins | sample 7257641 | NCBI WGS metagenome assembly JAALOO01 (sample SAMN14085613, study PRJNA598686) | mite metagenome | biome: ENVO:01001000; feature: ENVO:01001002; material: ENVO:01001226; isolation source: single female mite from University of Michigan culture on fish food culture... ...
GAGAGAGAGAGAGAGAGAGAGAGAGAGAGAGAGAGAGAGAGAGAGAGAGAGCAGCGAGTTGCCAGTAGCACAAAAGAACAATGGAGGCTTTCGACAAGCACAAGAACAAATGGTGCGATCAGACGAATGAAGAAGAGGCACTACACAGAGCAAATAATTACCGAATCAAGAACTAAATTGTGGGCAAAAGCCTCTCTGATTCCGGGTAGTAGAATGGCGCAAACATGGCGCCTCCTGGCTCAAGAATGGTGCCATACATGGCCAGTCTCTCTTTATTTATCTCCTTCACACCTTCTCCCCTTGACCTCAATCTTCATCTCGGTTTTTCTCTGCTCGGTGCACACTTGTTGCCAAGTTCAAGTGCAGAAAAAAAGTATGCACACAATTAGCCAGTGTTCAGCAGTGCAAAAAGAAGAAGAGGAGGAAGAAGGAAAAAAGATTAACCCAATTAAAAAGGCTGCTCAAGTTTGATTAGGGGCTAATTGGGGGCTATAAAGTTAGCAAATGAAAGAATAAAAACAGCTCTGATTTTTACTGAAAAAAGTTATATGCTGCATCGACCTTCAAAAGTTTTTGTTTTTTCAATCACCGATGCAGCTAGTGAGAGCTACTCAATAAAACCGCCTGACTAGCCTATCCTTTTGCTGTACGACCGTCCAAAAGAACGTTATACTCTTTCTCTCTCTCGCTGTTTCTATGCACCAACCGTCATTTGCTCTATCCGCTGGAAACAGAGAGAGGCACTCGCTAATGGCACCGTCAGATGAAACTGTCGCCGCCATTGGTCGCTGGCTAGCAAATGCAAATCATCATCATCATGTAACTTTCATTGGCTGGCTCATTTGGCAGAGAGAGAAAAACTGCTGCTGCAACCATTCAAATCTACCTTCAGCGACCAGCCAACGGCGCATTTGTGTGGCGTGCACTAGCAGAACTTGGTTGCGCGATTCACTCGCACATAGCTGCGAGGTCGAAGCTAATGGGTGAAGTTGTTAACAGCCAGCTAGGTAGATAGATAGATAGAAATTTAAACGGCTAAACTGAACTGGCAGCACGGCGGACCATCCAGGTAGACTTTGTTTCTAGTTTTTTAGCGTGTCAGTGCTAACGGTAGTGATGCTACAGCTGAACAAAATCTGCTCTTCAGCATTTCAACCTCGATGTTGGAGGGTGTTCTCACACCTTGTTCACTACAGATTTTTACCATTGCAAAACGGAGACCGACAAACAAACTACTACTACCACCACTAAATGATGACTAAATGAATGGAATTGAGTGAGTGCTGAGTAGAAGGCAGGGATCAGATTTCACCCTAACGCAGTCAACGAGTGTGGTGAATAAGCAGCGTTAGCAGCACAGAGCACCATCACCAGCAGCAGCAATGGGCTAATTATACCAAAGGGAAACCAATTAAGTGAGTGATGGAGCCAAGTGTGCTCTGGTGCTGCTGGTGTGCTGATGATGATTCACAACCGGAGAGAAGCGAAAGACTTCGAAATTGCGAGCTCTACTGAAAAGTGCCTCTTCAACATTGTCAATGTCATCTTCACGCAACGTGGTTTTCTCCTCAGTGACAAAGACAAAGACAAAGAAAGTCGGAAGTTGAAATCACAGAATATTCTTAGGAAGGGGGGGGGGGGTTGGTTTCTAGAACTACAGAAACGAACAGCATCACAGAGTGGGATGACGTTGAGTGCAGCCATAGTGCACCCCGAGTTAGTGCCCACACCTTGAGACAAAGAGTTCATTGCGGCACACCAGAGAAGAAGGGAGAGCAAATCTGGCGTGATCACTGGGTGAAACAGCAAAAAGCAGCAGCCCCTAAACTACCGTCTACTGTACATATTTAATGATAAGTTATTGTTTTGCATCACACCTATCTAGTACGCCATCGTGCTACCATTGCAGTGCAAGTGCAAGTGCAGTGTGCCTCTATCGCTGGCCGACGCCTGTGATCTCTTCTTCTTCTCTTACCGCAGTCAAGAGCAATCAGACAAGCAAAACACAAATGGTGGTGGTAGGGGAAAAGGGGGAGGAATGCATTAAGATTACCTGACACAAAGGAGGAGGTGGTAGTAGTGTTAGTGTGTTGTTGATGGAAATACACTCAATGCGGCGGTCGAGAAGGTGTGCATGCACTGTGAGTGATAAAGTTTACAACAAACACAGACCAAAAAAAAGAGTAGGAGAGAGAGAGGGACGTCAGTTATGTCAGTAGAGAGAGAGGGAGCAAGAGTACAGCACAACAAGAGGAAGTGAGCAAGGAAAAGGACAACAGCGGCACAACGACTGGCCAACTTTGTCGAAGTTTACTACTAGCTTTAACACAACAGCAACAGCTTTACCAGGAGAACACACTGCTAGAACACACACATCGACCGACACTGATAACACAGGGAGCGATTGAACTGCAGTGAGAGAGGAGGAGGAGGAACCAGCAGTGGAAGGAGCACCAGCGGAAGAACACCATCACCATCACCATCAGCAACAACTGACAACCTCGACGATCATGCACTGTCTGCTGCTGTGCCTCCGTTCTCGGATTTACTGCAAACTGTTGCAGTTTATGACTGCTAGGTATGTTCCTTCTTCCCCTTCATCTCCTGTTACCACAAATGTTACTCAGTGACTACTGCCCATGATTACCACGGGTGAGCTCTAATTTAAAGTACTACTGCTGTTGCTGTTGGTTGCCTGGTTTCTAGGGGTGATGGTGAAGGAGAACAAGAGCAAAAGAAGAAAAGTGCCTGACAGGTGACTGGAGCAAAAACACTAGAGCAGTGGTGCAACAGGTCCTCCAGCAGGAATCAGAATCAGAACTGAACCTAGGAAAACTGAATAAGTTCCCATGTGCATCGCCGAGCGCACGTGTGTGAATGCGCATCACATTGTGCAACATTGTACACATTTCAAAAGGAGATGAAGTAAAGGGCTGCCTGCTGGAAGTCAGCCAGGACAGGCACAAATTGTTAAGGACAGCAAAGAAGAAGAAAAAAGTAGACACGAGTGCGATCAGGGTGGCGGCAGTGGTGGTAACCAAGCGCCGACAGACAATGATTCATGAACGCAATGAATGCAATAACCCTGTAAGCGTGCAGCACAAGACAACCGGCGAAAAATGGGAAAGAAAAAGAAGAAAAGGAGGAAAGGGCTAAGTGGTTTGCTACTGCATTACGCGGTGTGCACTCCTGCTTTTTTTGTTAGAAAACTGAGCTGCTGAGAAACGGTAGCGGCGGTTGTGGGGAAAATCAAGGGAAGCGGGCAAACAAATGGGAAAGAAAAACGGGTGTCGGAACGAACCTGAAATATGTGGTGGTGGTGGTGGTCGAAGTGGTGACGATGATAACATACAACAACACAAACACACTAGCCGAAGACTGAACTGAACTGGGCAATAGCAAGTGCTGAACTGGCTGAACTGATTGCCAAAGCACAATTTGGTTGTCGGCGGTGATTGTCGGCGGTGCTGTGTCGATGACGAGTTGATAGTAGCTCAAAATACAGCAAAAACTACTGCTGTGCTGAACGGAATGACTGAACACCCGAAGAATTATTAGGTGTGTGCACTTGAACTTGAGGTGTTAGCACCAGATAACAGAATGTGAAAAACACGAGTGAGAAGGCTTTGCCGGTGCCGGCGTCGTCGTAGCAATCGGTGCAAAAAGTTGCCGTGCTCTGCTGCTGCTGCTGCTGCTCTTGAAGCTCTGGTGGTGGCGGTGATCTGTTCTCGTGTTGCTTGCTCTTCTTTTTGCTTCTGCTTCTCACCAGTAACTCTTGGAGGACACTGCAGTCAGACACTGGCTGCCAGGGAGTGAGGAAGAGAAGACACACGACGAGGATGATCGCCAGACACTCTGAAAGCGAGCGAGCAAGAGACAAACGAGATTAGAGCGAGAGAGCAATAGAAGAGCGCGCGGGAGATTTGCTCGAGTCGAGGAGACGACGTGCTCGGGTGATGGCAGCGAGGAGTGTTGCTGACGGGGCTGGTGCTGCTGCTATTGCCTCGTCGAGTCAGTGCAGTTGCTCTGTCGGCGGCGACGTTGTCGGCTCTGTCTGTGTCTGTGCTTTCGAGTTTGTGCTTTCGAGAATGGCCAACAGTGAACGCTGAAGAGTGAGCAAGCAGTGTGAGTGCCTCCGAAGCTGAAGCTGAAGCTGACTGGGACGAAGAATGCCGACAACGAGTAGTACTAGTGTGCTTCCTCCAGTCAGTGCTGCTGCTGCTGTTCGTTGGGAAGTGCTCTCCGAAAGGCAGAGAGTAGGAGAGAGAGGACCACTGCTGAAGTTCGTTCAAGAGTGACTGCGGTTGTGCTGGTGTGTGTGTTCAATCAGTGAGTTCAGCAGCAGAAAGATAGATTCAGGCAGCGTTCGACGTGCGCCAATCGGTGCAAAGGATGATGAGCAATTCGGTGGAGCTGGTCGTGGTGGTGGTGTTGCTAGTGGCCACAACCACCACCACCACCACCGTCGAAATCACCTCCACCGTGACTCAGCTTTAGCAGGAATATCGCCGAAAAAATTGCTGGCCATCGGCATTAAAGCCCCTCTTTGATATTGCAGCCAGCCTTGATATTACGTAACTGGCCAACTGTGATGCGCCTTTCAAAGCAGGTGCTGACAAGTGGTCAAAAGTTTTGCTTCTTTCAGCAGGAAAAACAACTTTCGCCCTTGCTAATCAGACAACTACTTTCTTGGTCGGCACCACATAAAATCCCATTCTATTCCATACACTTCAAAGGGGACTCGTGCACTACACCATCATCAAATTAGTCAGCTCAACCTGGACCTCAGGTTTGCTGATGTTAGTCACTTCGATTTCACAACAATGTTTAGTGACACGAACTAAAATTAGCCTAGCAGTGCACTCCCATTGCCTGCTGGTGCTGCAAACGTGCCCAGACTCAGATGGCCAGTCTTTCAGCCTCCATTTCGATTGCCCTCTCACTAAAAACCGATCAATCGGCAATAGTGGGAACGTTAGTGGTGGCAGACAGAGAGAGAGAGAGAGAGAGAGAGAGAGGGAGAGATTAGCCTCCCAGTGGAATGCCACAAACAGAGACACTGCCGCCGCCGCCGCCGTTGCAATCGTCCAGCACACATGTGTCCATGTGTGCCTTACCCAGCTGCCAGAAGGCGGTTGTGGAGAGGGGTCTTACCGAGTGCTTTGCAGTGACACTGCACTAATATACTGCTGCTGCGGTTTGAGTCAGTGCTGATGATGATGATGGTGATGACCATGGTCTGCTCCTCTTCTAACTGCCCACCATTGTCGGGATGGTCACCATCCTCGCGAAGTGCCTCTGCCTCTGGTGCCTCTCTTTCAACCTCGCCGGCAACGGCCGTCATCACCATCATCACCAGCACAGGCAAAGTGTCCTCAAGTCAGCTCCAGCCAGTGACTAGTGAGCTGCTCTAAAACAACAAGAACTGTGCACAGTGTGATCACTGCTGCGCTAGAGAGAGCTAATTCATTCCAGGAAGGGTGGTGTCAGGCTATGTCAGTGAACGAGAGCGAGTCACTGGACTGGAGGAGCGAGGAGCTGGCCTGCTGCTGGCCACTGCACTGTCAGTGCCAGTGCATTGCACACAAACACACAGGCATTGCACACCAAGATTGGGCGCACTCCTCAGGGCGCCACATTGCCATTCCATTCTCTCAGGGTGGTGGTCACTGAGGAAAACAGCAGAGAGAAAGAAGAGAGTACCACCACCACCTAATCGACGCTTCTGTCACACAGACAATCAAACATGCAAGCAGTGGACTGTCACAACAGATCTGCCCAACAGCTTTGACAGATGCATCGAGCCGCCGCCGCCGACGCCGGTGAGTGCACTGACAGGCACCTCCACTCTTTCAGTGTCAGTGTCGCCATCTGAAGCCATGGCGCCTTCACATGTTCACAGTGGCCAGCGGGTCACTTTCAGTGCAGGCAAACCTGAAGACGATCTGCTAAGGCATCATCGGAAGTGTAAGCACACATCAAGTACTGGTAATTTAAATGCCTGCCAGTGCAAGTGAAACCTAATGACTGGCAAATTGCGATTTGAGATGGACCAGTCCAGCCCGCCCAGACCTAGTGACCCCAAGAGAAAAGAAAGAGGCTTTTCTGAGCAAACACACGTGTTTTTTCAGCCCTAGAAAGTGGACCTCTGCGCTGGAACACGTGTCTTTCATCTGGCACAGTGAGTGAGTGAATGACCAATCGATTAGCCGCCGCCGCGAGTGAGTGACACGAGTCAGTGCACTCTCTGATTGATTTGCCCATTTGCGGGAAAAACTGAAAAAGCGAGAAAAGAGTGCACAAATTGAACGGTAGTTTGTCTCTGTTCCCAAGTGAGCGGGAGTGGGCAGCATACATCACCAGTCTGCTTAATGCAATTAGCAGCAACATCAAAGAGAGACTGCTCACTGACCCTTCTTCTTTGATGATGCTATCATCTGATGGCTGGAAAAGGCTCAGACGAGGCCAAAATTAGACACACCACTGAAAGTTGCTGCTGCTGCCTTCAATTTGGAGGACTGCTGCACTACTGAGTTGCTGACCAGACAGAGAACCACAAACCAACCACAGACAGACAGAAACATAGACAGATCGTTTCTCCCGGGAACAAACCCTCCAAAGACATTCGGTTTCAATTGCCCCGATCAGCTTCTCCTCAGCTTTCAGACATGCACACTGATAAACAGAAGAAACTGGTAGTGCACACACATGCAGCAGTAGTAGGCGGAAAACGATACCAGTGCATAAGTGCACTTCTGTTTGCTCTTCTCCTTCTTCAGCAGAAGCAGTAGCTATCCTAACCTTTGACATCAGTATTCTAGCCTAGTTGAACCCTCGGGTCAGTGTGTTTACACACGGTCACCGCTGCCCTTTTTGGTGGCAATATTTAGTGTCAGTGAGAAGAGAGAAAAAGGAAAGAGCTTGAGAAGCTTCAAATTCATTTATTGGTGGTGCGGCAGTTAGCAGAGTCGGAAATGTCTCTAGCACACCAGCTCACCACAGTAGCACATGCCAATCATCCTCGAGTTATGGCTGCTCGAATTACCCGACCAAATTTTCCCCAGGTTTTCCCATCGACTTCTCCGACTCTAGTCGGCGACTGTACACGTCAAAGATCTGCTTCCGCTTGGCCACCGTCACGTAGTTGAAGGGAAAGTAGCTGACCAGCAGCTGGCTGACGGCGGAGCCACTTCTCAGTCCCTTTGGCTTCTGCCCGCGATTCGGCAGGGCGGCCCGGCAGCTGGCCGACTCCGGGTCGTAGGCGGTGGCTGGTCTGCAGAGGATGGTGAAGAAGCCAAAGTGAATCTGCTCGAAGAAGAGGTCAAAGGCGGTGGCCGCCTCGGGGCCGCAGCTCTCCCGGGCCAGCTTGTCAGTGCACTGTCGTTTTAGCTGATGGGCGCAGCAGATGCTGCGGATCCAGTCAGTGGGAGAAAAGGAGGCTGAAGCTGAGGAGTTCGAGGGTGATGAGGGTGAGGAGGAGTTGGGGTGATCATCAAGAACCATCGGCAGTCGACTTCCCGCCTCCTGGACGTGCTCAAAGGCGAGCAGGTAGTTGTTCAGACAGGGAATCGCCCGGTCGGTGGCAAAGACGTTCTCGCGCAGGCACAGGCCGTGCTCGAAGAATACTGAAAAAGTTTTTAAGTTCAATTCAGTTCAATATTTGAAAAAGTTCAGACCCTTTCGCTGCTTATTCTCAGTGCACATGAACTGGTTAAAGAGGTACTGCATCTCCCCGGTGAACAGGTCAAAGAGGATCGGGTGCAGCGGACTGCCGCATCGTTTGAGGTGAGTGCGAATGCAGCTTAGCGATTCGTTGAAAGATCTGCAAAAAGTAGAGCAACATTTAGCTGACGGCGTCGGCCTCTACTGAAAGAGAACGGCAACTCTTATGCTGCCGTTCCCATCTGAATCTTACCGGCAAATCTGTTTGAAGCCGCCGACGCTGACGACAAAGGGCGCCACGTCGGGCTTCCGACCAAAGGAGAAAAAGTTCTGCTTGAGGCAGTTGTCGAAGGAAATCTGGTGACAGTGAGGCAGGCGAATGACTCGAGTCGGGGACTGGTCACCAGCCACCAAAGTGGTGCTGGACACCAGAAAGCACACCAGAAGAGCACTGATCAAAAAGCGAACAGTTCCGTCCATTGCAGAAGAAGAAATAAAGGAGAAAATGGCGAAGAGAAGTAGAGATCTTTACCTTACTGAAGAAAGCGATGGTCAACGAGGAAAAGACGCAGGTGAACTGATGTGTGTCTTCTTCTTTGAAATGTATACTTGTCACTTTCCCGGTAGCAGAATAAACCCAGTACTCTTCTTTAGTTGAGGGAGGTTGTTTGGTAAGTTGTGGGAGGAGATGATAGTGACGTCAAATGGGCGGCAAAAAACAAATGATGGAGATGAAGGAGCGGAAAATTGCTGATTTCAAATCAACCCAAAAATCTGAAAACCCACTTTGTACGAGACTGGTTGTTCAGGAATAGTGTGCTTTTTTAACACCCTGCAACTAAACCCGATTTAAAACAAAACAAACGCACATTTCTCAGTTTCAAAGCACCCCAACGTCTTTGAAGCAGAATCGCCTTCATCTGATCAACTTCCTGGCCTTGTCAACCAGCCATTGATGTTGTCCACCCTATCACAAAGTGCTTTCACCCGTCACCTTCTGTTGCCATCGCTTCTCTCGCTGGGCCTGAGCCGAGTTTTTCACTTCACCAACAGCACAATGGCCGAGGCTGATTCTGGTCGATGTCAACCTTTGCTGACATCTCAATTCGTCGTCGGCTACATCACCATCAAGGACTCTACTAGCGCCGAGGAGCTGGCAACGTATGACAAAATGCACTTAAAAGTGTTTTTTCTAAATCTCAGCCCTGGAGTGGTTCTTTATTTAATCAAAGTTCTCGTTTTAATTTGCACTAATTGACCTTAATTAGGAAGCTGGTAAATGAGCGGCTGGTCGCCTGCGTGAACATTCTCCCCGCCATTCGGTCGATCTACCGCTGGGAGGGCAAAGTGGAGAACGACGGCGAGTCGTTGATGGTGGTTAAGACGAGCACGGCGAAGAGTGACGATGTGATCGCCTTTGTCAAGGCGAATCACCCCTACGACGTGCCGGAAGTGATCTTCACGCCGGTAAGCTTATTGCTGCTGTCGATCGACTGATCACTCACTGACAAACTGCGATTGTTTTCTAATTCCACTAAATTAGATACTGGCCGGAAATCCGGATTACTTGAAGTGGCTCGGCGAGTCGGTCCGTCCTGCTGATGGTGGTGACGGCAAGTGAGTGAATCATCGGCACTATTCCAGCTTCAATTCATTTACTGTTCAAAAGAGAAAGAGATGCACTCAGTGATGATCGTCGCTATTCACACAGTAGTAAAACTTACGTGTAACCGGAACGGATACTTGAAGTTCTTGATCTCCCCGCGGTGGTAGTCCTTGTACTTCTTTCCGTAGCCGCCCTTGTAGCCCTTCTTGTACAGTTTCTGTACGTGCGGATTGATGGGAAAGTAGAAGTTGATGAACTTGACGTGCTTGTGGTAGAGCTTGGGCTTGTTTGCCTCGCAGTCCCGACCGACCAACAGGACCACAGTCATCACTAGAAACACAAGAGGAAGAAGCAGATATTGGCGAGTTCGAAAAACCTTAAGTCGCATTTTCTGCACCAAAAAGCTGCTGTTGTTGTGGACACGCAAGGATCAGCGGCTGCAAACTGAGACACACAAAATTACTACGGTTTTGCACTTTCTACTTTCACCTAAAACAATCGAAAAGAGAGGAAGAAAGCGAAAGTGAGAGACAAATGGCAGCTCCATCAGATAACAGCACAGACACTTCTTGACCTCGCTTCAGTAGACAACAGTGTCAACCGTAGCAGCAGCAGCAGCAGCAGCAGCAGCAGTTGCCAATGTGACAGGTTGTACCGATCGGTAATTGCCCATTACTCAACGCCTGCTTACACACACACAGCTGACAGACGCAGACAGTCTGGAGAGTCATTAGTGCCGGAAGACAAAGTGTGTGATCATGACAGTGAGTTGAACCAACGAAGTGACTGGATTTTATTAGTTATTGACTAAATCATTGGTACAAAGAAAAAACAGGGATTGGATTTGTAGATTTGTAGACACCAGTGTGCTGGTTGGACAGTTCTGTTGTCGACAGTGAAAGGTGAGACAGTGAAGCTGCCTCGTCCTCATCACCATCAACATTATCATCACAGCCCCCCCACGGTGTTGGATCTTGAGAGAGAAAGGGAGAGATGCTGATCAGCTTGTGAATAAAAAGGAAGAGAGTGTGGTCAACTGGTCAACAGGCCAAGATCAGCAGATTGGTCGCTGGCAGTTGAGGAAGAGTGTGTGTTTGTGTGGAGATGAGTCGGAAGTGTGCACGGAGCCACGACTGACGAGAAGAGAGAGATTTGAGAGAGAGAGACTGGTTGGGCGATGCTGAAGATCGACGATGAAGAGGGGAGTACTCCGATCACCGAGAATCAGATCACCATAGCCAGAAGTAAAACTAAGAAGAATAGGATGTGAGGTGTTGTTGTGCTGAATGATTGGCGTGTGGTGGTGGTGGTGGAAGCATTCTCTACATTCAGTGACATTAACATTGACACTGATGTAGGCCACCGGAAGCTGCTCGCTTAGATGCGCTTGTAGCTTCGCACCGAGGTGACACCGTCGACGCTGGCAGTGACGACGACGTCGTCGCCGTTGAACTCGCGGATGATTTTAACCTCCTTGTCGCCGAACTGGGTCTGCACCAGCTTGTTGTCGCCCTCCTTGTTGACAACGGTCTGAAAGAGTGAAATGTGAAATGTGAGCACGTCAAATCGAAACGAAGAAATGTGAGCTGTCCTCCCTACCTTGACCTTCTTGCCGTCGGCGCGGTCCTCCTCGAACTCCTCGCCGAGCTTGAACTTGATCTCGGTGTTCTTGAAGGTGGACAGACTGCGCAGCGTGTACGTGTCCCCGGCGACCTCCACCTCGAGTGTGGGCTTCAGCGTCTTGGCGGCGGTCTTCACCATGAAACCAACGCCGAGCTTGTCGAGGAAGGCGTCAAAGTTCTCGCTCTTCTCTGCAATGGAAAGTCGGTGTCAGATCATATAGTCGGTCATGCTGGTGATCCACCGAACCGAATCAACCCGAATCAACAAACAACTTACCGAGCTTGTACTTTCCTTCGATGGTCATGGTAATGGCTGGTTGGTTGGTTGGTTGGTGCTCGGGCACGAGAGAAAGAAAGAGAGATAGGATGAGTCGGATTGAGCGAGATGAGCGGTGGCGAGGATTTCTGGCTGCCAGGGAGTGCGAGTGGTTTCGCCGGCTGCCCGCTGTCGCCTTTTATACTCGGTGACGGCGGTGGTTGTGGTGGCAGAAGCGAAGGCAGAGGCGCTGGGGATGGGCCGCCATCCGCTGCTGCTTCTGCTGGAGCTGGTGAGAGCTAGCGGCAGAAACAACGGCAGCAGAAAACGGTAATCTCCACACAGTCATTGTGTGTGCCCCTCCGGTGCCCCCTGTCTCTTCTATGCCACAGTGTGAGATCGTTCACTGGCTGGTTGCCCCCCGAGCACTGCCGCCTCCTCCTCCCGCTCACCAGTGGCACCGACGAACATTTATTACACTGTTAGGGAGACTCACATCCCCTGCTGCTTTGCACAGAGTGTGCGATACGATGAGGTGATGTGCCACCACTGCCGCCAGCCCTGGTCGGCGACGTATGACACCGCGCACAGAGACCAGACCAGACCACAGACCACCAGACACCGAGATGGAATGCAAAAAGTGCAGACAGTTCAGTAACACCACTGACTTTCTGTTGCCGGGGCAAGCAGGCGCACTGACTGGTCGTCGGTAGTACCTTCTCTTTTCGGTGCGTAAAACACTCACGTTTCTCATGCATCTCTTTCATCCGCCGCTGCACCGCGTGTGTATTCCCATTAGCAGGGATTCAAATTACCACTGCCACCGCCAGTGGCATCGTCATTGGCTTTGGATGCGGCCAGTAGTGGTGAAGGCATGCAGGGGAATGACGTGGCTCCAGTAACGGTAGTAGTGGCAGTGCTGTGGTCCACTTTAGAGTGCTATGGCAATGGTCAAGACAACAAGGCAACAGTTGACGAACAAAGGGAACAAAGTGTGCTGCTGCTGCTGCTGCACCTCTGGTCACTGTCGATTAACGATGATCCTCAACACTGCGACTGTGACTGTGGTGACATCGATGGCGCCCAATTTACCGTTACTTCGTCAGCCATTCGGCTGCCATTGCCTTCTGACGCTTTGTCTGACGTTTTGCCGATTAACTGTCCACTAATAACAATGACGACAGATTAAAGAAAGGGGAAAAGAAAAAGTAGAAAGAAGAGGAGACAAAGCAGCTGCAAAGAAGAGCGAAGCTTTGCTGTTGCACTAAAGTCCACCGCTTTGGATTACAGCAAATGAGAGGAGAGAAAAGAGAACGTTTCAGCAGATGTTCTCCTTCCCAGCCAGTCACCCTGTACTTCCACTGCTCATCCAATGAAGTTGTTGTTGATGATGATGATGGAGGATCGCTTATCGAGCAGTGTGTGTGTGTGTCGGTGCACTGTCACTACTCTGTTTGTGGCAGTTCGGTTTCTTCTTCAACAGCAGCAGCAGCACTGCTGGCTTCTATCTCACTTTCCTTTCACTTTCACCACCACCACCCACCACAGGAGTACGAGGTGACCGAGAGGAAAAAGTAGACAGAAATCAGCCATTCGCTGCTTATCACCCCTAATTTGTCACTTCTCTTTTCCGTCCGATAAAGTGTAGCAATCGCTGTCGGGATGGAATTTGACTCCAGACTGCTTCTGCTGCAATCGGTCAGTGGGCTGAAGATGCGATCAGTGCCTGTAATATCAGTTATCAGTGGCACCCTGTATCAGTGGATGTGCAGTGGATGTTGTTGTGTTGTCGCTTTGGATGAATCTTCAGAGTTGTGTACCGTTCAGTTCTATTTTCAGCAGCAATGTGGTAGTTTGCGACACTCAGGGTTTCTCGCGTACCCAGCACCGAAAGCTGGCGACGTTTTTCAAACTGTAGCTGCTGCTTCTGCTGTTGCCGTTGTACAGATCGGCGACAGATTGGCTGCTCCTGCTACTTTTGGTAATTTTTAGCATTCTCATCCAGTGCTGTTGCCTGTGACGATCACATCTGACGTGTGCTAGCAAAGCAAAAGTTTGCACTTTTTTCTGCTTCACATGACAGGAAAAAGAAGAAAGAGAGAGTAAGTGAGTGAGAAAACAGGCGAGCATCCTCAAGTAGAAGAAAAAGCGGGAATTCACTGGCGTACAGTGAGCCTGGCACACAGACACAAGCCACGCACGTTGGCAGTGAAGTCAGTACACATTAGGAAAAAATGATCAACAACTGTACAGAACTGTACAGGAGGTCATTCGGAGGGAAAGACCAGACAAGCACCATCCTCAGTACTACTAGGACACACCACCAAAGTGATCGATTCACTCTGATCAGTTTCACTCTGGTTGTCCACTTGTGTGCTGGTGCTGTCAATGCCTATGCGGAACCCAATCCACTGTTGCTGCTGTTTAGTCCTTCTCATTGTGGGAACATTCCACTGGTGGTGATGTCAACCAGCTATCTATGTACGTGGCTTGTGTTCTCTCAAGCGAAATCAATTTGCACATCTCATCGAGCAGCATGCACATAGGCACTGACAAACAACACACGCGACGAGCTTTTCCCGTTTACTGTTTTGTGGTCTGAGGAAGGAGAAGAAAAAGAAGAGAACGGAATACATTGCTTTTCGCTGGTAATTAGCGGCACTGCTGCTGCAGCACTAACCTCCACTCCGAAATGACGGTCAAATTGGCTGACAGTGTGAGTGCAACTACTGTGTTTGCACTAGAGAGCTAGTCAATCGAGGAAATGATTGCTGGCACAGCAGTTTCTTTTTTTCTGATTGCTGTCACAGCTGCCTACCGAACAAAGGGATCCCTCAATGCAGGATCTTTGTGACGGTGTGTGTGCGATTAGCGGATAAAATGAAAAAGAGTGCAAATAGAGTGCCTGAAAATGCACTGTACGGCAGTGAAAAGAATAAGAGGATAGATAGTGACTGAGATTGCAGGACAGGTTTCATCAAGTCAGTTTCTATTCTGCTGAAAGGTTTGTAAAAAAAATCAGCTGCTACTGTACAACGTTAAACCTGTACAGTAGCTTGACGATGATGATGAGCTCATCACCTCCACCAGCTCACCAGCTTTGCAAATCGTAATGTCCATCGACAATCGACAAGCGATTTGCTCCTTCCTATCTAAGCGACACTGCTCATTCAGTCCACCATCCTTTCTACTGTTTTTGGTAAACTTCTGCTGTTTGTTGGTTTGTTGGTGGTGTTCATTGAAGCAAGCGCAAGCATGAAAAAGGTATGCACTCGCATTGTCAGCGGCCACTCACGGCTGACAGCAAAAGCAAAAATGTTTGCCATTTTCCGGATTCACTTCCTATCGATCAATGGGTGCAAGCAGTCTGTGTGAAGATTTGCTTCTGCAGCTAGTGCTGATAGATTGTCCACTCGATTGTCAGTGATACTTTCACTTGTACATCGGTGCTGCTGGTGGTGATAAGGATAGTTTTGTAGTAATGACACTTACCCAGAGTGACATTTGACAACCGTTTTTCAGCCATGAAGCTGTGTGTTTGGGTGCTTGCCGGAGACAAACGTAAAACAAGACTAAATTTTTTTCTGACAGTGTATTGATGAACAACAGCGATCGCAACGGCGGCATCGGCAAATCATGTTTATTGTGTGCAGCAGCGCCATCCTTATCAGTTTTGACAGAAACATCTCAGCGGTTGATTATCTCACTAAACACTGACAACAACACTGTTGATTTCTGGTGCTGCTGAACTGCCACCACCACCACCAAAATTGAATCCAAAATCGAATTTATCATTTCAATTTAGAAAAAAATACGCTAGGTTTAGCAGTTTT
>JAALOO010001569.1_pt1 | contig 14978 bp, 13 predicted proteins | sample 7257641 | NCBI WGS metagenome assembly JAALOO01 (sample SAMN14085613, study PRJNA598686) | mite metagenome | biome: ENVO:01001000; feature: ENVO:01001002; material: ENVO:01001226; isolation source: single female mite from University of Michigan culture on fish food culture... ...
TGTTTGCGCTTTGCTCTCTCTCTCTCTCTCTCTCTCTCTCTCTCTCTCTCTCTCTATTGTCGTCGTACTTGAAATGTTCCATTGTCAGACTGAGATCTAGAGGACAGGGGAAGTTCAGGGCGACCGGAGATTTGAGCCAGCTTTTGCCCCCTCGATTTCTCTGGAGAATCGATTGGCAGTGCAGTGCTTTCTCTCCTGCCTCCTTCTCAGACATCTGCAGACATCGTACACATCGGCAGCAGTAGCATTTGGCTTCGGTTTCATCTATTTATCGGACTGTCTGTCTGTTTGCCTGACTCACTGACTGAATGACTTCAAACGGCAGCTTGCGACAACAACGACAGCTAATCTACTAGAATGCCATTCAGTGTGCTGTGTTTGTGTGTGCACACTTTGGAGTGTCCTGAGACTGTCTCAGTCTCTGGCCAACTGGCTGAGTGGCTGAGCTTTCTAGTGACGACAGTGGACTTTGCTTTTGGTAGAAGCAGTCTCACTCTGGCATGCTCAACTGCCGTCAATGCCGTGATGCAGTGCTGATGGCGCCAGATGCTGTCAACTACAGAGACGGCAACAGAAACAGAAACAGCCGAAGCAGATCGTAGTCAGCAGCCTCAGCTTTCAGAGCGTGAGCGGGCGATTTGTTGTGCCACACTGCTGTTCAGTCTGGTCTAGAGGCTCTGGAGGGAAAAAGCCAGAATGCCAAATAAAAGAAAAAGAGAAAGAGAGAAACTGAGCATTTGTTGTGTGTATCGATGGCTGCTCTCTTTTGAACACTGCTCAAATGTGAACCATAGCTCTTTGGCCGCAAGGGCAGTCGCGCTGTTGACTGAATTGAGCATTTGCCGAAGACGATGCCGCAGTCGCCGCATCTTTGATGTCAAGTGGCAATCGGGTGCAATTGAGTGCACTCTTGTCGTTCCTAGCCTGAAGCTACTTTATTCCTCATCTTCTTTCCTTGTCTCACTGTTGTGCACACACCAGGATGAAATGTGTGTATGTGTTTTTGGCTTTAGCTGTCTTTCTGTGTCTGGTCACTGGGCACTAATGACGCCAGCAGCAACAGCAAAAGCAGACGCCAAAAAGACCCGAGAGAACAGACGGCATTTTCTGGTGATGGTGCCCAAAAGCCATTCACCACTACCACTACTACTACTGTCCATTTCTGCAAGCAGACTTTTGCAGACGCACACAGAATCAAATAGGGAAAAAGGAAAAGAAAAGGAAGACTGAGGCAAAGTGAGATTGCTTTTCCTCCTCCTCCTGCTCTCGGGTTGCAGAATCTCTCGCAGATTCTCTGCGGGAGAATACTACTCTTTTGCTTGCTTTGGCATTCTGCCGCTTTGTGTGCTTGTCTGTTTGTGTGTGTGTGAACACAAGCACACAGTGTCCACTTTCTGTTCTCTATCAACAGAGTTTCTAGATTGGAAGGAGAAGCCGCTGGAGCGAAATGCGACGCTGACGCGAATCGGCTCTGGTCTCTTCGGTCGCTAGGTTTTCTTTCTTTTCTTTCTTTCTTTTTTTTGTTAGTGTGTCTGAGAGGCAAAAGAAAGGTTCTCACAAGGAAAAGGAAAAAGAAAGGAAAGTGAATGAACGAGGAAACACAGTGCACTCAACTAATCAGCAGGCTAGCGTGTACAGCACCGTCTTTCATGTACAGAGGCCATTCTTGCATCCTCACTACTGAAAAAGAAGAAGAAATTTATGTGCACCGGCAGCAGGCAAAAATAGAAAAAAACGGAACTGTTCGGTGGTACGATTGTGTGCAATGGCATTTGCGGAACACACTTTGATGTTTTCTCTGCTTCCGACGACGACGACAGCAACAGCAGACAGACAGACACAGTCGCTAATTGTCGGCTTCCGACGATGGCCAATGAATGGCCGTTGAATGAATGAGTGAATGAATAGATGAATAGATAAATGAAAGGTAGAAAAAGTAGAGAAAAATAGTGCAAACATTTTTGAAGTAGAATTAACTGTCTGTTTCGATTTATTTTTCTTCTTTCTCCACTTTCAACCGAGTGACCTTAAAGGAGAAGAACCTAGATTCTTCAAACAAAAAATAAGATTTAGAACTTTTTTCAAACGATACAATTCCGCTACTGTTTGAATTTAAATTGCAGCACACACACTTCAGTTTTTGATTTTGTTACTCTGTTCTAGACGCAGTTTCTAGACTCAACTTAGCAGAAGCACTCGGCCCGACTCGGTTACTAATCTTTTTTCCTTTTTGACTGCCGTTTTCAGGCTTGTTTTTACTTTTTATACCGTTTTCCCTCTCTCTCTCTCCCTTTCTCAGTGCACTTTCACGTCCACGCTAACGAGGCAATTAGGCGCGATCGTAACTACTGAAAAAAAGAGAAAGATAGCAATAGCTGACTGCAGACGCTTTCTGCTCAATTGCCATTTGCTCTTTTCACTTCGCTTCACAGTGACTTTACAATGGCTGCAGCAGCTTCAATAGTGTACTACTTTTTCCTCTTCATTTCTTCCTAACTCACTGACTCTTCTTCTTTTTCTTCTTCTTCTTTTCATTTTCCCTTTCATTTTGTTCCCGGACAAAGTAAGTGCAAAGAAAGTCTGCCTGTCCGTTTTCTCTCTTTTTGTTGTTGTGCAACTCTAAGTTAAGTAAAGGAAAGTAAAGAGATGATGGCCAAGAAAAGCGCAAGCAGGCAGGCTGGTAATAACACAACAGCAAAAAGTTTAGCACTGACTCGGTCATTTTTTTTATTTGCCTGTACTACTCTTTCTCTTTCGTTTTTTCCCGCATTGTGTGGAAAAAAGGCAAACGCATTAACTTGCTCTAAAAAAGAGGGTTGTTGTGCGTGCCGTGTTTGGTGGCAGTGCTAGTGGAAAATGGGAAATGGAAAAGCTTTCTATTTCTGCTTTTGCTGGTTGTACAAGGAAGCTGAACAAGAAGAAAAAGAAGAGAAAAGGATTTTCCATTGTTTGATTTGATTGAAGAAGGGAAAACAGATCGGGAAAAGAGAGAAAACGAAAAGACGTGATGTGACTGATTGACTGCTGCTGACAAAATGGTCGTCGTAGAAGATTGGTGGCACTGTTTTCAGTGAAGGTCAGAGGTTGCCAGAAAGAAGTGTGATTTAAAAGAAAAGGGCAGTCTAATCCTTGCCGATTATAAATGGCCAAATCTGTCGTTGCAATTAAATTGATTGATTTTGTAGTGGTTTTGCAGTTGAAGCAGTGGCTGTTGTCTGTTAACAGCAGTTGTCACCCTCTCTCTCAGCACTGACTCTAATTCCTACTTTTTAGCCGGTGCTCAACTTTCTTTGCTTTCTCCTGCTTCATCTTCACTCACTCACTCAACTTTTTATCTTTTTCTTTCATTCATTTCTTTGAATTGCACTTTCACTGAATTGCGTCCGGCGCATCTCACACAAAACTTGCCGGCAGTGCCTCTCGACTTCAGCTGCTGTTGTTGCAAGACTGTTTAACTGTCTGACGCCAGACAGTCTTTTTTTGCTCCCTCTTTTTGTTGGCTCATTCACTTCACTACACTTCAATCTCTAGATTCCTGCTCGATCGTTCACGATCGGCAGTCGTTCTTCTTTTTCTTTTTACTCGTTCTTTTATTTCCCTCTCACTTATTTCTCATCTTATTGCCGTGCACTCAAACCTCTTCTTGTCTTTCTCTCTTTCATTCGCTCATTCATTCATTCCTCTCTCATCTTTTCTTCCCTTCGCTGCTCTTAAGCGCTCGTGTCGCTTAGCCGACTACTACTTCAACATTATTCTCTAGTATTCTTTCTCTCTCTTTCCTTCTTCTTTTGTGCATTCCCCGCTCTCAATCGAGCAAAGCTGCTGCTGCTGTTGTTTCTGTTGGCTGACTGGCTGACTGGTTGGCACATCACTCGGCTGATTCGGTCGCTCGATATTGGAGATGCCGAGAAGAGGGGGGGGGGAAATGAGAGGACGCCTATTTGACTGTGCTGATTTGCCTTCTCCCTTACTACAGAATGCAGGCAATTCTTTGTCTGCTGCTCATTCCCCTTCTCATCTACTTCTACTTCTTTTATTCCTTGCCTTTTCTGCAAGAAAGAAAGCTGCCTCCTTTTCTTTGTCGCCTTCTTTGCTCACGTCGGCGGCCTTAGCCTTCTCCTCTTCTTCATCCTCTTTCCTTCTTTTTCTTCTTCTTCATCAAAATCCACGGCTATTGTTCGATTCTCTTTTTCTTCCTCTTTGGGTGCATTGCTGCTGATGCTGCTGCTGTTTCAGCAATGGCAGTAAAACTGTCCCTTACTTTGAGATGAATGAGGGGGCTGTTGTGAGAGCTCTGGTGGTCTTGATCTAAGTAGAGCCTATTCTCTCTGTTTGCCCACTTCCTCTCTTTTCCCTCTTTGGTCTTATTAGCGCGCACTTTTCATTCTTCTTCTTCCTTTTCTTGATGCAGTAGTTGTTGTTGCAGCAGCAGCAATTCCTCCTTTTTCCCCTCTTTCTTTCATTGTCTGCAGCAGCTTACTTTTTCTTCTTTTTCTTTTTGCAGTTAAGTCTGCTGAATGCCTCTCGTTTCCTAAGCATCATCATCATCAGCCTCGATCTTGTTGTGTTACCCACGCACACACGTTTTCTTTCTTTTTCTTTTTTTCCTTTCCCAAACGAGAGCGTTGTCAGCGTGCCTGACGCCTAACTGCCGCCACCAGCCCTACTACACAGTGTTAGTCGTTGCCTGGCGCCTAATGGTCTTCTCTTTCCCCTTCTTCTTTTCTCGATTCTACGGTTCTTTTGAAACCGCCTCAGTCCTTACCAGACTTTAGCAGCAACAACAACTGAACAACCAACCAACAACTAACGTCACTTTGGCAGCGTTGCAGCACTTTCTTTTCAGTTCAGTCTAGGTCTCAGTGTCAAATTAGAGCCGATAATTTGTGTGTGCCACTGAAGAAGAGGAGGAAGGGAAAGCAATGTCTTTTCGACATGCCACTGCATTCGTTTTGGGTAGAAAGCTGACTAAACACACACGGCACACAGTGTGTTTTCTGCAGAGTGGCAGAAGAAGAAGAAAGATTGAGCAGTTTGTCATTTGTATGCTAACTGTGCGGAAAAGAGCCTGCCAGATGACGCCCGGCGCCATTGCATGACTGTTTTTGTGCATTTTCTTTTTTCGTTTTACCAAGAGCCGTTTGTTCTGTGTTTTGTTAGTGCACATTGGGGGTACAGTTCAAAGTCAGTCCAGTGGCAGTCGCCCGACGCGTTTGCACTCGGACCAATTGCAAAAAAGTGCTAGAGTAGCAGGAACAGTAGTAGCAGTCATCTGACTTTTCTGCTGTTATCTGTCTGCTTTTTCAGCCTTTCTGTTTCTCAGCTTCAGCTTCAGCTTCAATGCACTTTTTTTGCTTTTTTCACTTTTTTCTCTCCTCTCAATTTCAGCTCAAAAGCAAGGCAGTGCAGTGGTCGTTGAAGGCGGCTAATGAGCAGCGTTTTTCTTTTTCTTCTTTTTCTTTCTGCCACTGCAACTTCATTTGCATATTAGCTGTCTGCATTGTGTGTGCATGTCGTGTGTGTGTCCAGTGGTGATAGTGTCAATTAGTCTTCTGCCGAGTGTTTTTTGCTCACATTCACTCTCTTTCGTTTTTGCTTTCCGAATTCTGTGACCACTGGCGAGTGCTTTTCTCTCTCTCTCTCTTTCTTTTTCGGTCTCTTTATGGCTGCCACTGAACACAAATGTCTGTGGTTTGCGGCCTCGGAGTGTTCAGCCAGCAGCAGCAGCATTGAAGCAAATAACACTAATAACAGTAAAATACAGCAGCAGCAACCCTGATTTATGAGCAGAAGATGTGCACACACTGCTGCTGTTGGTGTCATTACGAGAGGACAACTAGAGGAAGAAATAAAGAAAGGAAAAAAGAAGAGGACACTAGTGTTTGTGTGTCTAATGTTGTTGTGTACTACAGATGACCACTGTCTGACCACTTCTTCAGACTACTGTGTTGTCTTCCTTACTAGGAGTGCAGGGGGCAAAAATGATGTGTGTGCGTTTGCAGAAATAAAAAAGAGGAGAGAAGGACCCAAAATGAGCAGGGCACCCGAATGTCACCCGAATGACTGCAGAAATGATGGCCCTTTTTCCCAGCACTTTGTGCCTGCTGCCTTCATTAGAGCCGAGAGCAATTGCAATTGCTCTCGGTTGCTGCTATTGCTGCTCTATTTTACGAGCAACAACAGCAGATGCAAAAGAAAAAGAAGGGGATTCACTATCTCTGTGACTCTCATTTCTTCCCCAAATTACCACTTGGCATTTAGTAGTGGTGGAGGAGGCACTGGCTCACCCTAGAACAGTATAACTCTCAATCTCCTGACTGCTGTTGCCTGCAAAAAATCACTGCTGTTGTTGCTGCTACCAAGCACACACTCACTCAGACAGTGCCCCTTCTTTCTTTAACAGTGATTTCTTTTTCTCTTTCAGTACTTAATTCAGTACTACTACTACTTCCCTTTCAACGCTCTTCATCACCGCCATCAATGCCATCACTAGTGCTATCATCATCATCATCATCACTGGGCAAATCAAAAAGAGAAAGAGAGAGAGAATGTGTGCTTTCACTGTTTTTTACTTCTTTTTTGTGTGTGTTTGTATTCTCGGTTTTCCTTTTATTTCTTTTTGCTGATTTTTCTTTTCTCAAACACAACTCAAGAATTGCCGAAAGACACACACATAGGCTTGGCACTTCATTTGCATAGGGCATAAAAGAGGCATTGCTGCTGCTGCTGTTCATGTTGGCGGTGGCAGTAGTCGCAGGTGGGCAGAGGAATCATTAGACGATGGAGAAGATGAAGATGGAGAAAAAAAGAGAGACTTTGTTTGCAGAGGGTGATGATGCTCAACAAAAAAAGTGAACGTACCAAGTCTGCTGGTGGTAATAGTACACCCTTGTAGAGCTTTCTTTTCTTCTTGCTCAACCGACAGTGGTTTTGTGGTCTTGCTCACTCTGGTAAATTCCGGTAAATGATAACTCTGACTAATTAGCAGAAAGCCTAACTACTCTTTTTCTTGTTGGGAAGGGAGCACACACTGCTCAGGCAGCAGTTTTGTTCGTGCCGACTGGTAGTCGTAGTAGACTGGCACTTCACTTTAGCTGCTGCTGATAATTGCAACCACAGTGTGTCTTCTGGTGCAGCAGATGAGGCCAAGCGTCGCCGGGGTTTACCCCGATTAAGCCTGGTCACGACAGAAGGAACGAAAGAGAGCCGAAAACTTGCTCGTACATTGCGTTTTGCCGAGCAGAGTGAGAGATAATGATGCAGGCGTCTTTCGATTCACTCACTCATTCTCTTCATTGTGTCTGTGCTGTCGTCTTGTGACCGGGCACTTCCACAACAAAGTGTCTTCACTTCACCTGAGCTGCTGGTGGCTGTGCTGTGCCTAATTGTCCAGAACGTCTGACGTACAGTGCCTGTGGTAGTGTTGATGAAGTCCACTCACACACACTTTCTGGCTTGGATTAGTACAAGATCTGTACTTTTGAAGGCGCCAGTGCACGCACAAACAGTAGCTGAGTGCTATTGACATTCACTACTCGCTGCGATCACTCTTATCCTTAGCAACGACGACGCACTCACACTCAAACACACCAAAAAGTGTCGCTTTTCTCCGAACTGGCTAAGTGTGTGTACGTTTGTGACCAGTGTGTTTGTTCAAGAGTAGATGAAAGCGGAATTGTCCACCCTGCTGCTTCTGTACAACGGTTGTACGGCTGCTGCTGCTGCTGTTGTTGTTGATTGATTGGCTTTATAGTGGGCGCCCACTGAAGGTGCAATGACTGATGACAGAAGCAGTAGCAGAGTGCAAAAGATGACGTTCTTGATAATGTAACTCCCAATGAGGGTAAAGGAAAAAACAGTGAGGAATCTACTGGTGATAAGCAGTGCAAAGCAAACACCAAAGCGGCAAATGACCTTTGCGTTTGCTTTTGTTGTACTACTGTTTCACTTCCGGGAGCAGATTCAGGGTGGGAGAGACGGAGAAAAAGAGATTGACCAGTGTCCATTAGCAGAACTGTGAGACTAGATTGGCTAGACCGGCGACACAAACAGTGATAAATAAACACAAACACTTTGTGCATCATCATCACAGATGATGAGATGGACTGATTAGATGAGAGGAGTCGGGAAGGCTTTAGCAAAAGCTTTTTTTTCACACACCGTCATTGTTTGCTTCCTCTTTGAGCTTCTTTTTGTCGGATGTTGCAACTTCGTTTTTTGTTGCTGTTGTAGCATCGTGGTGATTATTCTGTAGTCGTCGCCGCTGCCATTTTCCGTGATCGATTGAATTACACTCGCTAGCCAGTGAGGAGAAGGGAAGGAAGTAAGCGGCGAAAGAGGCTTTTTGCTAGAGCCGTCTTTGCATGCGTGCTCGCTCCTGCTTTCGTTGGCCTGCCGTACATTCTCATTTATTATCAGAACCGCTGAAGAGGGGCTCCCGCATTTGAGGCGGCCGCGACGGCGACGTCGGCGGCGGCGGTGGCATCGAATGAGCTCAACTTGCCGAAACCTTGGCCGTCGCCGCCGCTGTTTCTTTTTCTAGTTTTCTTTTTTCTTGTTTTCCCCTACTTTTTCTTTTTCCGCCTTCCGCTCATTCTCACTTGCTTGTTTTTCTTTTTTTTTCTGCTAGGCAAAAGCTACTCGCCGCCGCCGCACACATTATCGCTTATTTCTCTACTGTGTGTTGTGGTGCTGAACTGGCTTGCTTGCTTATTTTTGCTTTTTATTCCTCATGGCATTAGCAACTCTGGACACACACACACACTTACTAAAGCTCAATGGCCGAACTGATCACTGAGTTTGCTCGGACAACTTTTTTCGTCCTCCCTCGCCCGTTCTCAGACTTTGACGGCAATTCCCACCTCACGGGAAATTGACTTTGAGTCACTAGTGGGCTTCATCCTACCCAATTCTACCAGCATCACTCTCTAGCCACTCTTTCCTTCTTTCCCCTCTTTGCACTTTTGAATCCTCCGTAATCTCTGTAATTGGCAGGCGGTATTTTTTACTACTGCACCGAGGGAGAGACTTTGATGCGGGTAGTTTTGTTGTTGATTTCTGAACTTTTTTTCATTTCACTTTTCACTGATTAGTGTGGGGTGATAAGTGAGCTCACACTGGTGCTGCAACCATTCACCAGTATCATCTTCTACTCCCTCTCGTGTGCTTGATCTTGTGTGAAGGCTCTTACTTTTGCTTTGATTGCCCTCCTCAAAAGCTGCCCTTTTCTTTTTGATTTCTCTCTTTTTCTTTCTGCGAGCAGTGCTGATTAGAGCAATTCAAAGTTGCCCTCATGTAAGTGGCTACTCTTTCCCTTCGGTGAGCAGACACAGACGCAGGCGCATGCACTCGAATTGCCACTCTGACTCACAGTGGTCCTTCTTCAGTCTTCTGACTTCAGACTTTTGGCTCAGTCAGACTGTGATAATGACAGTTCTTCAACAGCATCAGCTCTGCAGTCTGAGCAGGCACCGGGCAATTGAAGCAAGTGCACAGCACACACACACACTAACTTTGCCCGTCGCCAACCACCGCTCTGACTGACTGACTGACTTCGCCCGAGCTGAGTCCGAAAGCTGTCGTGCTGTCGTCCTCGCAGCCGTCCGAAAGCCTTTGTGCAAGCAAGCAAGCAAGAGTGGCTCGGGTGGCCGGGCCGGTTACTTTTTGAGGCAGGCAATTTCGCCTGGGCAGTGAGCGAATGAGTGAGTGAGTGAATGAGTGTGTGTGCTCGAATGACGGCTGCCTGTGCTTCAATGGTTTCCCCTTCTTTTTCTTCTCCTTCAACCATTACTTTTCCTCCTATTTCTCTTGCTCTTCTTCTTCCTCCTGACGCAAGAGAAATGCTGCTGCTGTTGCTGTTGCTGCTCACAGACTGATTGCACACACCGATCTGCTGTGCACACAGCACCGACGACACCAAGCCATTGTCTGCCATTTCTGCAGCAGCAGCTTTTGATGCTCGAGCCTGACGCCAACACAGACACACACACACACTTACTCATTCACTCACTCACTCCCGACAGACACGAACAACCGTGCTGCTGCTGGAGGACAGTAATTGGCGCGCCAGACGCCAGAGAAAGAGAAGGAAAGGAAGGAGATGACGCCCGAACTTTGTGGGCTAGCTAGCTTGGAAGCTTCTTCCCGAGCTTCTTCTCCAGCTAGCTAGCCAGCTCTTGTTTGCTTTACATCACCCACAGAACAGACAGAGCAGACAGCACGGCACACACACTTTTGCATGACAGGCGAGAACGGTGTGTGTCGTTGTGTGCCCAGCACCACCACCGCCACCACCGAAGAACAGAAGCCGCTGAGTGGAGAGATTATGCACGCTCGGATATTATATGCGAGCAAGAGAGGGGGAAAGAGGAAAAAGAAAAAGGAGAGCAAGAACTGAACTAAACTGAACTAAAGTGCACACATGCAGACAGCACGCCAATCTCAATTCAGCAGCAGCAGCATCAACACTGCTAAGAATTGAGTGCACACAAAGAACAGAGAGAGTTCCAATTGGATTCACACTGCTGCTGCTGGTCATTTGATACGAAAATGTGAAAACAGTTCCCCTAAACTCAAAGTTGCTGGATGTGGCAGTTTTGCTAATATTCTATTAGAAGATTGAACACGGTGAGCTTTTGGCTTCACGTGATTCGTGTTCACAAAACCGTGTTTGGTTTCAACGGCGCCTAAAAAAGTATCGACCCCCCCCCCTGTGCTGATACTAAAAACGGTTTTTTGTGAAGAAAAAATAGCCTGTTTTCGTTTTTCATTTCCTTAGCTTTCAATGTTCATCACCTTTTTTACTTTTTTTGTTTGCCCAGTGGCATCTGAAGCATCGTACTCTTTTCTCCATTACTGAACAGTTAAAGCTGAAGGCTGCAGCGAATACTCTGCACCTACTGCTCCAAACTGTCAGCTGAACTGCTTTGCACACTGCCTTCTTTTCCCCTCCTATGCTCTTATCTGGGTAATTATCACTAATTGGACATGTGTCAATTACTGTTGCTTTCGCTGCGGCTGTTGTTGACGATGACGGAGCGGTGCTCTTGCTCGGATGCTGCTGCTCATTGCCAGGCATCAGTGCACAACTGCACAGCAACTGCAGCAAAGATAAGCGAGAAATTGAGAGAGAGAGAGAGAGTTGCACTAGTACTCCACTGTCACGTGATTATCGACAATCAGAGGAGAATTTATTGGTGGTAGATTTAGACAATACTGACGACGACAAGTGCTACCGGTGAGTCAGTGTGGCAAAAGTGCTGATCCAAAAACGCAAAAAAGTACAGCACACTGGCAAATGCTAGCATTGGTTTCTCTCTTTTTTTTAGCTCAAAACTTCCTTGTTTGGTCTCCTCGTCTGCGGTGGAAAGTCTACTGCTGAAGTCGATGGCGCGCACCATGAGCGAGCAAACTCGGTGGTGTGAATTTGCCAATGTAGTGTGACTTGTCTTCTGCCTGACTGAAGTAAGTGAAGAGACGGAGGATAATGATGACGATGCTGATGCTGAGCGAGCCAGTGACTGGCATCGATGACTCTTGTTTGCTGTTGTACTGCTCGATGGCACACGATCAGCAACAAGGCACTTCTTCTTCTTTTTCTTCTTCTTTAGCAGCACCTTTCTCCTTCAACTGAAGTGCACCACCAGCTGAGTGTGCAACAATTTGAGCGCACCAATGATCGACTGCTGCTGTTTCCAGTGCCTTCGCTGAAGACATAATACCTGATGGCTGAAATGCACAGTGAAGTGCACCTCACCGTCTTGGCAGTTGGTAGCAGTAGCAGCACTCACTGCACACACACACACATTGCAATTAGCCTTTTGACGCCGGTGTGCTCTCTTTCTTCAGTGCCTGCTTGCCTGTCTGTCTTGGCTGGTTGAAGTGCACTGGCCCCAATTGCTGGTGATGAACAATCTTGCAGTGTAAGAAGAAGAGAGCACTCTGAGCACCCGCTGAAATTGCGCCAATTGCCGGTTCTGCTGCTGCTGTTGTGTCTGCTCACTGGGCGCAAATGATGGCTCAAAGTGTGCACCGTCATCATCACCACCACCACCGCCATCAGGAAAAAAGAGGAGAGCTTACGCAGAGACTGAAAAAGTAGGGGAAAAAGAAGAAGAAGAAGCCGGTGTTGATGAGTGTAAATTTCCATTCCCTTTTTCTCAGAAAACGTGAACGCTTCTTTTTCCACCAAACCTGCTTCAACTGTAGCTGCAGCTGAATAGGAAAAACCTGTGAAGCTTTCACACTCTCTTTCTTTCTCTTTTTCTCCTTCTCAAGCTCGAGGGCGCGCGTGTCTTATCGGTATCTTCCAAAACGGAGAATTTCTTCTTCTTATCCTCAGTTTGTCTGTCTGTCTGTCTCTGACTGACTCAGTCACCCAACTGCTTTCACTGCTGCTGCACTTTCAATGTCTGATTTGAATGCGAGTGTGTTTCAGAAAGAAGAAGGGAAAAACACTGCTGGCCACTGTTCACTGTTAGAAGCTGGTTTCGTTTGCATTCTCTTTCTCTCTTTTTCTTACCAGCTTATAAGCATCTTAGCCTTCTTCTTCTTATCGAGTGGCACGCATCAGCCTCAGTGCTTCAATGGTACAGCAGTGGTTGTCTCCTCTTTTTTCTTCTGTTCTCTTATCAGACGCTGTGCACTACACTCGCCCTTGCCGTCCCTTCCACTGAGGATAACGACGACAACGACAACGATGAGTAGACAGACTGAAAGAACAGAAAGGGCTGATGATGTTTTTGCTGTTACCGCTCTCTCTCTCTCTCTCTCTCTCTCTCTCTCTCTCTCTCTCTCTCTCTCTCTCTCTCCAAGAAAGAGTGCTCTTTGACAACGGCGCTGATCTTTGCTGTCTGTCTTTTTTTGTCTCTCCCCTGTGCCTTGCCTTCTTCTTTCTGGACCCACTGATTACTCGACCGGGCACTGTATGTCGTTCAAGGGAGAGGAGAAAAGCAAGAAAAAGAAGTAGCTTTAGTGAGATGGTGGGCACTGTGTCTCTGTGTCTGCTTTTGATTGCAGCTGTCCGCCGCCGCTGCCGTTTCTCATCCTCCTGCACACACACATTACTCTTTCTTTCTTCTCGTCTTAGTCGGGCGTCTGCTTTGATGGTTGCTTCTGCTGCTGCTGTTCTTTACTTTAAAGACATAGTCAGAGCTGCAAAAAGGGAAAAGGAAAAGGCAGTGATTGCTGCAAATAGAAGATGCACTACTACTTATGTCAGTGCTGCTGCTGTCTGCTGCGATGAAATGTGATGTGCTCGCTGAGTGCCGCAGTCGCCGCATCTTTAGCCCTTTTCGGCGACGGATGATGCAGCTACTTCTACTTCTTTTGTTGCTAAGGCTCACAGAGTAGCTTTTCTTTTTCTTTGTCTCTAGCCACTCATCTATCTGACTGACTGACTGACTGTCTGATTGCCATTGACTAATTTGTGCCTTCTTCATTCGCTCTTTCTTTCTGTCTTTTTGACTGCTGCACTTTACATTTGCATACTACTCGCCCATCACCCCACCACCACCACTGTCACTGGGCTGTTGATGATGGCAATGGGTAGTGAATGATAATGGCAGTGGTGCTGGATGGTAGTGGATGAAGTTTCGGATGAAGCGCATTAGCTGCTAAGCAAACATCAGACAGTGTGTGCAGACTTTTGGCAGGCAAACTGGCAAACCCAAATGGCTGAGTGCAGTAGTAGTAGTAGTGTACTCTGGAGGCTTTAGGCTTAGAAGAAGCACTCCTCAACTCACTACCACCACTAGACAACAGACAGTGCTAATCACTTTTGTACAAAAAGAGAGTGAGAGTGTTAGTGCTAGTGTTGCTGCTGCTGTTAATTGCCTCTTGCCTTCTGCAGGTAAAGTGTTTGTACAGTGTGTGCTGCTGCTGCTCAATCACCACCACCACCACTACTAGGCTCTCAATCGAGTTTTGTGATGGTGATGGCAGTCCTCTTTTTCCTACCTTTTTGTTGTACATTAGCGTTGCCACCGCTGTAGCCTTGCTGCTGATGAGCAGGCACTGTAGAGCAGCCACGCCAACGGGCTCGTACAACAGTCGCTCACAGTGTTGAAAAGACAGTTGACTCCCTGTCTCGGTATCAATACATATCACCAGCACAGTTTGGTACTGCTGCTATCGATACGGCCACTACTGACACGGACAATAGACGAGCTTTGCCTGCTTGCCTCTCTGTCTGCCGCTCTTTCCCCTTCTACTACACTCTGGTGCACTCATTTCACTCGGTGCTCAGTGCGACTGACTTGTCAAGGTCCTCTTTTCAGCTTTGCTGTGTACACTTCTGATTAGTTTTCCTCTCTCCTTTCACTGCTTTGTTCGGGTAGTATCAGTGACGGCAGCAGCAGCCATTCTGATGCAACACCAAAGACCAACGTCGGCGCCCTTTGCTCACTGTTCACTGCGATTTTCGATTTTGCCATTGAGAAGCACCTTTTTCTTTTTGTTGCTGCAATTTCCTCCTCCTCCTCTTTTACTACAACCCAAATGTGGGTGGCAAAGTAGTAGCCGTACTTGAGAGCAGGTACTTAGTCTCATGAGCTTTTTTGGTCTTTTGCCATTTACTAATACTCTTACCTGTTCTGCCTGTTTAGGTAGTGGTAGAACTGCTGTTGCTGTTGTTCTGATGATACCAATGTGTTCAGTGCCATTTTTGTGGAGTTTCTCTTTCTGCCTCTCTTTCTTTATCTTCTCGCCATTCAACGCCGACGATGGAAACCTCACACAAAAGGGGCGACTTCATTCGCTGTTTGTTCAGTGATTAGGTTCAATTGAAACCAACAGCAGCAGCAACAGCAGTAGCGAACGAACATTGGCAGTCAACAAAACTACGAAAATAGGCTCTTTCTCTTTTCTTTCTTTATTCTGGTCAGCAGCTCTTTGCTGATTCTCATTACTTTTCTCCCTTTTCTTCTTTATTTCCTTTCACGTTCATCTATTTCAATTAAGATCAACGGCTTCTGCTTCTT
>JAALOO010001570.1_pt1 | contig 14978 bp, 12 predicted proteins | sample 7257641 | NCBI WGS metagenome assembly JAALOO01 (sample SAMN14085613, study PRJNA598686) | mite metagenome | biome: ENVO:01001000; feature: ENVO:01001002; material: ENVO:01001226; isolation source: single female mite from University of Michigan culture on fish food culture... ...
TCAAAGCAGGTCACTCGTGTACCCCTTTTTTCCTATTCTTGAGTGGCACTATCAACAACATAACTGGCATCAGCGGTAACCCGTTACAAAAATCAGGAAGCGATTGGCCAGTGTGTGAGTATGCTTGATAAAAAACCGCCTGTTGAATCCCACTTTAACAGCAGTATTTTTTTTTGTTTACAGACAACTAAACTTTTCAAACAGTTTAAACGGTGAATCACACTTGTAAGGGTCATTAAATATCATCGCAATTCATCGCAATTAAAATTGACAGCTACAGCAGCTGAATATCACCACGACCGCCAAATAAAGCCAATAACAGCAAGGAGAAACCAACCAGCCAACCAACAACAACAGCAGCAGTTTTCGAGTGTGCTACGTCGTACAAACGCACTGTGTGTGCTTGTGTTTACATCTACCAAGGCAGCAGCACTGGTATCATCTACCACCAGCATCATCATCATCATCATTTCCCACGTCGTTCGGATGTTTTCCCCTACACCATCACAAACTCAATAGAAAGAGCACAGAAAGAGCAACAAAAACGGTGGCCACATAGCTTTCACCGTTGAGTTGAGCTGAAGAGCAGCGGCAGCAGCAGCAGCTTCAGCAGCCACTATCATATCACATCATATCATATCAGCGTGCACCGTTTTCACAGACATTTTACTATCTGCTGATATCATTCACCCAAAGCCGAGCAGCTTGCTGGTCTCAGGCCAAGAGCATCGCCACTGTTACCAAAACACACACACACAAGGCACAAGTGTGACTTTTTCAGGAGCAGCTCTCTACCAACTACCAAATTACGGCCAACTAAACAAACAAAATCCCATCAAAATGAAGCCTCAGTTCAACCGCCAAACTTCTCTTTCCTTCCTCTTCGCCGGCCTCATCCTCCTGGTCCCCTTCACTGAGTTTCACCCTAGCGGATCAACCTCACTGGTGGCCAGTGCCGGGCCTTTTGACAGCCTCTTCCGCAACTGCTGCTACTACGTCACCATTCGCAACTGCTCGGGCACAAATGAGGTCAGCCACCGATGTGCAGACTGCAGCAAGCCCACGCCCTACTGCGGCCGCGGAAAGTGCAACATTTTCGGCTGCAACTGTGACGGCTGTCTGGGACAGAAGAATGGCACGCAGGTCATCGGTTCGGCGACGTGGATTACGGAGAACTTCTGAGGAAGATTAGATGGATCTAGGGAAAAAGGTGAAAGCACGTTGAAGATTACGAAGAACACACACACTCACACAGTTACAGCCACTTCTTTGCCACACTTTTGTTGTGTTGTACACAATTTACACTGTTTTGGATGATAAAGTGTTAGCAGCTTATGTAATAATATCACCTACACAAACAACTACACAAGCACACACACATACACACACTCTGTACAAAGATTTTTAAAAAAATGTTTCTATTTTTAAATAAACAAAAAAAGTTGATTAGAGTTTGTACCTTTTGCTATTATGCTCAAATCATTACTAAATCACATATTAAATATGATTTTTGTAAATACAAAGTTTAAAAATATTAAAGTGCATTTGTACAATTGAAAATATTGATAGTGAAAAATGTAAAATATTAAAAAAACATTTGTAAAATTTATAATAACCTTTTACTTGTTTCATCTGCAAATGGGAAATTTGTCATAAAATAAAACAACAAAACAAAATTTAAAAAACCCTAAACTTCCAAAACTACTCTGCCTCAGCAGCAGCAGCAGCAACAGCTTCTGAAACATTCTTCGCGGCGGCAATCCACTCCGGCACCGAGTACTGAATGGTCTCCTGGACGCCCGTACAGAAGGGACTTCCCACGCGGTTCTTCACCTCAATCTGCGCCACCTCGTCAATGACCATGGCCATCGTCTGGTCGGTGTTGCCCACCCGCTCGCTGTCCGTCAGCGGAAAGGCCAAGGTGGACTCTATCTTCCAGCCCGTGGGAATCGGTCCCTCCGGACACCAGCCGTCGTCGGGCAGGTAAATGGTAACGGGAATGGTGTAGGAAATGTTGGTGTTCGTACAGAGGCGGCAGGAGGGCAGGGCGATGCGTTCGCTGTTCCAGCCGACGATCCACGGCCCGCCGAGACGTGAGCGGCGAATCGTTTCCGGTATGAGGACCGTTATGGTGACGCCATTTGCATTGGCCGGCCAGTACCGCGGCACAAAGTCCACCTCGCCGTACAGTGGACTACCTCGCGTCAGACGCACTGGCGCCGACTGGTTGGTGCTGTACATGATGCGAATCTGGCGGATGACGCCGTTGCCTTCTGTTAAATAGAAGAAAGTTGACAAAATTAGAAGTTTGACAGTTTTAGCCTTTTTCAGTAAGGTACTTACTGATGTCGGTTAAGTTCTCCAGCGTCACCACTTTACTGTGGACTAATCGGGTTGTGAGTAGTAGTGTGGTGAAGGTGGTGAAGGTGACAAGAAGGAGGTGAAAGGTGGAGATTGAAGTAAGTTTTTTGGTGACCATTTTCAACGTAAAGGTAGATTTGGGTGCAAAGCTCAAAACACAATGCGCAATAAAAAATTGTTTGTTTTGAAAAGCGCTTGTTGAAACAGAAACTAAAGTTGATTTTTTGTTTTTTGCACAAAAATAGGCCAAAACAATGAGAAATAAAATCAAAATAAAAAACAAGTTGTAGTATTGGTGTTTGTTAATGTAAAAATAAATAATGTAACCTTTTAGAATGATAGCAGTTATTTTTGAAAGTATACTTTTTTAACTTGCTTCTTCTCACTAGTTGAAATGGCTTTTAGAATAAAAAAAATAAAAAGTGTTCAAATTTTTAAAAAATTTCACCGGCTGGCACTCTCACTTGGTTGGAGTTGAAATGAGCCGTACACTGCCTATTTCTTCTCAACTCCCTTTCGTGACTGGAGGTCGCACTGTTTTACAAACACTGTAACACCTTAGCCAAAAAAAGTCTTGCTGCTTGCCCTTCCTGATTGCTGGTTGATAAATTAAGTGAGTGAGTGAGTGAGAAAAAATCAACCAAATCAATTGCCGTACGGTAGTCGATCAAACGGAAAAAGGTGGTGATGGTGGTGAAGCAAAACGTGTAGAAGTTGTGGATGCAATCAAAAAAATAGTAAAATGTGTAAAAGGGGCAAATTAATTAGCCGAGGTGAGGTGGTACGCTATAGAAGAAGAAGATGCTTCTGTCTGGTGGTGCTCACACACTGTGGTCACAGACGACTGCTGTCGATTACGATTTTATGTCAATTCAAATCACAGTGAGTTAGTGAACGAGGAGGCCTTGAGCAAGGTAGCAGCAGGTGAAAATGGTTTTCACTCTATGAAAATATGAAAAGGACTGGTTGACATTGGAGGGAAATTGGTTCCACTTTTTGCTGCTGCTGTTGCTGTCGTACAATACATTTTGCTACACATAATATTGACCTCATTTGCAGCTTTTTTGAGCCAGAGACGACCACTGTGATTGACAGCTGCCACTGCCACTCACTGTCACTTTTTTTCACTGTTTACTTTTTCTGGTGTGTCATCCCAGACGAGGTGATACACTTTGCCTCGATTTTTGTTTGTTTGCCTTTTTGCTGCCATTGAGAAATATCAGTGACTGATGGAATCAGTAGTAACCAAAGTGGTCATTGGTGTTTTTAATTATTAATAAAGAAAAACAGTTTTGTTTGTAATTTATTAAATCTAGTTAAAAACTAATTGAAAAAACTTTTAAAAAAGTTAAAATTAAAACCTTTTGCTAACTCTGAACCACATGCGTATTAAATAAAATAAAAAAATAATAAATTTTGTGCAAATAAAAAGTTGATTTGAGTTACTTTTTAAAACTTTTTAAATAATTAGAAATCCCAATAAATAGTTTTAAAAGTATTTAAAAATTTTGTGTGTGTTTACCAGTTACAACTAGATTTAAGGACAATTTGCAATTAAAGTCTGATTTTTTAAAACTTAAAACATTCACTCCTCTCTAGGAGGTCGCTGTTCACCCCGATCACCACTACGGTTATCACCACCACCTGACTTCTCAGCAGGTCGCTCAAGGTACTCAGTCACCAGTTGTCGCTGTTTGACTTCTCCTCCTTCACCCCCTTTACCAAGAAACTTTTTTGCTTCCGGTCCTGGTCCTGATTTGCTACCACTCTGCTTGTTCAAGACTCCCTCCGGGACTGGAACCATCTCCTCATTGCCCATCAGCGACTCAAAGGCGCCATCCTTAACTGGGTCGTACTTTGGTTTGCCCTTTTTTCGCTCCTCCAATTCGACCGTCGGCTGGTCTCGCTGCAGCGTCAGTTGCTCCTCCAGCTCGTCCATTTCCGGCGGCACCTCTTTGGTGGGCGGAAGTTTTCCCGGAAGTTCACCACCTCCTTTTTTGAACAGCACCGGATCCGGTGGCGGTACTGGATAATCAGGCTTTGGTGGTTTGTAGCCGTTTGCATTGGCCTTGGCAATCACCAACAGTTTGCTGAGCATGATGGGCACCTTGCGGATGATGATCACCTCGGTGTACTCGGGCAAATGTCCATAGCTTTTCTTCATGTGAGGATAAAATCCCTTTGGCGGACTAAAGGGTCCGCTTTCCTTATCAAGGTACCGGCGGTAGTAAACGGAAGGACGAGAATGATGATGACTGCGAAAGGGATTGCAACGTTTGTCAAGACACTCCGGTCCACCGGGTCCCATTGGACCGAAGAGGCCTTTGGGCTCATCAAAAGGTGAGGACGGTTGAAGACTTTTGAAACCTTCACCCTCTTCTCCTCCTCCCTCTTTGGGCAGCTCTTGTAGGATCGTCTTTGACTCTAGCGTTTCAGGAGTTCGTTGTTTATCACCACCTCTTCCTCCTTCAAACTCTTCACCGGACTCTCGTTCACCATTGGCGGGCGAGTCTTCAGACTTAAAAATTAAAAATAAAGTAATTTAATTAAAAATGTTGACTTTTTGTACCACAGGCGTATTAAAAAGTACCGATTTAATAAAAACATTAATTGACTCATAGAAAATGACAAAAAAGTTAAAATTAACTCTGCGCAATAATAACCGAATAATTACAACCGGCAGCAGGTAATTGCCACCTTCAAGCAAGCAAACTGACAAGCGTAGAATTAGCGTGACAAAATGCTGACAATAAAATCTGGTAATTGATAATTAAGATTGAGACTAAAGTGTTGCTGACTAAAAACGAAATAAAAAAGTTGTGTTTTTTCTCACCAAAAATTCTCGAGGTCGGTGTCGGCGAGCTTCAGCGACTGAACTGAGGCTAATTGCCAGTAGAAGAAGGAGGAGAAGAAAAAGACGAGCACTGGCAAAAGTGGTCATCTTCTTCTATTTTCAAACAATTTATGGCACTTAAGAATTCAAAATGTGATTTTAATAAAACCTTTTTGTTCTGTAAAATAAAAAACAAAAATTTTTTAAAACACTATGGTTAAAAAACAATTTCACTACACAGAGTCAACGACAAAACAAGAAATAAGCTGTTGATGAAAGGAAATAAAAGTGGACGTTAAATAACACAGCCGCAGAATTTGTCGTCCGCCGGCGTCGTCGTTTTGTGTTTTTTTTGTAGTTGATAAACAAAGCAACAACAGTTGTTGTACAGTGTGTGGTCAAAAAAGGTGACGTAAATAAAAATGTATGTGTGCTTCCTGAGAAGCCTGGGGGAAAAACAAAGCAGCAACAGTTTCAGGCAGTGGAAGTGTAACTTTTGGTGGTGGTGGTGGCGGTGGTGGTGATTGAAAAATGTGCGGTTGTGTGTTTCAATGATAAACAGAAACCAACCAAGAGGCAATGTATAGGCAAATATCAACAACAGCAGACAGCAAAGTGAGTGCAAATGAAGCAGCAACAGCCTCTAATGTAAGAGTTTTATGAGTCACTTTTATTTTATTATTCTTCTGTGGCAGCTTCCACGCTAAAGGATGAAACTGAATGTCTGCTGCTGCTGTTGCCAAGGGAAGTACAGTGTTTGTGATGATGTGTAAAAGTTGGAAAAGCTTTTTTGTAACACCTTGTTTTTTAAATAGAGGTAATGCAGTTAAAAAATAAATTAGGGAAAAACTTGAAAAGAATTAGAAGAAGAAATTGATTAGAGTTACCTTTTTAAAAGCAATAAAAGCATTTTTTAAAAAAAATTTTATTTTTTATTTAAGTTTTCTCTAACTAGTCTACAACTAGTTGACAAATTGGCTAATCTTCTCTTTGGCCAATTGTTAATGCAAAAATAGCCGCATAAAAATTTGTTTTTCAACAGCTAACTTCAACTTACCTACAAACTTTTCTCACCATTAGCGCACCGAAATTTCTATAATGGGAAAAAGGTCAGGAAAATGTAGAGAAAAGGGGAGAGAGAAGAAAACAAAGAAGGAAAATGAAAAGTCAGTTTCAAAAAAAGCTATGCAAATAAAAGCTAATGATAAGAATTACAAGAAACAAATTGTGAAAATGTAGAGTTGAAACGTTTAAAATAGTGGACAATTAAGTTTTGCATTTTACCTGTTTTTAAATTCGTTGAAACCAAAAAACAACGCATTAACCGACCACACCCATTTAAAAATGCTGATAATAATAAGAAAAATGAAAAAAAGATCAGGAAACAACAAACGGCCCAATATTATCGATAAAGTCAATCGCTGAGCGCAAGCCAAATAATAGCAAAAAGAGAAATTAGGGTAAGCATCGCCGTAATAATAGACAAGTGTTCAATTCGTTTGCCAATCAAAAACTTAGAAACAAAAAGTTGAAAATTACGCAATTCGACAACTGTTGCAACAAACGGGTAATTTGCTTTGCAAACAAAGGCGATGTACTGATAGATAGATCGAAGAAGAAGAAGATGGAGATTACACTCCAGCAATGTCAGGACAGTCATTACCGGCGCTGGAGGCCAATTACCGAATAGGAAAATGCTATACAAAACTGATGCTGATGAAGATAATGATGATGAGAAAAAGTAAAACAACGTGTGTGAATAAGTGTGTATTGTAGTTGTGAGGAAAAAATAAAACTAAAATTTGGATAAATAGAAGTTTAAAATAAAAAATCATTGAAAAAACCTCTGAGTATACATTAATTTTAAAAAAATTTAAACAACATCATTTAACAAATGAAAATAATATTAACGAACTCTCACATTTTTTCACTTTCTACAAAGAAAAGTCCCAAAAATGAATAATGCAAAAAAGTGTCGCTTTTTCAATTGTGAAAGTGTGTGGTGCTCACTCAAAAAAATGTTGCACTTAAAAAGTGAGCCACTGACTGACTGAATGATTGAATGAATGAATGAATAACAAGAGGAGAAAAAGTGTGAGCACAACAAGTTCCAGTGCAACAAAAAAACGATAGCCAATTTTCAACGGCAGGCGTGGCAAATTAGGGAAATGAGAAGTTATGCGGAAAAAACAATAACATAATGAAAAAATATTAGTGAAAATGGTAACCAGTTACAACGCGAATAAGAGATGTTATGAACATAAAAACAACAACATCAAAAACACCCATATAGACCAACTGTTTGCCTGAAACTGAGGTGGACAGTTGAGGCAAAAGAAGATATGAAGATTGAGCAAAAGAAATAGGATGCTCAGTAAAAAGTTTTAGATTTTAGAAATTTTGTTTAAAAGCAGAAAAACTTTTGCTCAACAGCCAATTACCTACCATTGACTGAATGAGCGAGCTGAATGATATCTGCGCCTTGATCTCCATCTCTCTCTTTTTTCCCTTCTCACGTTCAGGCTCAGGTTCACTGCTACAGTTTTCCGCTTTGTTTTCATATTCTTATCAAAGCAAACTTCTTCTTCTTCTCTTCAAATTTCTCTCTTTCTTTCTCTCTCCCTCAGCAGCTAATCTGCATCTCCTCCCTTGAGAGTTTAGAGTTTAGCTTCCAAGAGCTCTATTTTTCAGCAGCAGCTGCTTCCATTTGTCTCGCCTGGATGAGTTCAAAGTGAGAGAGAGAGAGAGCGAGTGCAAAAGCAGAAAACTTTTTGCTTCGACTTTTGCTGCTGCTGCTGCTCGACGATCACTTTGTCAAAAACTTTTTTGAGACAGAGACAGAGCGGATTTACTTACTCGATTTCACATTTCAAGCTCTAGAAAGAGTTGTCTTCAAAGACTGCTTAATATCACAGAGCAAATCTCGCCAGCAACAGCATTTCATCATCGATTCAGCCATTCGCCAAAGAAGAGGAGGAGGAGAAGGGAGAAATTGAATAAGTGTCTTTCTTCTTCCTCATTTTCACGACTCGGCAGATCAACTCAACTTGAACAAGACTGCTTCTGTCTGTCTGTCTGCCTGACCATGTTATTACAATCCGCTTTTTCATATATGAAAAAAAGTTGTTGCCTGATTGAAACTGAGATGAGCTTTTTTGCTGTGTATTGACGGCGCAAAAACTCGTGCAAAACCGTCCAAAGCCTAGCGAAGCGCTTCCCCTCTTCACTTTCACTTCACTGAATCACAACTTTTGTACTATTTTATTCAACCGCAAAAAATATTGTTATGTTATAACAGTGTCGCCGCATAAAAGTGATTACCACGCAGTCTGCTTCCACTTTCATTTTGTGACAAACCAGCGCCCGGAGAGCACAAGTCTGTGACGCTACATTTTACTGTGATTTTATATTTATTATACTTGAAACTTCTGTGATTTATGACTTGATCAGTACTAACTGAAACCGCCTGTTGATTTTAGTGCTGACTGATTTACCACAACAACAGCAAAAAACAGGCACTAAAATTTTATCAGCAATCTTCGGTAATCCGTCATCATCACCACCACTTTATCACCACCATCACCACCACCAGGACTGATCACCACCATCACCAGTGATCGTCTCTGTCCACTGGTTCCGATAAACGTTCTGTTTGTTATCTGAGTTGCGTTATCAAGTCCACTAAACGATCACTACTGTTCCACCACCATCACCGAATCAGTGATTTTGATAATTTAGGCAAAAGGTAAGGCTCAAATGATTTTGCTGATTGTATGCTAATTAGGCTGACAATAAAAAAAGCAGGCAAGCAGGTAAGGGATAACAATGTAGGATGACAATCATCATACAAAACAGTCTAGTTTTTCAAACAGTAGTAGTAAAAGAAGAAGAAAGGGAAAGACAAACAAATAACAACAAAAGGAAAGCCTTTGACTTAGCTGTTAGGTGCAGTGCAATGCTAATAAAAGTCCTTATTTTGACAGTCTGTCAAAAAAATTAACCTGTCTCCGTCTGTGTTTATCTTTATTAGCTGACGCTCATCAATTAGCTTTCTCTCTTTTTTTGAAAGAAGGTTTTCTGTGTCTTGTGTCTAAGCTTTGTAAAGAAACAAAAATTGGTCCAACTATAGCCTAATTAGTAGCAGCACTACAACTGGCATCCCTAATAATAATAAAGAAAAGCAGGAGAAAGAGAGAGCTGAACAAAAGAAAGTGGAAGCATTGGACTGCTTTATTAGTTGCTAATGTCTGTCTAGAAGGCACACAAAAACTAAATGCATGTTTGAAACTAATAATTAAAAATCACCCCCATAGTTTTAAAAAGTTAAAAAAAGTTTTTTATTGTCACCTTCAGGTGAACATCACTCAAATCAAAGATGATCAGTTTTTAAAATTTAAAAAAATATAATATTTAAAATCAAGCACCAATCAACCATGATCTCACGAAAGAAGATAATCCTAAAGTCGGAGGACCACCTTGCAACGGGAAAACCCCTAAAAAGTGGAAGTAAAAATAGTTGCTCCACTTCTGAGGAGGATTTTTTCAATGACGCCGCTGCTTCTGCTGATTACGCTGACGAGAACACCTGGTTCAGTCTGGAGCAGCTCATTAGCGTAAGTAATAAAAAAATTTTGAAACGATGACCATTTTCACTGATAAAGCAAAAATTTACAAATCATTTAATTTTTAGGACCAAATTAGTGAAATAATTAACAAATGGTCTGCTATTGACGACGAAATCTGGGGAAAAGTGGTCTGCTTTGAGCGGAATCGCCGCATAGCCAAAGTGTACGCCCGATCCCAGGTCCTCTCAATCAGTGGTAGTGAGTGCGACTTTGACGGCAGTCGAATCGGGTTGAACGCCTTTCCAAATGGGAGAAGGGATGAAGAGACGGCAGCAATAAAAAGACAGATTAAATCGGTAAAACCTTTTAAAAAAACTTTAACTTAAAGTTTAACTAAAATTTATTCAAGGGTTTCAAGATTAAAATCGACGACCTGGGCAACCTGTACATCAAACGTGTGGGCAAATGCGCCGTGTACATTTCCACCGGAGAGGATTGCCTTCAGAGTTCCTGTTCAACAGCTCAACCTTCAGCAATTTCTAAACCAAACAATTCCCAACAACAAAACTTTCCAACAAAACCAGTCCACTTCCGTTCTTTAGAACCAAACACCCCGTTGACCATCTTTGATATGAGGGCCTTTTTGGGTGCTATAGCCGACTGGTCAGCCCGGCATCCGGCGATCAGATATCCACCGGCTGATTTTTTGGAACGTTTTCACCAGAAGTGCGTTCATCTGATTCAGGTGGTGGTGAAGGAGGACGGGAGTTTAAGTGGAGGTAGTGGAAGTTATGGTGGCAACAAACGTCTTCTCCGCCACCCCTGCTGGATCGTCTTGGTAAACATCGTTGGCCTTGATCTTTTATGGTCGAGGTTTGGTTACTCGAGTATGATCCTGCTGAATCAAACGCAGCTGGTCAGTTTGAGGAGTTGTTTTGCACTGGGTGGACCTAATGAGCCGGGAATTAAAAAAAAATTCAATGCAAAAGATTCAAAAGACGACAGTAGACGGCATCCTGATTCAGGTAATTTAAATCGTAAGTTGAAAAAATACTTCAAAGTTGTTGCTTGCAGACGATCTCTACTACAGCGGCTACAGGGCAAAGATTAGTGCCCATTCAGCAGGGGCACCCACAGGAGTTTGCAGTGTAAACGGAAATGGAAAAATCAGCAAAAACAGCAAACTCCCGTCCACCAAACTGCCCATCAGCCCCTCCTCTTCACTGTTGCTCAGCCGTTTTGCTGCCAATCGAAATGACGTTCTATTTTCTAATAACTGTGGCTATCAACCAAATAACTACAACAACAGAAATGGAAATCAATTTTATTACAACAACAACAACAACAACTGCTACTTTAACGAAAACAGGAATTTTAATGACAGGAACGACTTGAACTGCAGATCACAAATTCCTCGGCTGATCATCGGCAGCAAACGGGAGTTTATCAGGACTGGGGGAAATTTTAGAGGTAAAAATTATGATGAAAATAAAAAACTGATTTATCAAAAAAATATTTTTTAGGTCCAAACTCACTGCTAAATTCTCATCACCGGCGACTGGCCCGTTCCAGCACGCACCTCCACTTTACCACATCCACCTCCTCCACTTCAAACTCCAACTCGACGGCCACCTCCGAGGACAACTGCGCACTGACTAGCTCATCTTCAGCAGAAGAGCTCACTTATCATCCCTCAAAGTACAACAATAGCAACAACAGCGGAAACGGAAGTGGAAATCCAGTCTGTGATAGTAACGGTGGTGGTGATGGCGGCGGCGGTGGTAAGAAAAAGTTCAAATCAAGCAACAACAAAGGCAACGGAAACAGCCAACATCGGCGCATCTACACTAGACACTGTCACACCGGAAACGGAGGAAGAGAGGGCTCAGTGGATCAGTGTTCATCGTCGAGGAAGTTGCATTTGCTGAACATGAGAAAGTTGAGCAGTTCAAATTTGGAACTGAGTAGTGGAACGTTTTATGATTTGGAAGAAGAGTCAAGTAAAAGTAAAAGGTCTGCGGACAAAAATGGTATTTTGAAAATTGGAAAAGCGAACAGTGATTAAAAAATGTATTTTTTTTAAATTAATTTTTTTATTTTAAAAAATGTGTAATTTGTTTTTACAATGTTTATGTATTACACAGTTTTTGTTTTTGTTTGTTTAGCAGACACTGTTAATAATTTTAATAAAATTAAAAAAATGAGATAACTTATTTACATTAGGAAACTATGGGGTTGGTTTAAACAAAATAAAAAAATAAAAAAAAACAAAATTGTGCAAATTGTCTTTGTACAAAAAATAGTGTGCTTCAATTTACAACACATCAAAGTATCATCATTTGACTAAAAAAGAATGATGATTGACAAATTAATCAGTAAAAATAATTACAACTAATAAATAATAGTACAAAAATGAAAAATTAAATAAAAAGTGCGTTAAAGTTAAAAAATTTACTTGTTAAATGACATACTTAATCAAGCGGGAACTTATTTCAATTTTGCAACACTTCAAAGGTGCCTTCAAAAGACTGCTGATCATTGTCATTATTAGCACTATTACCACCATTGTGATTAAAAATATTTGAGTGTACTGTCTGAAATGGAAGAATTGAAGAGCTCGAAAGTGAAGGCAGCAATCGACGAGGAAAAAAGGTTTTTTTGAGCAAAGAGGAAGAAGATGAAGTTGGAGGTTGCAGCAGGTTATACCTTGTGTTCACATCAGAACTGGAGGTTTTCAAATCAGAGGCGGAAAAGTGGGGAATCAGTTGAGAGATACTGCCGCCACTATTTCCCCCTCCATTGCTGCCACCTATTGATTCAGAATCAGAGTTAAAATTGCTGCTGCTGCTGCTGCTTTGATGAAGATTTGCAGCCGAAGCAGCGGCTACTAGCTTGCTGAAAAGTTCTGAAGTGGAGAGAGGGCTGTTGGAGTTTGAAGAAGATAAAGTCAACGCTGAGACTGCGTTCAGAAGGTCTGCTGAAGGCAGAACTGCTGAGGGTGAAGAGGATCCGGAGGAGATCTGGTCTGGCGAGGTTCCAGTCGGAAACTGCTGTTGTCCATTAATTGAGTAGGGCAGTGTTTCAGGAAAAAGGCCTGGAGGCGGCTTTTCGCCAATCTTAATCAGGCCAAGGGCGTTGGATCGTTTTCCTAAAAAGTGAAAACAAATTAAAATTTTTTAAAATTAAAAATTGCAAGTTTAGTACCTTGTACAGCAGCAGCCATGCCCTCAACAAGTGAGGCAGTAGAAAGAGGAGATTTCCCGGTACTTCCGCTGCCACTGCTTGCACTTCCTCCACCACCACCGCCGCCAAAAATCTTCGAAACGAGCCTCATTTTTGGACTGTTGTTGTGTCCACTGCTGCTGCTCAACAGTGGTAATGAGGAGGAGGCTGCTCCAGAAGTGGCGAGAAGTTGGGGAAATGCCTGCCCGGTCAGTTCATTAACGCTTTTAATTGTACTGAGAATGCGTTTGATAGAGAGCAGCGCTCGCAAACCGTTGTTCAGCATCTCCACGGTGTTTTTGTTGATCTTCAGAGCTTCAGCTCTGTTTTGTAAAAAATTGAGGTTCAAGAAGAGGAGTGGCAGAAGATGAAGAAAAATAAACCGAAATCCCCTAGAGGACTTCATCTTTGAAAGTGAAGGTTTTTGAGTTTGAAGTGTTTAGGGTTTGCTGTTGCTGCTGCTGTTGTTGTCATCGACTGTCAAAGTGGACTGTGCTGTTCTGTTTTTTGTTGTTGATGCGGCGGCAGATGAAGTCAAAGCTGGAGCGCTTGGAAAACTCGTCGATTGCAGCGGTTATTAATAACCGCTCAAAAGTGGTGTTTGGCCTGTGTGTTTGGCCCGATTTAGATTTACGACTGTTTAATCAGTACAAAGAAAAGAAAAAAAGTAAGAAAAAAGGGAGAACGAAGGAGAAAACACACAAAATGAACTGTGTTTTCCTAGTGATGAATAGGTAGGTGCCTTTTTAAGTGAAGGAAAAAAATGTTAACAAAAAAGTTTGCATGTATAATAAGCTGAGGATAGATTGGTGGTGGTGACGGTGGTGGTAATGATCACCTTTGAGAGAGTGAAATGAACGTGGTTGAAAAAAAGTCGGACAACATTTGACAGACCAACTCGGACCGCGACTCACGCAGGGCGGCAAATGAAGATCGAGGAGAGGAGAAAACGATTTCGACGTGATTTCGAGAACGGGAGAGAAAAGGTGAGAGAGTGTACTAACCTCACGAGAGAAACTGCTCAGGTACTATTTAAGTAGTGGTAGGGAGTAGTACCTAAGAAAGAGGAAAGTTCTTAAAAAAGAACAGCAAAATACATAGAGCAAATCAGAGAGCGAGAAGGACGGCTGAAAGATCGAGAGAGAGAGAGAGAGCAAAAATCGTGGTCGAGAGCAAAAGCAACTGCTGACTTTGACCGGTAATAAATTAAGCAAAAATTAGATGAGAGTGAAAGAGAATTTTTAGTGAGTGAGTTTGGTGATTTTCGCTAAGTAGTTTATGAAATTTCAATAAAGTTTATAGTGGTGGTGGCTAATTAATAAAAGTTTTATATTACAAGTTATAGTGAAGTTTATAAAAGTATAATTTTGACCTTTTTAGTGTTTCCTTATAAGAAAATAACTGTAAAATTTTAAAATTTTTAAATGATCAATTTTTAATGCAAAATACAAAAATACAATCAAAATTTATAAATTTTAACAAGTTAAAATATTTTAATATTAACCAGCAACAAAATTTCATTTTTCAACTTTCAACTTCACGTTTTTCCCCTGCAGACACCATTTGCATTGACATTGTCTGCAAGGTTTAGAGAAGTACTGACTGAATGACTGACCGGCCACCAATTAGCCACCAGGTACAAAAGAGAAAGAGAGAAAAAGTAGGTCATTAAATAAAAAAATGAAAAAGAAGAAGGTGATGGTGAAAAATGCCCCGACCCCTGAGAAAAACTTTTTCTGCAGTCAGCAGTCGTTGACACTATTTATAGTCAAGTCAAGTCAAACAAGCCGTTTGATTTAGAAGGTGGGCAGGTAGTTAAACACAAACAACACAAACACAGACAACACAGTCAATTGACAGGTACTTGAGCGGAGAAAAAAAGAGAAAATCAATTAAGGGGGGACTGCGCGCAACATAAAATATTTTCGAATTTTTTAGTTTTTCATTCATGCCAATAGCTTTTTTTGCCAAGATCTTTAAACCTAACGGTAACCAGA
>JAALOO010001572.1_pt1 | contig 14960 bp, 14 predicted proteins | sample 7257641 | NCBI WGS metagenome assembly JAALOO01 (sample SAMN14085613, study PRJNA598686) | mite metagenome | biome: ENVO:01001000; feature: ENVO:01001002; material: ENVO:01001226; isolation source: single female mite from University of Michigan culture on fish food culture... ...
AGCCGTCGGACGATGCCGATCAACCAAATGACATCAGTCAATGCTTAAAATTTTGGAAAAACTAAAGAGTACGTGGCGCGAAGCGACACTCACGCCCTTGTAAACAAATTGAAAAATTATGCAAAATACAGCCTAGTTGCATGTTTTTTCAGAAAAACAAAAATTGGCAATAGGACTCGAGTCATACTAAAGAATATGGAGGCAATTGACAAGGTGCAGCATCTTGTTGGCTCTGATTGACAGTAATCAAAGTTTCTCAATAAAGAGTTAAAGTAGAGTAAATGGCACAACGGTTATCAGCAATGATTCAATTAGAAAATGCAAAAAGCGACGACTAATGTTTGTCTTGTAAATAACTGGGCGGACAGCTCACACCCAAGTCAATCACGGTCATACCGTTTCTTTGTATTGTTCTTTAGACTACAAAAAACCAACAAAGTGTGCCATTTTCTAAAGTTATTATCATCAGGTTTACTCTAGAAGTAGCGTTTTATTTGACAAGTGACCTTAGCTTAAAAGATGTTTATTTTAAACGATTGTTTAACTTGGTAATGATTTACTTAGCCAAAATATCTTAAGATGCTTAAACATGCCATTTATTTTGTTAAAATATTAAATTTTAAAAATTTTTTAGTTTGCATCTAAACATATTTGTTTTTCAATATTTTTTGAATAAAGCTAATTGTATTACACTCTGGCACACTTTTTTTTGCATTAATTCCATTTAAATTCATTAAAAATTTTAGTTGATTGTTAAATTGGAAATCTTTTGTTTGACACATATGAAATAAGAAAAACAAAAAATTACAATGCAAAGTCATCAACAGACAATCGAATCAACTTAACTGAGCGGAGGGAAACTATCGTCGCCATGTCTGTGTAATTTCTTTTTAAACTAAATCGATTCAAAATTACACAGTTGCAGCTATTGTTTTGCGCTTCTTTTTGATGCAAGTGAACCATAAAAAACCTCAATCAGCGAGCTCACAGTAGCTGACCTTTAGACACTAAGTTTTTAGCAGTGACCGTTCACTATCGATTCACAGGACATTTGCAGAAACTTTGTTCCATGCTGATCGCACTAGTGTGCTGGCAAAAATGATCCTTCGACACTCGGTCAGTCACACACAGTTTAGGCTGAAGAGGAAGAGGGACAACGGCCACTAGTCTAGTGACTAGACGACTCAATTTAATTTGAATTTCGCTTCAAAAGTGGAAAGTCGCCCAGATAAACTCAGTTCAACTTAACTTTGAAAAGATTAAGCTTTCTACTTTATCTCTGTTTGCATTCAATGCACTTTGCTCTTCCCCCTGAAAGGCTAATGGCCTTCGCTGTATAGTGAAAGAAAGGAAACGAGGAATAAGCCAAACTTGTAGTGAGTTTTCAAACCAGCTATTTTCTAAACTGGATGACCAGTGACTTGCCCGGGCAGTATTGTGCTACACCGGCTGCCCCCGAAGTGGCGCTAATTTGTACACCAGTTTTCTTAAACGTTTAGCTTTCATCTGCGTTTAAATTCTTATTGCTTTTTTGCACTAGTACGAATCGCCTGTTTGATCATTTATTGATGTCCTTCATTGTCCAATCGACACTTGCACACGTTTGCTTAATTTAGATGACGCCAGAGAGGAAAATCCTAGCCATAGAATGGCTCTTTGCTTTGATGTTAGTCATCTCCTGCTCCCAGGGCAGTGAATCACTTAACAATGCAAGCAATGCTGCTAATTTGACTGTGGAAGAGGCCGAAGCAAAGCACTTTCTCTCTGAAATTACTCCCCGCTTGGAGACACTGAACTCAGCCCAGGTAGAGGCTACATGGAAGTTTAACACTGATATAAACACTGTAAATGAAGCTAAATTGGTAAGCGTAACTACCTATCAACTGTTTCCATTAAATATATCAACCGCAACTAAAAATAACGTTTCTATACTTTATTAAAGCTTCACCAAACAGCTGAATACAACAAAGAGCAAAAGGTCATTTGGAAGCAAATTCAACGATTCAGCCACTACAAGCAATACAAAGATTTACGTTTGAAAAGGCAGCTTGAAAAATTATCTGTACTTGGAACTGCTGCCTTAGATTCAAAAGACTCTGAAAAGGTTAGATAAACAGCTAAAATGAAATACATTTAGTAATGTGCAATTAATTTTTGTGTTTAAAGTTTGTCAACGTCTCAACAGAAATGGAGAAAATTTACAGCAGCGCGACTGTGTGCCTTCATTTGAACGGTACCCAAAAGTGCAACCTTGAGCTTGATCCTGATCTAAACAATCTCATGGCTAAATCACGAGATTTTGACTTACTGCGTAATGTGTGGATTCAGTGGCGAAACAGTTCGGGTCGTCCTATCCGCTCACTTTACAAGAAGTACATTGAGCTTGGAAATAAGGCGGCGGTGAAGAACGGATTCAAAACACTTGACGATCTATGGCTTTTTCCATGGGAAACATCCGACTTTAAGCAGCAAGTTGAACACCTGTGGCAAGAGATCAAGCCTTACTACGTCAAGTTTCACGCTTTTATACGCATGAAGTTGCGTAAGTACTACGGTGCTTCACGAATGCCCACTGATGGCACTATTCCTGCACATATTCTCGGAAACATGTGGGCTCAGTCTTGGGGCAACATCTTTGAGTTAGTGGCTCCCTTTCCGACTAAAAAATCACTTGACGTCAGTAATACAATGGTTGCACAAAACTACACTCCACAAAGAATGTTTCAGTTGTCGGACAAATTTTTCACCGATCTAGGATTGATTCCAATGCCAGGCGAGTTTTGGCGAGAGTCAATGATAAGTAAGCCCACTAATCGGAAAGTAGTCTGCCATGCTTCTGCCTGGGATTTTTACAACCGCAAAGACTTTCGCATTAAAATGTGCACCAACGTAAACATGGAGGACTTGATTACGGTTCACCATGAAATGGGACACATTCAGTATTACCTGCAGTACAAAGATCAGCCAATCACTTTTCGAGAGGGAGCCAACCCAGGCTTTCACGAGGCGGTAGGTGATCTGCTGGCGCTTTCCGTATCCACACCTCGCCATTTGGCCAAGATAAATTTACTGCATGACTACGTGGAAGATAAGGAGATTACGCTCAATTACCAGATGCAAATGGCACTTCAGAAGCTGGCCTTTCTTCCCTTCGGCTACCTGATGGACCTCTGGCGATGGGACCTCTTTTCGGGAAAAACTCCCAAAGAGACCATGAACCGTTCCTGGTGGCAGTATCGCCTCAGCTTGCAGGGCATCTCACCGCCAGTGCGCCGAAATGAAACTGACTTTGACAGTGGATCCAAGTTCCACATACCGGCCAGTGTGGAGTACATTCGGTAATATCACAACGAGTGAGAGGCGTGCCCAATCATCCGAGTACTAACCACTAAACTGTACTCCTCGCAGGTACTTTGTCTCCTTTGTCATTCAGTTTCAGTTTCACAAGTCCCTCTGCGACATTGCGCATCCTGGAGTGCCACTGTACCAGTGTGACATTGACGGCAACCGAGCTGCTGGTGCACGGCTTTCTCAAATGCTCGCTTTGGGCTCATCTAAACCGTGGACAGAGGCGATGAAGTTGATGACCGGCAGTGAGAAGATGAGTGCACAACCACTGATTCAGTACTTTGAGCCGCTTTTCAAGTACATCGACGAGCAAATTAAAAATGAAACCATCGGTTGGTCGGTTAATGGTGAGTATTTTTTCAGATATTAGATAAACATTGAATTTACTTTTTTTGTCTTATCTAGTCGACCACTATACATATCCTCCTTCATCTACAAACAATTAAATTCTGATTGTAAATTACTTTTTAAATTAAAAAGAGACGTTTCTTTCTCTGTTTGCAAGCACGTTTGGGTTCTATCAGATTATCCTCTTTTTATACCGTTTTATCATTATTGTTGATAGCGAAAGATAGTTTTGAAGAAAAGTATTTATTATTTTGGTGTCGCTTGAAAGCAGCACAGGTTCAAAAATTATTTGTTACTGAAAAAAAATTATCGGTAAAATGAGGGTGCAGCCATCTATATTTCAAAAATTTTACATGAGCATTTATTACTCACTTTGGCAATGCTTTCTTCGCTCCTCCCCTGAACGGAGCAGAAGAACAATCGAGGAATCTTGTTTCCATGTACATGCCTGATCTGGCCTCAAGAGTCATTTCGAGTCCACACTAAATCCAACCGACGAGGATCCTACTGACAGGTGATTAGGATCCCTTCAATTATTGTCACTCTCATCCACAGGTAAGGAAAAGTGTTGCACTGTTATTACTGCTTCTAAATTGAGTCCTCCAGTGTCTGCATTTCTATTGTCATTGTCAACTCGACGACCATTTATTTCAGTTTTCGAAATTAGCAACTTTGTTAGTTGGTTACAAGGAACAAAGGCCTGCTCTTTGAAGACTGGTCTCACCTTTCCTGACCAAGGGCAGACAATGGACGGTGACATGAACTACTACCAGACATCTTACCATCAGGGAGGTGGCCCATCTGCAGCCATGAAGCATCCACCCGCAGCTCCTACTGATGCGTATCCCCGAGCCCGGACAATTCCAGGTGGCCCTATACCTTCTGGTGCTCCCCTTTCCCATCACCAGTCCTACTCAAGTGACACCATGAGTTATGGCTCCCGAGCACCGGCTACTGGACCGCAGCCCCTTCGCAAAACAATGGACAGTGTTGGCACGAGCGTACCAAGTGGGTTGCCTCCTTCTATGCTCCGTGATTATTCGTACGAACGTAACAATCCCTATGATGGTACAAGAGTTTATCTTCTTTTTGGCCTATTCTAAATGCTCTACTTTTGTTTACAGACAAGAAGATGCACACTGCTTCTCGACTAATGCCAACCGAGTCGGCTGTGAGTCAGCAGCAGCACTCGTCAATTACCGGGTATCCCAATCGGGCAGCGTACCTTCATGAGGAGGCCGCTAGCCATCACCCAAAGTATGAAATGCATGGTAGCGGAAGTACAGTGGGTCGGGTACATGGTGGCTACCCGAACGAAGACATCTCAGTAAGTAAAATGTCTTCCTATTCTGCTGGTGGTGCCCCAGGGATGCTACATTCAAGTCGAGATCTTGCTTCTATTAACGCCTATGACCGGGACTATGCCCGTGAACACGAGCCACAAACCCGTAGCACTGTGCCGGCTGTATCATCGCTTGAAAAGTACTTTTCTAGCGAGGAGATAAAACAGTTCTCCGACTATAACCGCCATCTTGCCATGAGCACACCAGTTCAGCAGAAAAAATTTTACGAGTCGCTCACCACGGCGGAATACAATCGTTTTCGGGACTTTGTGGACTTTGATCGAAATAACAAGCCATCTGCAAACTTCAAGACAGCACTTCCACCGCCTATTCCATCTGCTGCACCACTTCCTGTTCCCACTCCTTATGATAACCACAGTACGGCTTACCCATCATCTTACTCGTTTGCCTCCTCATTCTACGAGGAAGATAAAATGAGCTCTGGCTCTGGTGGCCACCGTCCTCCAATTCATCATTTGAAATCTAAATATTCAAACTCTTCTGGTTCGCCACCACCACAACCTCCACCAATGCCGCCGTTCATGAAGGGAATGTCCTCTTATCAGGCATTTCCCGAGTCAAGCTATGAGCGGTCTCTTTCAACTCGAGACCTCTCCACTGGAATGTCAAGATATGCTGACATGTCAATGAGAATGGGTCGTGCGGATCTGCGGGAGACATTACCGCCAGAGCGCAGTTTAGGACATGAGCGATCAGCAAGACCAGGCTACCATCTAAGTCGCTCTCGTAGTCGAAGTATCACTCCGGAGAATCGTTCCCGAAGCTCTCGGTAAGCTCTGTTTGCAAGTCTCGAATACAGTGGTAACGTTTTTGGTTTCATAGCTACCATCGACATGGATCGCCATCTCGCCGGGAGGAGTACCCGAAGCACAGTAAAGGATATCTACTGCGAGAGTCCCGAACGGACTCTCATTCTCACTCGCGCTCTCGTCGTAGTCACAGCCGAAGTCCAGGCGCTCGTGATCGCAAACGTTCTCGGAAAAGCTTGAGCAAGGAAGGAAAAGAAAGTGTCGATGGTCGCGAACACAAACAAAGCTCTGCAGTTCAGAACTCTACCCGAAAACTGGCTCCTAAAGAGGTGAGATAAATTGCTTTTTCAGTCATCTTACTAACACGAAATTTTATTCATTTCAGGAACACTACTATTTACTGGATTCTTTAACAAAAGTTAGAAAGATTCACAAGGTCAAATTGGAAGAACTTGAAGAGATCAAGAAAAAGGATGATGGCAAATGTGATTCGTACATTTACAAGAAGGTTGCATCCTCTGTTAAAGACATTGAGGAGAGAATTGCTACTGTGGAACGACAACTTGAAGCGAACCGAATAGTTTTGGGTGACAGTTTCCCCGAAGTTGAAAAGGCTTATGAGGAGAAAGAAAAGGAGAAAAAGACCAGCCTCAAAGCACTGAGGGGAATGGAAACAAAATCAAAGCCAGTCAGTGACACTAAAGTGACTAACGATGAGCCAACTGAAAAGAAGAAAAATGAATTGTCAAAGGATGCCTCTTCATCTTCCATTGTGTCATCGGCTTCAACCATCGAAGCAACTGCAGAAACTGTGGCTAAGCTGCCAAAAATTCCCAAACTTTCTGCGAAAAAGTCTGCTGATGTTGATGATTCTGATGACGAAACGAAAACGGCAAAGAAACCCACTGATGATGATGCTTCAAATGAATCGGCAACTGCAAAAAAATCTTCAAACAAAGAGGAAATCAAGAACGGCTCTGTAAAGTCGTCAAATGTTGAACCTTCAAGTTCAAACAAGTCTGAATCGAAGGAGCCCTCTAAGCCAACTTCTGCCCGTTATAGTGGTCCGATCACCGAAGACGAGATTGAGCAGATTTTGCCGTTTTATCAGTATTGTTCACTGTGCAAGAACTTTTTTGAATCCACTGATGAGTTTATCACTCATCTCCACCGTGAGGCTCACCTTAATGGACTCCGCACCTCTGACTTTCTCATTATCAAGCGTGCTGAAGAGAAGTTGGACACTCAAATGTTGAGCGCTGAACAGGCGTCTGTTGCCGCTGTGAACGGCTCGGACAAAGCTCCGGTCGTTGCGACTAATGCACTTGAGACACTTGGTAATGAACATTTGTTTCCATTCTTGTTTGTCAAATTTAACCTCTATCTTTTATCATCTTTTGCATCGTATGCATTATGGAATCCACTACTGACACGTTTATTATTTCAGGGAGCGAGTTTCTTTACCCGTGCAAAGCATTTTATTGCGATTTGTGCGCCAAGTTTCTCTACACTACTCAGCAAACGGAGTTGCACTTGTCTTCTGAGAAACACGTGACGCTTTACAAGGTAAGCTGACAACTTTCTCTTGATACTTGAACTAATTGTTATCATATTTTGCTACTAGAAATACTTGCAAAAGAACAAGGAATACGCTCCGAAAATGATCAACCAGCGAAAGAGTGCATTCAAGTACTCTTACCTGCTTCGAACACTGATTCGCATGAAGGACAAAGGCGAAGACATTGTCACTCGTGTCTCTCAAGAGATGGTTCGCCGTGCCAAGAAAGAACGTGAAAAGAATGAGCGCGAAAAGGAAAAGGAGAAATCATCTGAATCAGGCAAGGGACAAATAACTGATAAAAATGAACTTAAATCTAAAGTTGAATTGATAAATTCTTGTGTAGTTGATAAAGAGTCGTCAGTTGCGGAATCATCGAATGCTGAAACTGATACTAAAAAGCTGAGTGTTAAGAAAGAAAACGATGACGACGAAGATACTGTGCAGACTGCCAGCAAAGATGTGGCCGAAAAAACTGAAAACTCTGTGGATCTGACTAAAGTGAAAAAAGAAGAAGTAGAAGTATCAGTCAAACCGGAGGAAAATGAAAACGGAAGCTCTTCTGGCCAAAACGAAGAAGAAAATGAGGACAATGATGAAAACGGTGAAAATGAAGAGGATGAGGAGGAGTCTCCAGAAACAGTGGGCGAAGGGGATAATGATGAGAATGGCAATGCTGACGACTTGGAGAATGTCAACTTGGAAGAAGAAGATTATGAAGAGATAATGGATCTTAATGAGACAAATGAGGGCATCTTCGAAATGAACATTGAGGATATGAATATCTTTGGAGATGAAGTTGACAAGTTCTTGAGCGAACAGCAGGCTGCCAATGGTAACATTGCTCAGCAAGTCAACGATATCATAATGCAAGAAGAGGAAGAGGACACGGAGGAAGAGGAGGAGAACGTTGCCGGGCAAAACGAGGAAGAAGACGGTAGTTTTGATGTAATCGACGAAGCCTGAACAATTTTATTCACAAAAGTAATCATCCCTAATATGGAATTCATTAGCATGCATGCACTTATATTCATCATATGCTTTACACTTGATCACCTTCTTTCTTTTGCACTTGAGTACTATACATCAATGAGTAATTCTTCTTTTTTGTCCATTAAAAACCAACAGTTTAATTCACTCTAGCCTAGTTTTATTTTGCACGCCTCTGGTAAATAAAATTCATTGTCCTTGAGAATATAAATGATGCGGTCAATTATGGTTTTGTTGCTGTACTGTGTTAGCTTTATCGTGATCAACGTGGGAATGCGCCTGCTTCAGCACCGAAATCATTATGCTCCAGAATGGGAAAGGAAGTGACAGGAGCGAGTTACAGAGTGAGCCTTCTGTGTTTGTCGACTAACTGGCAACCTGACGTTGATGACTGGCGCAGTTCTGCATCACTGAACTGCATCGCTATCTGCACGCTTGTCCCTTCACCACCATCTCGCTTGATCCACTGAACACTCTATCCATTTGCACCATTTCTCAGCAGCACACACTCTCTGCGAACACTCACGGTGAATTGAACATTAGCAGCCTGTCAATGAGCAGGGGCCAATCTCAACTTGAGGTGAGATTTAAATGCTTTCACTCTTTGCCAGGTCGTCAATGAGCTGTGTGTGTGTGTGTGTCAGAGAAGCTGCTCCACTCGCTCACTCACTCACTCGCTGGGCACGCCTCCACTTTCCGGGCCCAGAGGGCACACTAGTGGTGATGAGTGGTAACAGATCACTGTTAAATTGATTGCCGTGGACTACTACTGTGCCAAGAACGGATGCCAAGCCTGTCTGAGCGTCAAAGTTTCATCGTGGTCTGTCAACAGTAATTTGTTTGTGCGTTGATCAGTGCACGTCAGTGTCATCTCCCAAGTGTTCATTGTGATAATCAGTTTGCTGTTTTATTTATCATCAATGCACGTGTTAAAAAGTGCATTTTAAAACAGTTTAGTCACTGACACAGAAAATGGTTTAGTAGAGAATTGTACTTTATACATAATGCAGTTGGGGTTTTTGGAAAGGTAAAGAAAGGATAATGCAATGGTAGACTAGATGAAAGGGTTTGTGTGTTTCAAAATTAGGTGTGCATTTGCTGGTGAGCATACTGCAGTTGCTGCTGGCCATCTGCATTCGGTCCATCGGAGGTAGTCGGTCCTCTTGGGTCTTCAGGCGTCCACACTTTGGCAATTAAAATATTGCCGTGCTGCACCACACCAGGTCGCTTGTTCTCATCGCTCTCCCAGGAAAGTGAATGTGGTCCTAGTTGGTCACCACCCGGTCCTGGTTGGAGTAAAGATCATCATTGATTAATTGTCAGCTCCTTATGGGTTTACTAATTTTGGCTTACCAGGCTGTTGTGATTTAACGACAATTTTCTTTGCAGGCGGAGGAATGGGACAATATCGTCCGGGAAATGCGCCGCCATTTAGCTGCAGCGAAGTGCCGCCAGTGCGTACCAGTTCTCCAAGAAAATTGATGTAGCCAATGGCCAGGCGAAGTGTGTCCACTTTGGATAGGCGCTTTTCATACGGTAGAGTGGGAATGTGCTGGCGAAGTCCCTGGTGGAAAATTTAGAGTTTGTGTTAGAAGAGAAAGAGAGAGCTGTTCTCTGGGCAGCCTTCCTCAAAGGAAACATACTTCAAATGCGTCATTTATCGATTGCATTCGTTTTCTTTCGCGCATATTTGCGGCGTGCCTCTGGTGAACTTGATGATGGTGGTCGTGTCTGCGTTTGCTTTTACCCGATTTAGAAGACGATTTGCGACCACTGGCCGATAATTCACTGCGCTGCCAGTGGCCAGCGGACGAGTGCGCTGACTCTGAACCACTGTTGTTCTGCGATGAATGAAAGCAATCCTCAAAGTTTCGGTCAGCTTTCTTCAGGTCAACCATTGACAGTGAAACGGTGCTGAGGAAGGACACCGAGGAAGAAGAGGAGTTGGGCGAATAAGAGTCAGAAGAGTAGTCGGAAGAGGAGGGCGAACTGGGAAAGTCAGTGCCTTCAAAGTCATGCGTGTCCATGATCAGGTGGAGAGAGGCCATCGAGACGACCTGGCAGCAGTTCTCTTTGGATGATGCTCGGATCAGAGTGGACTACTGCTGCCCCTAGAAAATCACTCACTCATTTGTGCAGTCACCGGTGCAGTAGCAATGTGTAGTAGCTGTGCTGCATCATATCATCTCAAGATGTCTGCTGTAAGGATGTCTGCCGTACAGCTGGTGATATCGGTGGATGGGTGTCAGCTACTGGAGTTGAGGAAGCACTTGACTCGGTTGAACTGTCTCCTCGCAGATAACAGAGGAGAGATACTTGAGAAGGAGAACGAAGACAATGGAATTGGAGGAGTCAATGGCAATGCTGCTGGCAAGTGGCACTTTGTGGCGCCCACCAGGCAGAAGGTGAATGAAGGCCACTCGGCTAGTATGCAGGGGCTGCAAGACTGTCTGGTCAGCAGCAGCAGCAGCACTGTTCACACCGCACTGAATGTAAGATAGGACTGACAGCAAAAGGGAGAAAGAGAGAGAGAGAGCAGATGAAATAGAGGGCCAAGGCGTCAGACGGTCCAGTTCCCGTGTGAAAATGCGCACCGGTTGGCGCTTCAGAATGTTCGAGGTGGAATGGCGGAATTGCACCAGTGAGGGGATAAAAGGCAAGCACATTCAGCAGCACCCCAGCTTTCGACGGCTGACAAAGTGCAGCAGCTCAACGCAGAGGATACACTTTTATCGCACCTAAGCGAGAGCCAGTAAGTGCCACTACTTGAGCACCAGCATCTACCCTCCTTTTATATATGCCTCCTGATATTCGAAATTGTTCGCTTGCAAGGTCTGCGTCTCTTTCTCTTCGAGAGGTTTGTTTTGGTTCCGAACACCACCACCACCACGGCCAGCAGATAGACAGCCAAAGGGAAACCAGAGCAGCATTCGAAGGGCTGTTCTTCGGCGGGAGGTAGAGCATCGCCAGGGAGAGGACTGTCGCTGCTGCTGCTGCAGGCCTCTGTCTCTAAACCGCAGCTGTACCGACTCCCAACGAGTTCGAGAGCGCGCGCGGCCATTCACCGAGAGAGCTAATCAAGCGTTTCGAGCTTTGCCTCCTCCTCCTCCTCAGCAAGTTCCCTCTAGGACCAGCAACAGCAGCAATGTTGGTCCTTCTCTCTTTCTCTCCTTCCTGTGCTCTTTCCAATTAAGCCGAGCATTGAGGAGTGAGTGAGTGAGAGAAACACTCACCGTCGCTGTGGACACCTTCGGGGCAGCAAGTTCCACTTTGGCACTACTGTTCGCCAGCGGCAACAGCACTAGGTGGCCCTGCGTAGGCAACCTTTCAACGGTTCCGTTGTGTTGTCTTCTTTACCGCTGTGCTGTGCTCTTGCTGCCTCTCTGCGCTGCTCAATTAAAGTCAAATCAAAGACCCATTCAGTGACTAAACAAACGTACCACAGGCTCCGGCCAATTATCATCGCCCGGCAATGGGGCACACACACATCTGCGTTAGTTTTCAAGTGCCTCTGCCAGGGAGGACAATACGAGAACACTTAATCTCCTCTCGCTTTACAATACATTAAATCAATCGCTCAGCAAGTGAAGCAAACACGAGCTGCACAGCCGATTTGCGACGTAATTGCTTCCGAAATGGAACGAGTGTTTGTCTTTGAATCGCCCCTAGAATCCAAAGCTGCCAAGAGAGCAAACAAAATCCGTCTCGAATCCCGTTTCAATCAGCCTGTGGAAAGCACTAATTGAAAGCGAAAGAGAGCTCCCCGTATCCAATAGAGTCTAGTCATAGTGCACATTCAACAGTAACAGATGCTTACGTTCAGAAGCACAATGCAGGGCTTTGATTGACTTGTTCTCGCTGGCCAGTCATAGAGTGCCTTGCTGGGCGGCCATTGTCCAACTTTCCGTGTCCAACATAGTCCGGTACACAGTCATTACGGCTACTAAGTAGGAGATTGTGTCTAGGAACAAAAACAAACGTAATAATATAAACCAAAAAAGGGTAATTAACAGTTTATAAATTAAAATAGTGTAAAGATACAATAAATGTATTTGGTTGATCTTAGATGTTCATGGTGTAATTTCGATATTTCTGAAAGTAAATAGCAATGTTAGAGAGTTATAAACTTTAATGAAAACAAACTCACCTTTAGAAGAATAACTTGGTCAGATTTACACTTGGTAGGCAATTCTTTAAGCGTTTCATTCAAAGAACTTAGATGTGATTCTTTTTGTTTCAAACTTTCGCTAATTTCTTTGTGGAGATTCTCCAAGTCGTCTTTAAATATTTTTCCAATCTCCTGATTTGCTTCATAAGTTGGATATATAAGAGTTTCTTGAGTTTGAGCATTCACAAGGTGCTTAATTTTAGTGGCAACATCAGATTGCTTGAAGAACTGTTCGAGAATTTCAGTAAGTTTGGCGTCAAATAAAACTGACAATTTGTCAATGCTTTCTTGCCGAATTTTCTCAAAAAGCTTCATCTTTTCACTTAACTCCTTATTTTCTGGTGTACTGGAGCCGTCGTTATTTATTTCAGCACCCGGCTTGTCGAGTGCCTCACGAAATTTTCCAAAACAAATGTCAAACTTGCGAGCCACATCAATGGTGATTGAACCGAGAACCAAGTTTTTCAATTCGTAAAAATCTGAAATCACTTGAAATATACTATCGGCCATGATGGATGAGAAGTAGATGATTATGTTGATTTTAAATAAAAGACAATCAGATCAGAAAATGAGCTTTTTGCGCGGCAAAAGACGTTACTGATTTTTTGTATACAAAAAAACGTTGAATTTTAGCTAGACAAGTGATAGAAATAACATCTTCCCGAAACTTTTTCCGCCCTGCCCATGTTATGAGCGAGAAAAAAGATATCTTTTCTAAGCGCGGAGAACTCTTTGCCTATCTTTTCAGAAGCGTCTGCAAAACAAGTCCAAATTTTTACGATACCAACTCCTGTCCTTGGTAAATTACCTGGTTACCCTGAACCACTGGTTACCAAGATGTACCGTCGCGAGCTGACCCGAATTTCGGTCAAGCTAGAGGACATCCAAGAGTTCCAAGAAAACTCTAACCTCGAGGAAAGCAATTCCACAACTTCAAACTCAAACGGAAGCAACAACAACAATGGCGGAAACTCAAATGGAACAACCTCGGTGAATGGAAGTAGCAGCAAGACCACGCAAACCAGACAATCGAGGATTGGCTTTTCCAGATAAATTATTTTATTGAATTTATAAATTGAACGCATTGATTAAAGTCTTGATTAAGGAGCTAATAACAGTGATCTGGTATCCATCAAATTAACTTGATTAAAAAGTAAATCTCAGCTACACCAACAACCATTGCGGCAGAGAAACCGGATATTATTCGACCGGTAGTGGGTGTGCTCGGAGAGGCGTAGCCGACCGCAAAATACACAAAAGCAAATGTGCAAATGATCACCATGAATGAGTTTAAAGTGGCAACCAACGTCCCTCTCAGGTTTTTGATGTCTTGAGAGATGCTAGATTTGCTTCCTTTACTTCCGCCAAGGAAAGCTCTGCTCACACTGCCGGTCATTGTGTCATAGTCCTTTCTGGCTGCTTGGTACTTTAGCTTCCGAATACGCTCATCGAGGACGGCATTCTTGCGCTTTTCGGGCTGAATCACTTTAAAGTTGTCTTCCATAAACTGAAAAAAGAACTGATTTCGAAATGTAGGCGTTGACTTTTTACTCCTTTTCTCCTCCTCTACATCAGGGTCTTTCTCCATGTATTGCAAAAGTTGATGTATTTTGACTAGGTCATTATAACTGAAGGCTTGTTTGTGCTCCTCTTCGTGAAACATGAGTGCCTCCAGTTGTTCCAAGAAGGTGACCATCTGCTCTTTTCCAAAAGCGCCACTGAGTAGCTCTGCATCTTTTTCTTGGTTTTCTTTATTCTCATTATTGGAGTTATTTTTTGACGGCTTAAATCGATTCTTTACTGAAGACGATTTTCGATAAGGATCATCATCATGTCCCGACTTTTCACCAAACAGTCCGTATCTTATTTTATTTTCACGTATTACTTGCTCAATTTGTTTGCGAATCTTGGAATTTGCTCGATACTGACAGTCTCGTGGGTCGATTTCTTTATTATCAAAGTACATATTGCACGACTGGTTACTTGGATAATGACTTATCGCTGAGGCAAGATCTGTTTAGCTGGAGATTTTTGAAGAGAAACACCTCCTGGTAAAAAAGTTGGATCAAGTTGGAAGCATCAGCAAAAAATAAATAAACACGAATGCTCATTTTACGATATCAGACAGATGGCGCTTCTGCCTGATTTTAAATTTTTTGAATTTCAATTTTTTTGTTAATCAGTGAAAATTCTACTGCGTTTTACTTCTAACACCAAAAACTCGTTGCACTAAGTTTGTCTTGGTTTGCATACTTGACAAGTTTATCACCAATTTCATCTTTCTTAGAACCAGTTTTTAGCATTTTAAACATTAGAAATTATCGTTTTTCCGTAAACATGTGTACACTTGGGAAGATGGGAGAAAGTAAAAGAAAATGTGCAAGTGCAGAGAGAGAGAGAGAGAGAGAGAGAGAGAGAGAGAGAGAGAGAGAGAG
>JAALOO010001574.1_pt1 | contig 14947 bp, 16 predicted proteins | sample 7257641 | NCBI WGS metagenome assembly JAALOO01 (sample SAMN14085613, study PRJNA598686) | mite metagenome | biome: ENVO:01001000; feature: ENVO:01001002; material: ENVO:01001226; isolation source: single female mite from University of Michigan culture on fish food culture... ...
TGCACAGAGACAGCAGAAAAAGTAAACAGATTTTCCTCACAGCAACTGCCCGCTGCCGTTTTTTATGGCGCCCTCCATCGGTGAATCAGGCAACCGCATAAAAAATAAAAATTAGCAAAATCAATCTTTTTCTGCTAATACTAAAAAATGCTTGAACTGCTAAAAAAAGCTTTTTGTATGTGCTTTTTAAATCAAAACAAAAACATTATAATTGTTTTTAAAGTTTTTGTTATCAAACTACGCAATCCACTCACGATTTTTATAAAAAAATAAAAAACAAATGTTGAACTAGCAATTAAATGCATAGCGGTCAAACTTTTTACTTATTTTAAGATAAAAACAACACAAAAGTTAGACAACAAAACTTCCTTGTAAAAAAAAGAAAAAAATTTGGTACGTCAACTTACATAACTGGGCTGATAAACAGCAAAAAACTGTATATAAACTCCAACATTTAATCTTTTGTACTTTTTAATAAATTATGCCTGTGTTTTCTTGCTTTTAAACCCCTTATTATCAATGTTGTAATTTTTAAACAAACAAAAGTTCGCAACAAAAACAACAACAGCCAAAAAAATGATACTTCAAAACATTTCCTACTACCTCGACGACTTCTGGACAGAGTACGGCGACCCTCGAGTGGCCCACCTTTTGCTGATGGGCTCCATGCGCAGTCCGCTGTTCATTCTTCTAGGTTACCTAATTTGGGTGCTCGCCTTAGGGCCCTTCCTCATGTCCACCCGACGGCCCTTTGAGCTGAAACGCCTCCTCCTCCTCTACAACCTCTTCATGACGCTGATGAACGGCTACTTCCTCTACAACGTCTTCATCTACTGGCGCTTTGTGGTGGAGAAGGCGACCGATTTCCGCTACCCGATCGTCACGCCCACGCTGACGGACTTTGAGGCGGAAGTCCTGCCCATCGTCCACCGTTTTACCCTCTCCAAGTTCGTTGACCTCCTCGACACGGTCTTCTTCGTGCTGCGGAAGAAGGACTCCCAGATCACCGGGCTGCACGTCTACCACCACGCCTCGGTGGCCGCCTTCGCCTGGCTGTACTTCCGGTCCAACTGTACGCCAAACATTCTCATTCCCTTTATGGTCATCAACACGACCATTCACGTGATCATGTACGCCTACTACGGACTGGCCTCGTTGGGCCCTCAAATGCAACCGTACCTTTGGTGGAAGCGGTACATCACCCAGCTGCAGCTGCTTCAGTTTGCCGTACTCTTCCTCTACGGCGTCGCCTTTGCCCTCTTTCAGACTGGCTATCCACAGTGGATGTGCACTAATCAGATAGTGCAGGCGGTGGTCTACATGGTCCTCTTCTCGAGGTTCTACCTGCAGACCTATCGAAGGAAGATTAAGTGATAAATAGGTTTTTTTGTTAAGTTTTAAAATTATCACAAAAAAGATTGCAAATTGTTTGGTTTCAGCTTAAGTTGGCTATTATTAAATGCACAAATGCAAATAAAAGTTTGTGTGTGTTTGTGCTTTACAGTAAAGTGCAGTACAGTACAGCAGCAGCAGCGGTGCTCCTTATTTGGTTTGACGTCAGTGGCAATAAAGTAAAGAGAAAGAAAATCTGCGGTGTTTCAATTACCAAAACTGGTCATTAGCTGTCTGGTGTGTGTGTGTGTGTGTCTTTGTGTTGCAATGATACAACTACTACCACTAAGAATTGGCAGTAAAAACAGCAGTGAAAAAACGAGCAGAATCATAGGTGTTTATTAGGCAAAATGAGTTCACTATTCCAGCTTTTTTTCACGGTCAGTCAGAAGTACTCAAGTTGTCTTCGTTGGTTGAAATTATATTATATTGAGCAATTACTGCTCAATTATGCTAGACACAACAAATGAATTCCTGGTAATTAGTACTAGTTTCAGTGTTACTTTGACCAGTAAAGGAAAAAAAGCTTAAAGCAAGGCACAAACAGTACAATACATTGCTAATACATTGGTTAAGGTTACAGTTCCAAATGAAAGCAACAACAAAAATTGTTAGTAAAAATTGCTATTTATCCAAGCTAAATCATTTTGCCAAAAAACTTAAAGTGTGTTTGTTTCCAAAAATTATAATTTGTAAATAATCCGATTTTACTGTGATACCAGCTTTTATTACAAGTTAAACACAATGTATTATTCCCCACTGAAAACTGCAATAACAACTTCAGCATCTCACCTGGCATCTCGAAGCCAGCTAAACTCTGCCATCAATATTAACTTACCTCGAAGTCAGCTGCACAGCTCCGCCTCGTCGCACCACTTCAACCTCAATCGAGCTCGATCACCCTCGCCGACGCAGTTCTACCAGCAAACCGCCGTTCAGTTGGATCACCAGCGAGAGCTCGTTTACACGCTGAACTCCTTCATCTTCCGCGGCATTGAGCGAGGTTTCCTTGATAAGCAGGCCGTCCGAGACCTGCTAATTGCCTACGACGCCGAGGAGATCTTCACCGAGGGGGAGGAGGCCTTCTTCCGGCGATTTCAGGCCATTTCCGGTCCGGAGGCGATTCACTTTGGCCGTCGAGACACTCGACAGCTGGTGGCCGGCGCCGAGGAGGACCAGCGGCGGCGGCTGAGGGCTCGAGGATTCTACCGAAAAGGTTTTGGTCAGCGAGGTCCTTCAAATCATGATGCAAACAGTCAAAATGATGATGATGGGGAATCTTCAACAACAACAGCAGTTTCAGCGAGTAAAAAGAAAAAGAGGGCCGGCCTGTGGACACGACCAAGGTCAAATCTGTGGACGGCTTTTTTCGCCGCAATTAGCATCAAAATTTTTCAGTCTAACGTCGAGAAGAAGGCAACAGCTTCAGCAGCAGCAGTTGCAGCAGTAAATGCCACCGTTGAGTTGGGAGTAAATGTTGCCGCTTTAGGTGGCGGCAAAAATGGTGGTACTACCAGCAGCACGCTAAATAACTTACACGTTTACTAAACCAGAAAAATGGGGCATTGTTTTATTTTTTTTATAATAGTTTATTTGTTTTGATTTCTTGTGTAATATTACTTACAGTTCTTAGAACCATTCTTTCGGTTGTTTAGTCTAGTCTAAAGTCTGATAGTTATTACCTAATAACACACACACACACACAAACACACCACAAAGCTGTGGTGTTACTGCCTAAATTAGTTGCATACTTTCAACCGGGCTTAGTTTATAGTTCAAACAAAAGAAGTTTTTGTACACGTAATAATAATAAATATACTGCTGCTTTTTTAATTGCTCCAAAACTAAACTGCCCAAACTAAAGGTAGCCAACTACTGCTGGGACAACACGTGTTTTTATGGCGGACTCTTTTTTAGACTTTCGTCAGTCAGGCCTCTTCTTCTTTTAATTTTCAACTATTTATTATTGTTACAGCTTTTTACTGCTTTTGCAGGTTTGCTGCTGCAGCAATTGTTGGTAGCACACGTTTCAGGCAAAAGCTCTTACTTTGATGGCTGCTTTCCCTTCTTCCAAGGGTTGGTATATTATTTTGTTGAGGATGTTGCTGGATGGACTGGACTGTGTAATTACCTTATCTGACTTTTGGTTATTTTTATTATGATAAGAAAAAGAAGAAGAACAAGAGGAAAAGAGGGAAACAGTTTATTGCACAACTTTCCATAATATTTACAGCTCACGAGCAGCAGCATTTAAAGCACGGGCGCTTTTGTTTTGTTTAACACAAGCACACACACAACTTAACTTTTGTTTTAAAATTAAACAATGTCGGTTGTTTTTAGTGCGTTTTTCCACTTTAGTTTTTTGCACTAGTCTAAGTTTACAAACTAATTACTCAAATTTTTGTTATTTTTAATTTTTTTAAAACAACTTTATAAATATTACCAAAAAACAAATCACAATGTCATCCTTTTATCAAATACTAAAGTTCCTGTACATTTTCATGTTTTCTGACCAACCTGCAGATGCTAACCGACCAGAAAGCAGTAACATTGTTCACCTTTCAAAGAAAGATCTGCTGCAAGCGATTGCACTGCTGGTGATGCCCTTACTCTCAATGTTGGTTCTATTTATTTGCTGTTATCGGCTAAAAAAACGATTTAATCGATTGGGTGAAAGATCTGAACACCAATTGACTGATACCTGTCAGATAGAAAACGGGCATAATCCAACTACAAAAAATGCTCAAAAATTTCAATTAAACTGGTCAACTAAAACAAATAATAGTAGTAATAACACCACTTTTCAAACTCGATTAAAAACGTTAAACACCCAAAATTCGCCGACTAACAACAGCAGCGACTGTCCACCGCCGTACACAGTCGTCATTTCAGCAGAAAAATCTAAACACTTTCCTGAAGTAGAGTTTATTTAAAACCATAATTTATTTTTCTCATTAAATGTAATCAGCTTTATTTATTTATTTACCTTTTCAATAAAAAACTTTTTTCCAATTCAAAACATCTCAAGTTAACAAGATAGCAAAACTTTTTTCACTCAACTAGTGACGTTGATATGATCACCTTTATCTCTTCCTTTCGAGCTTTCTCTCCTGACAAACTCCTTTTTTCGCCCGTTTCAAACTCTTGCAGTACAATCTCCTGACCTTCTTTATCAACAAAAGGAGGGGGTGCTAAAAAGAGCTGATGATGACGCTGATGATCTCCTTCAGCCACATCCCGCTCCCTTCGCCGCTTGTACCGCTCCAGTGCGTTGATGAAGGGCGTCTCGACGAGGACGTTGAAGGTGATACCGACGAAGAGCGAGCCAAAGACCACTGCGATGAGGTGAAGCGCCAGCAACCAGCCGTCGGCCAGCGGTATCAACGTCCGCCGAGTGCCCAGCGCCACCCAGACCACCCAGGCGTGCGTCAGGTAGAGGGCGTAGCTGGCGCGGGAGATGGGCCTGAAGGCGGACCAGGAGAGGAGCGAGCCGAGGTGGCCGCCGTTTCCGGTGGCACACAGCCAGATGGCGCAGGTGAGGGCCACCGCCCAGAGGATTCGGTTCAGCGGAAAGAGGATGGCCGGAAGAAGGTTGTACAAATTTGGAACCCCATTTTCATCATTTCTGTAGTACGGCCGCCCCTGAACATACGGGTAGGTGCTGTACAGGCAGAAGAGGTAGGCAGCGGTGCCGCCGACCCACAGCAGGTATTTGGTGGACTGTTTTGGAAGAAGTAAGTAAAAAGTTATTTTACTTAATTTAAGTGAAAAATTTAGGTTAACAGCTGCTAGATTACCTGTTTGACTTCTACTTTTACTCTATTTTTACCACCTTTGCGCAGAAAAGTGCGGAAAAAGGTGACGCCAAAGAGAAGGCCAATGAAGAAGACGCTGCCGTGATTCCACGGTTGGTAGAGAAAGGCGACAAAGGGGCTGGGCATGCCGTTTTCGGTGAGAAAGTCGCTGCAAAATGTGTTGCAAACAAAATTATTAAAATAAAAAATTTTTATTTAATTAACTAAAAAGCCGTTTTTGAGCATACTTTTTTGAGGTAACAATGTGCCCTGGTGGCAGCCGTCCGGTGAACACCTGAACACCGCTGACCACCGTACAGGCGCAAATCAGCAACAATGCCACCAGCTGACCAAGTTTTTGGTTAATTAACAGCAGCACAATGGGAAGGAGGGAAAGCAAGTGCAACTGCATGTCTGCCGCCAGGTACCAGGTGTGTACGGCACACTGAAGGAAAATTTTTGTACAAAAATACGTAAATTAGGATCACCCTTTTGTACTTATAAAAAAAGCTGATTAAAATCTTACAATGGCATTAGTGTTCACCAGATTCTGCAGGTACAGCAGATTGAGCCACCAGTTGGCCTCACAGGCGCTCACCAGGGGACGGACATAGGCGGACCAGAGGGGCCCATTGAAAGTGGTACTTGCACTATTGCTGGGCCCAGCAACCAGGCCCACGCTGAGCAGAAGGAAGAGCGCCAACTGAGGCGTCAACCGGGCCCAGCGAAGTGTGAGGAATTCAAGGTAGCGAAATCGCCGGTACTGACCGGCGGTGTACTTGAGGGTGACGATGGCGGTGAGGAAGCCACTGAGGAAAACAAACAAACAAACAAACAAACAAATTATTTAAATGCATTTTATTCATTCTATAAAAAAAAGAAAAGAACCTTAGATAAAAGAAGGTTTCCACGGCGTAGAATGCCTTGTAGATTATCTGCAGCCGAGCTGAGGCTAGGCGGCCTCTGATTAGGAAGGTGTCGCCTATTTTAGAGTAGTAATTTCAGGTTTAAAAAATGGGTAAATTAGGAGCAAAAAGTGATGGTATTATTTTCATCATACGATAGACATTGAGCGAGGTCCACTCGAGTGTGTGGGCGGTGATGATCCACAGCAGTGTGATGGCTCGCAGGCCGTGAATGCAGGCCAACTCGCTCATTTCCTTGCTGCTCTCAGTGATGAACAGTTTTTGCAGGTTGTCTATTGGGGAGAACCAGTGGAGAAAGGCTAGTTGGGGTGCTGGCATTTAAATCAAAACAAAATGATTATTTTGCAAATACAAAGTACTACTCTGTTTACCGTTTTTCCATTTGGTTTGGGTAAAAATTGCTGAAAATGTAGTGATCAGCAATATAAAGTAAACTACTATTCTGTGGAATAAATATTTAAAAACAAAAATATTTTAAGCTTTAAAGATAAATGCTTTTTACCGTGCAGCTGTTTGAGCAGAGAGTACTTTTTTATCCGCTGATTTTTCCACTTTTTCACAGCTAATCTTCTTTAACTTTAATCCAACAGATTTTATTTCTAGAAAGCATTTTTTAGAACACTTAAACTAAAAAATTATACAAGTGTGCTCACTTACTTTGCTCTGCCACCAGTCTAATATCCGCCTCTGTACAGCTGTTCGGCAAACAGATGCCTACTTTAAGTTGTGCATAGTAGAGAACCGAGGCATGTTGCTGCAGTGTTTGGTACAGCGTTGAAGGCGTATTTGATAATATTTTTGTACTACTGATGCTGTTGTTGCTGTTGTTGTACGACAGGATCATCATTTGAAGCTGCTGCTGCTGCTGCTTATCAGCCATCAGAAAATCTTGACCACTTTTTCCACTTGGAAGCAAACCCTCCACTGCTTGAAAATAGTTGTGCTGTCGAGGCAGTGGCGGCAGTGGAAAGGCCGCATCCAGAAGACAGTACTGAGGATGGAAACTACTCGGAGTACTTTTCTCACTAAAATTTTCTAAACTTTCTTGCCAGTCGCCCATACTGTTCCGGCACTGGTCGTACTCTCCTAGGTCGGTCAGCGTTCCCGAGGCCATTCCCGCCGGTGGCAGGCGGCCCCAGGAGCTAAACATCTTCACCGCCCATGTTCGACGAGCTCTGAGAGCGGTCAGCGTTTGGAGAAGACTTTTTTGACAATTCACACTGATTGCCAAATTTTCACTTTTTGATGAATAGTTTCCTGTTGTTGTTTGGTCATTTTTGGTCGCATTTATTTCAGCTCTGTTGTACAATGTCGTTTGTTGTAGCACTGCTTCAAAGTCTACATAGGAAGGAAGGAAAGCCCGCTCAAAGACGGCAGTTGGCACTGTGACTAGATCGTTCCACAGATAACGACTGCTGCTGTTTTCAGAAGCGTTAGTTGCCGTTGATGCTGATGTCAATCTGAAGATGACAATTAGTAAATTAAATAGTGTTGCAAAGTACAACAAACAAAAAACTTTGTGTTTTTTCATTTTCATCAGCTTAAAGTGATCACAGTATCATATTATTTTTAAATCACAGCCAAACTTGTGTAATTAAGGCAAAACAGCACTGTTTATCACACTATCACACTGTTAAAAAACTATGTAATTTTCAATAATGTCATGTGGCGAAAATGAGTCTTTGCTAGTAGCAGGACTACTGTCGTTGTCTTTTACCAGCCTGCCGTCTTTTAAATGAAATCAGCTGTAGAGGAAATGAAAACCGCCAGAACAATGACCACAGCTCTCAACGGAGCAGCGGAAATATATATTTAAGAAGGGGCAGCAGCGGATAGCCACCTACAGTGCGCCTATGATCGATCTTCCGTGACCAGCATTTGTCTGTTTGACCAACACCAACACCAACACCACCAACACACTACTACTACTGTCACCTTAGCCGGGTTGCCAGCATACCCGGTTGTAGGAAAAAAAGTTTTAAAAAAACTTGTGATATATCGATCAATCAGCGAGCATTTAAATGCTAAAGACAAACAATTGACTTGCAAATAAGAAGTCTGTCTTGAAAAAGTAGCGATTAATATTGCTGTATAAAAATAACAATTAATTGAATGAATTGAACTTTTCCTTTCATCTAGTTTGAAAAAACCACTTGTTAATTATTGCCCGTTACCCACTTTTGACCTCTTCACAAACAAAAATTTTTAATATTTTGCCCCACTTTAACCGAAAAATGAAGATTACCAACGGATGATTTGACACCTTTTGACACTTCAACCAGAGTTTATCTCAAAAGTACGGTTCATAATCAGTTCACTTAGTTGCAAGTTTCCTCTTTACTGTTTTTGTACAAGGCACTGAGACCTGCAACCAAGTGAACCGTAAACGAACTGCAAACGAACCGTACCTCAAATTTAAAAAATCAAAAATGCAAAATCATTCGTCTAAAAAGACACCGAACTTTAAGAGAGTACCGAAAAAAACCCCGAGAACATAAAAGAGACCACAAACCTGACCAGTCATCATTCAAAAGCTGATTGGAACACACATCATTTAAAGTTATCGTATCGTAACATCACCCCCTGTTTAATCTTTTGTCTATTCCCACAGCCAGCAACACTTGTGTTTAGAGCACTCACACATTGACTCTCAAAGTCCCAATAAAAAAGTGGTTTTCTACAAAAAAAAACAAGCCATTTCACTATTAATCTACAGTGTTTTAAAGCTTTTTAACCTTTTATAAACTTTATTGTAGAAAAAATATACAATTTGTTGTTTGTTTATTTATTTGATTATTTATTTTAGCATGGTTATGCAGCTATTTTATGGTTGACAAGTGAATTACAGGTCTACTTAATCTCATCATCATGATCATCTGTAAAAACACTTGGTAACAGCACAGAAACAAAAAAGGTTTCAGTTATGCACAAAAAAAATGTTTTGCACGTTTTTTGTCTGCACACATTTTTCACTGGTACCCAAACCCCCGCAACAACAGCAGCAGCGACAAGAAAAACAACCAACTCTTTTTACGGGTTTTCTCTCTAAACAACCATCAAAAAGTAACCAAAAAAATATCGTGCAAAAACGTACTAATATTGGCTGCTGCTGCTGCATCAAGTATGCATCATCTCGCTAATCAAAACCAAGTGAACGCACACACACACTCACACTCTCAGTTTCTGCTGTTTATACTCTTTTTTTCATTTTGTCCTAAACCTGATTTTGTCACACCGTTTTGCACATGAAATTACTGAGAAGGGAGTGCATGTTTGCTACTTTGTGTGTTTTTTGTGTGTGTGTGATTGAATGACGATTAGATTTTCAAAACTGATATCAACAAAAAAGTGACAGTAAGGTAGCGGTAAAGAAAGAAAGAAAAAGAGAGAGAGAGAGAGAAAAAGTTAAAAATGATTGAGATGATTATTACCTCATTCAAAGATTGTGATTTCAGTGTGATGTCCATGATAGAGCAGGTGGCCAGTGACAGTGGTGTTGCCAGTCGTCTTATCATTACCACTGTTATCATTATCATCATCATCATTATCATCATCATGACCACTGTTGTTGCCTAGACAAAACTTAGCCTTTTTTACCTTCTCTCTGATGTTTGACCTTTCCGGGCGCTACCCTGACCTGAATAAAATCCATCACTCACACTTGTGACATTCTCTCTTTCTTTCTCTTTCTCTTTCTCTCTCTCTCTCTCTCCTCTTGTCTTACACACACGTTAAAGTTTATGTAACTCGTTTATTTTTAAACGCTCACTCTCACTCTTTCTCTCTCTCCATTTCTCACTCTTCAAACTTCCTGCTTGTGGATTGTAATTGAGAAAAAACGAACGAGAGAGCTAGGAGAGAGAGAAAATGCCAAAACACTAAACTAAAGCGTGACAGCGTTTGATGCGTGACAAAGCAAAGCTGATGTTTGTTTTCATTTGTCGACTTTTTCTCTTTTTCTGTCACTGCCGTTGCCTGGGTAAAAAAGTGAGAGAGAGCGAGCTATCCAGTGATGTCCTCGGGAAAAGGTTGACAGTTAATGAGAAAGAGAGAGAGAGAGAGAGAGAGATAAATGCCAAAAAGAAGGTTCTTTCTGCATCATTTTCTGCAGTCAATATATTTAGTTAGGTAGACACTGCAGTTAAAGCAGGCAGGCACAGCTCAAAACACTCATACCTTTTTGTGTTTTATTGCTGACCAGTGCTGTCAGGCAAAAATTAAACATCACATTATCAGACTTATCATCATTTTGATGTGTAGCTGCAACAGTGTTTCAAGCTTTGCATAAATCTGTTACATTGTGCGCATTTTAGCTGTTTGTGAATTCAATCACCTGCACTGATCAATCTGCTGTGATCTCAAACATTAAATCTTCGTTTCTTAGAATTATTCAACCATTTGCGCTTATCAACTGTGATACTGATAGAATTGAAAAGTTGAAGTCAGTAATTATACCATACTGCTGATCTTCTGCTAGTGATTATCTTAAAATTATTCGCCCTTTTAATCCCCGCCTTCAAGCAATATTATTGTACATTTGTAGAAAGAGTTAAACTGTACAACAGGGTTGCACAGCAGCCGGTTTATTTTTTTTATTCTTTTTCATCGGCACATTTTTTCGCTCCCACCATCGGCCCACACCACGCCTGTGATTCACTTGTAATTCTTCTACTGCACTGGTAATACTGCATTGATTAAAAAAATCATTCGCTTTTGAGTTTTATATTTTTTGCAAAACGTCCAAAAATAATGAAAGCAAAAAAGTTCAAACCCAATCAGTTGTCTGACAACGACGAGTGCACTACAATGAAGCCGCTGAATGACGCCTCGCAGCTCACTTCCGGCCGACATTCTGGCTCTTCGTCATCTTCTGCCTCTTTCTCTTCGGCTTCCTCTTCAGTCAATGCATCAACGACCAGCCTGGAGAAGTTTGCACCGGCTGTGGACTGGGAGGGAAAGTGTGATCAATATGAAAAAACAGGTAAACTTTTTAACCTTTAAAAAATTGACAGTTTTTATATTTTGATTTTTTGTGCTCACAATTTGCAAATACAAATACAAATGATTTCAGGATGCCTTCAAAAACGGCACATCTTCACCTGTCTCAGCTTCCTCGCCATGATCGTCCTCTACAGTCTTCGGGTGAACCTCTCGGTGGCCATCGTCAGCATGGTCCGTCACCCGGACAAGGCAGCTGGCCAACAACAACTGGTCCACAGTTCCAACAGCTCCCTAACAGTGGAACCGGAACCGGAACTGGAACTGGACACGCCACTTTCAAGCACTCAATCTCCGAGACTTCTGGAGAATCCTGATTTACACCTTGAAATGAGCAGTGGCAAACACACCGGCGAGTTTGACTGGAGCGAGAAAACGCAGGGCCTAGTGCTGGGCGCTTTCTTCTGGGGCTACGTGGTGCTGCAGTTGCCCGGCGGGCAGATGGCCGACCGATTCGGGGGAAAGTGGCTCCTGGGGACCAGCATTCTGGGGACGGCCATTCTGACCATCCTGAGCCCGTTTGCCGCCCGCTGGCACTACGGCGCCTTCATTGCCTGTCGAGCTCTGGAGGGATTTTTTGAGGTAAGAGGAGAGAGAATGTTTGAGGATGTTTCTCAAAAGGTTCTAATTTTGTTCGGGGTTTTTTTCTTTGATAGGGATGCGCCGTCCCGACGATGCACTCGATGATCGCCCACTGGTACCCGCCCTCGGAGCGCAGCACCGCCGCCGGCATCATCTACTCGGGCATGTCCATTGGAACGGTGCTGACGATGCCCGTGGCCGCCCTGCTTTCCGATTCAGCCCTCTTCGGCGGCTGGCCCTCCGTCTTCTACAGCATGGGCGCCGTGGGCGTGGTCTGGTTCGCCGCCTGGGCGTGGCTCGTCTCGGAGACGCCCGCCGAACACCCGACCATCAGTCGGGCGGAGCTGCTCCTCATTACCGGAAGTGCTTTTACCCAGAAACAGGAAACGAAAAAGAAGGAGCGGGTGGTCATTCCCTGGCGAGACATTCTCACCTCGGTGCCCGTCTGGGCGCTGACCATCACCCACTTTGGCCAGCACTGGGGCTTCTATACGATGCTGACGCAGCTGCCGCGGTACTTTAAGGAGCTAGGCTTTGACCTGCGATCGGTAGGTGACTTTCTTTTGTTAGTAAAATCTTAATACGATTTTTTCTCTAAATTCTACCAGAACGGCTACTACTCCGCCCTCCCGTATCTCAGCCAGGCCATTACCTCCAGCTCAGTGGGCTTCCTCTGCGACCGCCTGCTCGCCTCGGGCCGCTTCCGGCTGGCCACCCTGCGGAAGACCTTCAACAGCATCGCCTTCTTCGGCACCGCCTTCTGCCTCTACCTAATAACGCTCACCGAGCGGCACCGGGGCGCCAACATTGCCCTGCTGACGGCGGCCCTGGGCGTGAACGGCATCGGCATGGCCGGCTTCACCGTCACCCACGTCGACCTCAGCCCTCGCTTCGCCGGCACGCTGATGGGCATGACCAACTTCGTGGCCAACTTTGCCGGCGTCCTCGTGCCCCTGCTGGTCAGTCAGCTGCTCTCCTCGCAATTGCAAACAGGAGGAGGAGCGGGGGCGTCCGTAGACGGCGATACCTCGGCCTCAGACCTGGAGTTCACGACGGCCATCTCGGTGGACGCCGAGCTGGCCGCCTGGCACTACGTCTTCTACATCTCGGCGCTCATCTTCTCCTTCACCGGCGTCGTCTTCGTCCTCTTCGGCTCCAATAGTATTCAAAAGTGGAACAGCGGCAGTGTTGACAGCGGCGGCAGTGTTGATAAGAGGCTGCCAAGAGAGGATGTGGAGAAGGAGGCGGCTGCAGTGGTGGCGGTGGTGGTCGATCCAGCAAGGAATTAAAAGAGGATTTTTTTATTATATGCAGCTGGTGAAAATTTTTGAAAAGTTTTTAATTATTGATATTTAATAGCTTTTTATTAATATTTTTTTGTAATTTATGCACAAGTTAATTTTTTTATTGTATTTTAAACAGTTTTTAATTTATTAACTAGTTGTGCTATTTTGTGGTTGTTTTGACAATTAAATTTATAATTCTGTTCTTATTTGCACACATCAACATCGGTTTATTTTTGTTTTTTAACTATAAAAGTTTAAAAAAGCAGTAAAAACAAACAACTCATCAACTTACACGACAACAAAGTGTATTATCAATATTTTGAATTTACTCAAAAAGATTATCAGTATTTTGCGTTAACGTTGCAATCAACACACAGGAAAATATTTTCCCGCTCTGACAATGTTTAAAATGTAAATAATGCAAACTCACATTTATCAGCAGTAAATAAAGGATGTTATCAAAAAGCGAACACACACACACACACACGCAACACTCAAAACAGTTAGCGAGTAAAAATTGAAAAACAAAACTGCTCAAAATTTTTTTATAAAAACAACAAAACAGCAAAAACTGCTGCCAGGAGACAGCACACACACACACATCTACCAGAAAAAAAATCTGCAAACTAAAACAAAAACTGATCAAAGTTTTTAATTTTTGTTCTGCTTTTACACACAAAACTTTCCTGGCAGCAGCTAAAATGGCTCAAACTTCTAAGCCACAACTACCACCAGCCACTGACCCTGTTTCTGAGCCCAAAGTGGTGCCCTGGATGCGAACGCACTACACCTTTGCCTTTGCCACCATTCAACTGGTGGCGGCGTACTCCTTTCTGGCCGTCACCACCTTTGGCTACCTCTCCTGGCACCAGAGCTTTGGTGGTGGTGGGAATGGAGTTCATCACCCCAACTCCTTTTCACCCTCTTCCTCTTCTTCTCCGACCTTGAACCGCCTGGTCACCGCCCTGCGCCTGCACATCTTCCCCCTGGCCACCCTCTTCACCTCGTACATGATCATCATGCTGACGCGGGCCTTCAATCCGCAGGCTCGAAATCCGCTCGGCTCGCACGAGGTGGCCGTCCACCAGCTGCAGAATCGGATTCTCCTCAACAGCATCGAGCAGCTGCCCTTCTTCAGCCTCAATGTGCTTGTCTTTGCGGTGGACCAAAGTGGTGGTGGTGGTGGTGATCACCTCTTTTACCTGCTCCTGCCGCTGATCACCTTCTTCTACACCTTTGGACGGGTGGTCTACCACGCCGGCTACGCACTTCACCCCAAGTATCGCACCTTTGGCTTTACTGTTTCATTTTCGCCGGTGGCCTTTCTTTTCACTTACAATCTGTTTCGGGTGATTGGGATTGTGTAGAAGAAAATGAATGAAGAAAAGAAAATGAAGAAAATTTTCTAATTATTCAAGTTAAAATAGTACATGTAATTTAGTTAACTAGCTAAATTTTAGTTGAGCAGTTCAAACGTTATTTAGAATGAAAAGTGAAAAATTGAACAATTTTTGATTATAATAAAAAACATTTCACAAAAATAAACTGTTGCTGTTTGCCTATTTTTGTTCTTGTTTGATTAACTTTGTGGTGTTGCTCTCTCGTGTTATCAGAAAAGTGCAAAAACGTGCAAAGTGCAAAGTGGTCGATGTGTGTTCCTCTAGCGCAAACAGATTGGCGCCTGTAAAAGTCTGCAAACGCAAAGCTCAACCAGGATGAACTTTGATTTGTAACTTTTTCAACAAATTGAAGGAGCAAAACAAGTGCTAGTCACAAAAGTTGAAAAATGGTACATTTTGATTAGATGAGCAGCAAAAGTTGGACAACAGTTGGAGAGAGAGGTTGTTTGCATGCCAACAATCTATCGTTTTTGTCCTTTTTCCTCTGTGCAAACAAACACCGGCAAACAGATACGAGAGAGAAAGAGAGAGAGAGAGAGAGAGAGAGAGAGAGAGAGAGAGAGAGAGAG
>JAALOO010001575.1_pt1 | contig 14931 bp, 15 predicted proteins | sample 7257641 | NCBI WGS metagenome assembly JAALOO01 (sample SAMN14085613, study PRJNA598686) | mite metagenome | biome: ENVO:01001000; feature: ENVO:01001002; material: ENVO:01001226; isolation source: single female mite from University of Michigan culture on fish food culture... ...
TTTTATGAGAAATGAAAGACTTCTCATAACCTTATGAGACGTATTTTTGTGTGTGGGTGATGACTTGTTTAGCGGGAAAAGTACGCGTTTCTTATCTAGCAAAAAGACTTGTGTGATTAGAGCGTGACACTGGTTTAGGTTGGGGTTTGGCAGCCGCAGCCACAACGACGAACAGCTAGTTCGAGCTAGTGGGACAAAGCTGAAAACGAAAAAGAAGTAGTAGTAGGAGGGAACAAAGCTGATAAAACCGAAGATGAGGGTATAAATTGACTCGTCGAGCATCAGTGTCTCCTCCACACAGTCCTTTGTCTTTTACAGACAAGTGCTGCTCCTGCTTCCTTCAAGCACCCGATTCTCATCGGCACCCATCGTTTTCTTTTCCTTTCAATTTTTTTTCCTGTGGTTGTGTGCCCGTCTTCTCTTACCAATTTCCTCCTCTTCTCTGTTCTGTTGCACTCCCTTTTCTCGCCCTCTTGCCCCCTGAGATGAACTTGCTTTTTAGAACTAGTGGGCCAACCACCGCATTCGTTACCGTTCTCTGCCTCGCCAGTGCGCTACTCCTTTCATGTGCTGCCACGCCCAATACCGTCGATTCTGCGACCACCAACACCTCACCAGCACCCGTCGTCAATGGCACCACTGAGTCTGTAAGCTCTCCAGCACAAGCAGCCCCAGCCCCTACAGACCATTCAGTCTCCACTCCTTCCAGCTCTTCTACTCCGCCGGTTCAAAATGTAAACTCCTCGGCCAGCCAATCGGTCACTACGACGGTCACACCCACCTCATCGCTAGCTGCCGATACCACTTCATCCTCTTCACCCTCTTCACCCACTGCTACTTCATCTAGTGTTCCCCCAGTAGTCACACCTTCCACTTCCACTTATACTCCCAATACAACTTCAACCGCAACCGAAGCAACAACTGCAGCTTCAGCCACAACTCAACATTCATCAGCAAATTCCACAACTGCTCCGCCAGGTCTCCTTATCTCCGAAACCACAGCTAATTCTACTCTTCTAGTAAATTCAACCGAAACTGCAAACTCTACAGCAAATTCCACCACTCCCCAAACGCTAATCTACTTTGACCCAGCTGAAGGTTTAGTCATCGACGAGCCCACACTAGCTAAGTTGGTTAGTGGCAATGGTTCCAAGCTCGTCATCAAGTACGTCAACAAAGTCAATGATGCACTGCAGAAGCAGACGCAAAAGTTTACTTTCAAATCAACCACAACAGAAACAGAAAATGGAACTATTCCCAAATTTGTGGCCAAATTCCTAGTGAAAAACGGCAGTGGAGTTGCGGAAAAGAAGTTTCAGGATTTCATGTCAGATGAGGTAACACTATTTAGCACAAAATGTTGTTCAGTAACACTAATTTTTTTATTAATTTTTTCATAGACTCGAAATAGAGGGGGCATTGTAATTCACTTGATTTGTCTCGTCTACGTTTGTCTATCTCTAGGAATCATCTGTGACCTTTATTTCCTCACCTCCATTGAATACATTGGAAATATTCTCAATCTCCCCGCTGACATTGCCGGCGCCACATTCATGGCACTGGGCACTTCTGCACCTGAACTGTTTGTCGCCCTGATCGGTGTTTTCATCGCCGAGGATGACATTGGAACGTCCACCATTCTCGGATCAGCCGTCTTTAACCTCATTTTTGTGCCCTCGATATGTGGTTTTGCCATCTACCTGTGTGGCATGAAGTACCCCAAGATCAACAAGTACGCCATTCTTAGAGATGCCATCTTCTACATCATCGCCATCACCACACTGGTGCTCGCACTGAAGGACAATGAAATTGACTGGTAATAGATGCTGATTTTGCTTAGTTGTGAAAGATGCTAATGTCATTTTCCTTTCAACCAACAGGATTGAATCGACGTGCATGCTCTCGCTGTACTGCATCTACGTGACCATCCTCTACTTCAACGCCCAGCTGGGCGAGCTGGTGGAAGAGGACTCGGACAGTGAGACTTCGGAGACGACCGACTCTGAGCGGTCGCCCCTGCTGCAGTCCAAGGACTACAACGCCGAGTACAACTTCACCAAGTCGGAGAAGCACGCACTGACCAAGTCGGCTGACTGGCTGGAGAACGGCGGCGCCGGCCGACTGCGCTCCAAGGGCTCCTTCCTCACCCGACCCATCGGTCGCTCCAACTCAATTCGTGCTAGTGCCATTCGAAACGGCTCCATGCTGGGTCTGCCGAACGGCAACAACGGCTACCTGCCCATCGACCCGAAGGTGGCCATCAAGGAGGAGCCCTGCGGAATGCCGGAGAACTGGACCGAGTCGCACATTCTCCTGAAGATCGTCTGCATGCCCATTGTGCTGTTGATCAAGCTGACGGTGCCCAAGCCCAATAAGCACAACTACTTTCTCACCTTCATCATCTCTATTTTGTGGATTAGCGGCTTCACCTACATGGCCGTCTGGCTGGTAACCATCATTGGTAAGCAGCAGTAATATGTGATCAGCTGATTTGCTATAACTTTTCTTTCCCACCCGTAGGCTACACCCTTCAACTGCCGCAGACGGTGATCGGCCTGACCATCCTGGCTGCCGGTGCCTCCATTCCCGAGGTCATCTCCTCGGTGATTGTCGTGAAGCGAGCCGGCCTCGCCAACATGGCCCTCTGTAACCTCTTTGGCTCCAACATCTTTGACATTCTGGTTTGCCTGGGACTGCCCTGGTTGATCAAGTCTGCGATCACCATGGTGGACCTGGGCACCACCGACCTGCTGCTGACGGTTGTGCCCGTACAGTCGAACGGCCTTCCCTTCACCGCCTTCACCCTGATGCTCTGCGTCATCAGTTTCGTCGTCACGCTGGGCGCCTCCGGGTGGAAGATGGGCCTCTCTGTTGGTATCACCTGCAGTATTATCTACTTCATCGCCATCACACTGGCGAGTGTTTACGAGATACTGCTCAACTAGAACCGAAGAGAAGGAGATGTAGATTAGAAGATTAGAAGTAAAGCTCAACTAAATCAACAGCATTCTTTAATATTGGTCATTTAACTTGCCAAGTATACACTTTATTAATCATGTACCTAAAAAACTAGATACATTTTATCTTTTTTAATGATTCAAATAAACTAAAAGTAGCTCATCACTTTTTGCCCAAAAACCTAAAATTCGTCATTTGTGCACACTTTTCACAAAATCGAACTTTAGCTTCAATGACGCTAAATCTTGCTGACAGCTGAATCAGCTGACTGCTGAATCACTTTTCACATTTTGCGGTGACCCCTTTCTCAACCACAGCTAGCTGGTTTTCCTCTCATGATGTCTTCCTTGAACCATCTTCTCTTTCTCGCTGTGCCTTTCCTCCTGTTGGGTTGTTTCCTTTCGCTGATCAGCGCCCACAGTGATGACCCAATGCACCCTGGGAGCGAGTACGACGGCAGCAAGATCGCCATCGCCAATCTGAACGTCGAGTACGGGGCCAGACGATACGGCTTCTTCTCCGTCTTTGACCGCCGCAAACCGTACGTTCTCTTCCGCGTCTTCAACGGCGTGCAGATGCTCTCTGACAATGGCACCTGCTATCCAGACTTTCCCATCATGCCATACGCCGTCACTGAGAGCGAGGTCTTCTACATTGAAGCCAGTGTGCAGGACAACTACATCGCCCTGGTCAATGCCGCCACCTGGGTCTGCACAAAGAACCTCATCAACAGTGAGTGGAACAACGGCATTGCCTTTGACTTCAAGGACGAGTGTCGCGAGTCGCAGATCGGCAGTGCGCTCCTTTTCTCGCTGAGCGTCAGTCGCCACGCCATCTACTTCCTCAACGCCGAGGGCATGCTGGCGCTGGTCAGCCTGCGCGAACCCCAGTGCATCTTCACCCTCTCCAAGCCGGAGCAGAAGGAGTACACCAAGGGACTGGTGAACGCCCTGCACGTCACCAACTACAACTCCACCGATGACGACGTGGTGATGCTGAGCGTGAACAGCACCGACCAGGTGCACGTCCTCAACATGAAAGGCTTAAAGGTGTATACGCACAATGTGACTGCCGGCGACAAGGTAGTGGCCATCAAGAGCAACAATTGCATGAACATCTTTCTGGCGGTGAATCGCCTCAAGAGCGGCGACACCTCTGCTGTGGTGCTCATGTACCCAAAGGGGCTCAAGAGCGATCCGGTGGAGCTCTTTTCGCTGGACCACTCGCTGATGGTCGACTTCAGTGCGACTGCACACGTGACGGCCATTCTGATGCGGGACCTGAGCACTGCTGGTGGTGGTGGTGGTACTGGCAATGGCAGCACCCCCGCACTGAGCACCAACTTTACCGTCGTCTTCCGACCGATCAACCAGTCGCCGGACAAGGAGGTGTGGTACCGCTGCCTGAACGCCACCGACCTCAAAGGCCTGGTCCTCGTGGACAACCGCGAGCCGCAGGTGGTGAAGGACGTGTGCACTGATAAGGCGGCCATCTGCCAGCAGAACACCGACCCCAAGTGCCCCGGCAACAGCGTGCTCAAGTTCAAGATTCTCAGTCCGCTGGTGGACCACAAGTCGGTGGACCGCGAGGCGAAGAATAAGCTCTACATGATGGTCACCCTCGCTTTGCTCTCTCTCCTCGCCATGGTGCTCCTTCAGTTCATTCCACTCGCATAATCGTTTGCCTTGTTGTTTTGTGTTTGATTTATAAATTCTCCTCTTTTAGCACACTCCGTTTGGCTGCATTTCATTTCGTGGTTTTATTTGTAAACTGTAAACCTTATTTTATGCAAATTACAAGCACACATTTCTGTGCACATCTTTTTCACCTCACTTCAGCTCTTTGCTGCGCCTGGTGACCATGCTCTGGTTGACTGACTTGTTCTTTGACTTTGAGCTCTTGATTCTTGACTTCTTTGACTTTTGAACTGATTTCAAGCTGCGAGCTACCACTTTGGACGAGAGAGCGTGTGACCTCTTCTTCAGAGTGCTGCCACCACCAAATGTCGACTTGCGACTTTTCTTGGCGCCTCTTCCTTTGATGGCGCTAGGTAGTACCTTTGCCTTTGACTTGATCACCTTGCTGGCCTTGGAAGGCGCCGGCGTGAAGGATTGTGTGCGCTGGGCAATCACCGCCGAGTCGGTGCTTCCTCCTTTGCCTCCCTCCTTGAAAACCTCAGCTCGCACCAGTTTGGTGAGCTCGCCGTGGTTGGTGAACTCCGAGTCAGAGGGAAAGGCCAAACCGGCAGCTTTGCCCTCCTTCAGGGCGTCGTGGTACGCCTGATTGTCCACCAGAATCATGCCATGGCACTTGGTGGTGCGCGCCTTATAAAACAGCTGCGGATCGTTGATTACCACCTGATTCTTCACTGACTGGGACATTCTCAGTGGGGCAACCCGTGGTTCTGAGGGGGAAGACTCGGTGCTGGATCGACTACTCAGGGTCTCCTCTGAGCTGCTCAATGAAACCAGGGGCGACACGTGCTTCTCCTTGTTTGCCTTCTTGAAGTACTTTCGCTTTTTTGCTTTTGTGCTCTGAGGGCTGAACATCTTTGACTGCTTTGTGAAGGTAAACGTTAAAGAGGCATCTGCGCCGTAGTTGCCGTCCTCTCTGATGTTTGACGACCAGGGAGTTTGAAAGTTTGGTGCTTCGCTATCGTCGTTGCGTCGGTCATTGCCGGCGACGTTCACAGATTCAGTTTCAGTGTCCGCACAGTTGACAATGGCAAAGGTGAGAACGAGGAGAAGGGTGACAAAGATGGCGAATAGGGCAATGAACATTTTGATTGCGTGGAATGTTGAACAAGCATACAATGTTAACTGTTGTTGAAGCAGGGAAAAATGCCGTTTATTGTGAGACAATTTACAGTTTTTGAGTTGTTTAAAAAAACTTTGGAGAAAAAAATCGAACTGAAAACAATGCGATTCAAGATATAGTGGCAGAATAGAAAGATGACAAAAAAGTGAGAACCATCATCCGAACTCAATTGAGCACAATTTCAATGACGCTTGCAGCGACGAGGAAGATTACGTAAATAATACTACATACGACACCTACACCGAGTCCGAGGCGCCACTTGAAGGCTGAGAGTGTGCCGATCATCGCTACGACAGTAATCAAAAGTGAAAATGTCGTAAAGGGAAGACCAGTAGATTGCACTGGAACTAACGTCAGGGTTGGTTCTAAGGTACTCAGACTGATCATTCCGATGAGGCTCTTGATGAACCACGGGAGGCCTAAACCAACCAGGATATCAAAAATATTTGAACCAATTGTGTTACAGAGGGCCATGTCCGCCAAACCGGCACGTTTCACTACCAGCACTGAGGAAATGAGCTCCGGAATGGAGGTTCCAGCTGCGAGCAGCGTCAGTCCGCTGATGGTGTCGGGCACTCCAAAAGTGTAGCCTGCAAAAAAGTGAATGTTTTGAACCAACTTTTTAGCTCTTTTTCAATCTTTACCGATAATCTGCACCAGCCAGACGGCTGCGTAGGTGAGCACACTGATCCAGAGAATGGAGACAATAAAAGTGAGGATGAAGCAGTACTTGGTCGCCTTTGGCAGGGTGATCTTGAAGAGAATAAGTGCCGGGAACATGAGCACCTTCATGAGCATACTCGACTCTACCCAGTCCTGCTCCTCCTCAATCAGCTCAGACACTGAACTGTAGCGCTGTCTGTTTCCGCTGTTGCCGCCCTTGTCACCGCCGCCCACCTCCCACTCGTCACCACGAGAGCTCTGCACGAGGACGGCGTTCTGACTGGTCAGCAGTGGAGTGCTTTCTGTGTTGCCATCACCCCCTGACTCGTCGTTGTTTCGGAGCAGCTCACTCACTTGAGCGTTGAAGTACATGATGATGATGTAGATGATAAAAAGGCCCAGCATGGACAGCGATTCGATCCTACCAAAGACAACGAACAGTGAAATACTAAGCTTTTTGTTTATACACTGCAACTTACCAGTCAATTTGATTGTCTTTCAGCGACAGCAGCAAGGTGACAATGGTGATCAGGTAGAAGATGGTGTCGCGGAGAATGGCAAACTTGCTCACCTTGGGCTGTTCATTGCACCACTTCCAGACGGCAAAACCACAGACGGCAGGAATGAAGATGATGTTGAAGACTGCACTGCCCAGAATGGTGCCAGTGCCAATGTCGTCCTGGCTGATAAAGACGCCGATCAACGAGGTGAAGAGCTCTGGAGCTGAAGTTCCAACGGCCATGAACGTAGCACCGGCAATGTCCGCGGGAAGTTTGAGGCCATTGCTGATAAACTCAAGAGAAGAGAGAAAATAGATATCACAAACAATTCCCAAAGCAAGGCAGATGTACGCCAGAAGGAGGATGTGTACAATGACCCCGCCGTTGTTGCGAATCTAAATAAAAAATAGTTTTGATAAAATGATAAAAGTTTTTTAAAAGATAAAAAGTTTTATACATTTTCCGGCATAAAATCCCATGTCATGAGGAAGCTCAGAGGAGCAATTGAAGAAGCATTGGTAGAAGATGTTTGATTGTCAATATTCTCAGTAATGATGATTTTGGTGGGAGAAACAGTAGTCGAAGAAGCATTGAGGACACTTTCTCCTTTTGGTGATGGTGTGCTTGGCGAACTAGTTGCCGGCTTAGCAGTGCTGGTAATGGTGGTGGTAGAACTTTGCACCGGTGCTGCCGTTGCAACTGGGGCAGCCTTGGTGGTTGAAGCAACAGCAACGGCGGCAGGAGCCCTCGTTGTAGTGCTGTTCAGCTGAGGTGCTACTGTAGTAGTTGTGCTACTGGGTTTTACCGAACTGCTGCTGCTGATTACTGGCGCCAAAGTGGTCGTAGTGTTCAGAAACTGTGTCGTTGGTCGTGCAGTGGTCGATGCCTGGGCATTGCTTGCATTGGTGCCATTGGACGGTGAGACCAGAACTGTGGTGCCATTCTGAGCGTGAACCTGTCCACCAGAGATGACCACCAGAGCCGTCAGCAGACAGCCTAGCACACTACTTCTCGAAGGTGCTGCTGTTCTCATTCTCATCAGCGTGTTTTGCTTGTTGATCTTCTTTGGCGAGCAACTAAAAAACTAAGTCACACAAGTCACTCAAGTGCAGTAGCTGGTGATGCTCACCGAGAGACGACCACTGGCTCAAATGATGCTGGCGAAGTGGCGAGTGCACCATCACTAGCAGTAGAAGCAGCAGTCTTCCAGTCAGTTCAGTCGCTGCTGTGATCTAATCATGAGAGACCAAAAAGCACCAAAAGCGATTCCCATCGCCACTGCCATTGATAACATAAGTATTCTAATCAGTCACACGTACTGTGTGCAGGCAAGGGGAAGTTGGCCCGGCTGTGGTGCGAGCCCATTGACGTGAGCTAGCATTGCGACGACGATCGGCGACGACGGTTGTGACTGCAAGGAAGGTTTTATCAGGCCGCTGGCATCAGCACTCAGCACTCCCTCCTTATCAAGCGGACCACTCTCCTTCTACTTTCATCTTTCTAGTTTTGTTCTTTCTGCCTACTTATCTAACAACGGCCAAACAAGAGCCTTTTTCTCAAAGCGCCAACCTTCTTTATCTTCCGTTTCGTAGTTCAGCAAACAAATAATCAATCTATTACGGTAACATCTCTCTTTCAACTTTCATTCTTGTTGATTAACTTGTCATTATATTGTTTTTGACTACCATTTTTGACAGTTCACATCTGATAATATTTTTTACTTTTTGGATAAAGACGCCAATTAATGAGCCGTCTTCACTGTAAGAGCCGTGTTTAGACCCGTTGTGATAAGTACTGTTAATCGCAAGCCACTCAAGTGGCTCGTGTGTGTATGGTTTACTAATGGACTAAGTTTAGAGTTGACAGTACATAACAACTGATTTAAATTGCAATAAGACGTTCAAATCTGTTTCACTACGCAGTTCAAAATGCACTGTACTCGTCTGTTTGCACTTGCTTATGCTTTACAAGTTGTTGTTTTGGTGAACAACAACTAACGAGCACTGTTTTAGCTATCATCAAAGAGGATCTCGCTGTTTATGTAAATGTTATGCAATAAGCAACCATGTAAAACCTTAAGAAAGCAATTATGTTTTTCAAATGTACATTGTGCGTTTTTTAAACCTAAAACTAAAACTATCTGCCAAGTTTTGGCCAATCAAACCGTTTTTGACAAATGAGATCAACTTTCAGTCGTTATCTCATTTTCAACAAGACAAGTACATTCACACAGGAGGACAAAAATGATAAAGAAAAAGAAAGATTTAAAAGACGATTTGTAGCTGTCAGAATGATGTGTACACAATTTGAATGAACACAAAATGATTTTTGTTTTTAGAAGTAAACTTAAAAATGCTGCTGTTGTTCTTTATGCACTCTGGTACAAAAAAATTTGGTGAGATGTGCGTCTATTTGCCATAGTACTAGTGCCTGTAACTCCTCCACTTGACAGCTTGCTGATAAAGTGAGAGCACTGCAGCCCAGTCATCAAAGATGTAAGTAAGTACACCACCTAAAGCAACTATTCATTCAAGTTGAGCTAACCAATGGCAACTTTTAATAATAGTAAAAGCAATAATAGTAATGATGACAATAATTATCAATAACAATAATCTTCATCAAAATATCTCCAAGGTTGAACGCGTTAACCGCTGGCCAGTGTGGACGATGCTGAAGGACGCAGGACTACTCTGCAGGAGGAGGGGCGCCCTCTTCGGGTGGGGCGCCATCAGCAGGCGGAGCGCCCTCGCCTTCAGCTCCGCCGGCAGCAGCAGCAGCATCGGCGCCATCAGCAGGGGGAGCACCTCCTTCGCCCTCGGCCGCACCACCTTCCGCAGCGGCGGCACCCTCTGCGGCGACCTCGCTGGCAGCCTGCTCTGCGGCGCCCTCCTCCACCACCTGCTGCTGGCCCTCCACGGCCTCCATCTCCTCCGGTGTGCCCTGCTCCTTCGCCTCCTCGGGCGCCTTCATCTCCGCCTCATCGGCGACGCCCTCGGCATCGGCGCCCGCTGCGGCCCCTCCTTCAGCACCGGCCTCGCCCTCTCCGGCGGCGTTCTCCTTGGCGACATCGCCCATCTCCGGCTCTGCGGCCTCTTCCGCCGCCTGGTCCTTCTCCGCCTTGGCGTCGTCCGCCTCCGCCGACAGCTCCTGCTTGCTAACGCCATCCAGATTGCTCTTTCCCTCCTTGCCATCTTCCTCCTTGCCTTCCTCCTTGCCACCTTCTTCTTCTTTGCCCTCTTCTTTGGCGCCTTCTTCCTTGCCCTCCTTCTCCGCCCCTTCCTCTTCTTTTCCCTCCTCCTTGCTTTCCTTGCCGCCATCCTCTTTGCTGTCCTTTCCACCTTCTTCCTTGCTCTCCTTGCCTTCTTCCTTGCTTTCCTTGCCATTTTCTTTGCTCTCCTTGCCATCGCCTTTACTCTTCCCGTCCACTTTGCTGCCCTTTTTGCTCTTCTCATTTTTGCTTCCTTCTTCCTTTTTCTTTCCATCCTCCTTGGCGCTGCTCTTCTCTGCGCTCTTTCCGCCCTCCTTTTTGGTGACGCTAGCTCTGCTGGCCGTCTTTTCCTTTTCCTTCTCCTTAGTTTTGCTTGTGGTCTTTTCAGCCGATTTGGCCTTTGAAGCAGATTTTCCAGCAGCAGACTTGGCAGATTTAGTCGACTTTCCTTCACTTGCCTTCGACTTGCCGGCCGTTTTCACGGCCTTTGACGATTTTTCCTTGGACATCTTTGATTTGCCCGATTTCAGCGATTTGGTGGACTTTCCAGCGGCAGCCTTGGACTTGCCCGACTTGACTGACTTGGTGGACTTTCCACCACTTGCAGAAGCTGTAGACTTGTCTTTCACCGATTTGCCGCTCTTTGTTGACTTGGGCTTGGCCGACTTGGACTTGGTGGACGTTCCCGAGGTGTGCAACGCCGTCTTGATGCCCTCAAGCAGCATAGCAGTGGAGCCTTCTTTTGACTTACTCTTACTTTTAGAGCTCTTCTTTTTGCTCGACTTGCTTGCCGAGGCCAGCGACTTGCCCGATGCCTTTGAGGAGATCGTTTTTGAAGCCTTGGCGGTGGAAAGACCGGCGGCAGAGGCGCCGATGCTCGACTTGGAGACCTTCGAGGTGCGACTCTTCTTGCTGCTTGGCAGCACCGATCCGCTGGAGTAGCCCGATTTGGAGGTGCCAGAACCGGAGAGGGGCGACTTGGAGGACATCATCGACTTGGCCTTTGACTTGGTCGACTTCACTACCGAGTGGTGAGAGCCGGAGGCGCTGCCGCTGAGTCCGCTTTTTATTTTGGAGCTCTTCACCCCTGACGCAGTGGACTTTGAGTGCGAGGCATAGGCGGCCGACTTAAAGGCCGACTTGACGGCAGAAGAGGTGCTCGCAGTGCTAGCGAGCGGCTTCCCGCGGACGCTCTTGTTGATCAGCTTCTTCTCGTCGACGGTGAAGTAGTCGTGGGTGAGCATGTCCCGCGCGTGGATGCGCTTTTTTGTGTCCAGGACGAAGACCTTGTTGGCCAGCGAGCGGACGATCGGATTCAGCGGGTGGACTTTGACAAAGTCACGCCACTGTGTGGTGAACTTGGTCTTGGCACGCACGTGAAAGGGGTACTTGCGCGTCGTGAGGGAGATCAGAATGACGCCAACCGCCCAGACGTCTGCCTTGGAGGGGTCGTAGAGGCGGTGAAAGGCCTCCGGCGGGAGGAAGTTGTTCTTGCGAGCCCGGTGCTCCTTGTGCTGGTACAGTGCCTTCTTCTTCTTGCTGTCGTAGAAGAAGACCGACTTGCTCCAGCCGACCAGCTTCAGGTGGTCGTTCGCCTCCAGCATCAGGTGCTTCAGCTTGATGAAGCGGTGGGCGATGCCGTACTTCTGCAGCTCCTTCACCGCCTCCGTCAGCGTGCGCACCCACTTGCGCACTCGGCCCGGGGCGAGGTCCTGCTTGCCCACCACCAGCTCGTACAGCGATCGGCCGCTGCACTCGCTCATGAAGATGAAGTACGTCTTTTCGGTCTGTTTGGCAGGAAAGGAATTGAAATGTTAGCAAAGTCGACTAAACAAGAAATCATCCTCCTCATTTTCCTTACTAGAAAGATGTCGTACACCTTGGGAAAGCACTCCATCATGGGCTTCTTTCCGATGAAACGCATTATTTTCAGACTGTACAGCTCCATGGTGATCTTGTAGCGCGGCGTGCAGTGCTTTAGCTCAATCAGCTTGCAGACCATCTTCTTCTTCGGGTCCTTGGTGCTTTTCGCCTTCTTCAGGCCCACATTGTCGCCCACATTGGCGCCCAGAATGTGCACCTCGTAGCCGTGTGCTTTGATCTCCTTGAAGGACTTCAGTTCAGTGGCGCCCTTGGTGCCGGCCACCTTGGCCATCTGCTTGCACAGCATCGGCCGACCCTTGACGTTGGAGGCCTCCTGAAAGCTGGCACCGGACAGCTGTTTGCCCTTGCTGGAGCCACCACCAGCACTTCCGACGCCCTGCTTGGCAGAGGCGCCGATCTTGCTGGTGGAAATCTTGACGCGACTCTTTCTGCTAGCCGACTTTGCGGACTTGGATTTTTTCTTCTTCGTCGACTTGCTCTTCGGTTTTGCCGACTTTGGCTTTGCTGACTTTGGCTTTGCCGATTTTGGCTTGGATTTGGATTTGGTCATGGTTGTGCAGTGGGTTGAAGCTACTGAAGAAACAAAGTTGGGAAAATGGACTGAATGGGAAAGTGAAACGTAGCGTACAGAAATAAGAAATGATAGAAGTGATAGTGAATATATGAATTTTGCTCAGCCGTTTTTAGAACTTCCAAAAAACCTCAACAGTTTGCCACGTCATTTTTACACGTATTCTTACTTTTCAATTAGTTTTTCTAAAACCCAGCAAACTCTCTTCTCAATTTTGACCAGTAGCCCCTATTGATAAAGGTCAATAGTACAATGAGAAACGCATAACCCCTTTTGTTTTTACACTTCCAAAAAACACCTAGACAACAGTGATCAATAGAAGGTAAATCTCACTCAAGGACAGACTTAGAGGGAACTTAGACTGCAAATGTTTGTCTTGCAGATTACCAGCTGCAATTGGTCAGAGTGGTGGTCACGGAGTGCACCACAGCGGCTAATCGATGCCATTGCCATTCGGTAAGTCGGTAAGTGGAAACAAAAGCGAATGAGCAAAAGAGAGAGAGACAACATGTGTCACATGTGACGCCAGCAGGCAGACAATTAGTGGTCAGGGTTATCGCACAGAGAGAGCAAGCAGAGAAGAGCAATGTGTGTGCACTATGTGAAGGAGCAACAAAAGGGGAGAAGATAACGCTGTTCACTAATGTGACTAGACCATCTGTGGCCAACTAACTAAGCCCTCACACAACACACAAGGACCCCAGGACCTCATGTGACTTTTTTATGACTCGGCACTTCTCGAGTCCTCAGAGTTCTTTACTGCGCAAACTGTGATATTGCCTTGAGCTTGAAAATAAAAAAAATGTCTGCTAAAGGAAGACTGACACGCTGAAACTGCAAAACTGATAAAACAGTTTAGTTGAAAAAAAGAGAAGGTCACAAAGAGATGCCGACTGATGAGGCCAACTAATTTGTCCGCCAAATTCAGCGGAAAAAATTACCGTGACTAATGTGGTCGATGGACAAAAGGGCGAAAAGCGACTCCAGAATAAAAACTTTTATTGGACAGTGTTTTGGGGTCTCAATTCTTTGGAATTTCACCAAAATAAAATACTTGTCAATTTGCAATTTACTTGTAACACACTTTTTTTTATAAAAACACTGCATCAAAGAGACCGCTTTGTACATTTTTCTACCTTAAGCTCAAATATCCTCTCTTTCTCTTTCCTCTTGCACCCCTTTGTCGGCACTGGCATAATAAAAAAACAACCGACTGTGATTAAGTTTGCTAATTTTTTAGCTTTAGAAAAAAACGAGAGAAAGAAGAAGAAGAAAAGCAACAGCTAAAGTAACTCTAGAAGAAAGATAAAGTGGTGGTGGTGGTGATGGTAGCATAGAGACAAGTGCATCGGATAATGAGACGTTCACTCAGTTAGAGAACTGCACTCCTTTACCGACAAACAACAACACCAACCCGCTCTCCAATGAGGTCTCCACTGAAAGAGAAGAGTCAATCAACGGCCGCATCAGTTCAGTGGCGGTCGTCACTGGTGCTCACTGCCTGCCTGCCTGCCTGACTGTGTAAACTTTCACACTTGCCCTTTAGAACTGCAGCAATTACTGAAGGCAGACTGTTTTTAGTTGCCTGCCATCAGACATCAGACTAAAGTGCACTGAATGCTGTAAAAGATAGAGGGAGAAAACGGGCGGGGGGAAAGAACCAGTCTGAAGCAGCAGCAGCAACAGAAAACACATCTCTGTCGGCGGTGCGGTTTCTATCGTCCTTGTCCTCTCTTTCTTTCTCTCCACTTGCCTCATTACCGTGCTAATCCCCCCCCTCGGTTGTTATTTTCCTTTTATTGTTTTTGAAAAGCGAGCCGATTGGCTCAGCATCGTAGACCAACTCCATTGGACATTCTTTGACAACCACTGATTGAGCCCCTACATAACACAGGCGATGCTTAAAGGCAGTTTAGAAAAGGCTAATTTAAAAAACTGTTTTGCATTATACAAATACCCAAATTAATTAATAACTTCCTTTGGCAAACCAAAAACATGGCAAACTTACACATCCGCAGCCAAATCACAACAACATGCGCTTGTGTGCACGAGAAAGCAGTGGAAAATGAAGGGCCAACAAGAACATGGCAGTCACCACTCTCTCTCTCTCCTCTCCAAAGGGTCGTCCTTTCTTCAGAATGGACCATCTGACCTGCAGAAGAGTGCTGGCACAAGTGAGCGGCACAGGCGACAGCAACATCAGCAGCAGATACTAGGCAGCAAGCGCGGCAAGTGCCAAGTGCCGAATTGAGACAGACTGGTCGCCGATGCCGCCGCCACAGAGAGAGAGAGAGAGAGAGAGAGAGAGAGAGAGAGAGAGAGAGAGAGAG
>JAALOO010001577.1_pt1 | contig 14918 bp, 7 predicted proteins | sample 7257641 | NCBI WGS metagenome assembly JAALOO01 (sample SAMN14085613, study PRJNA598686) | mite metagenome | biome: ENVO:01001000; feature: ENVO:01001002; material: ENVO:01001226; isolation source: single female mite from University of Michigan culture on fish food culture... ...
CAATCTTGGGGATATCCTGAGCAGAGGGCGATATATTTATCTGAGCGACATCATAGGGATTTAGATATCCCAGTCTGTCAGGCTCGAAAGTCGATAAAAAAGTAGGGTTTGAACCCGTATACCGGAAAGGTATTCCGTCTACATATATCAAAGGCGAATTGCTTAGATGAATGCTGCTCGTACCCCTAATCATAAGCACCGGACTTGCACCCAAATTTCCGCTCTCCATCACCGATATGCCTGGTTTGCTATACAGCTTACCTGCGATAGAAATCGATGAGGGATTTAATTGGCTCATCCGCGCGCTGTCCACATTTATCGCCACAGAATCAAGCTGTTGAGCAGTGGCATGATCGGTCGCGAGCAGCTTTAGTAAAAATAATATTAAAATAATTCTATTCTTTCTCATAATATATAGGTCAACAGAGTTATTTAATCGGTATCAACTCCAGAATATCGAAAAGTAGGTCACAACAGTATCCAGGAGATTTATTCGATCCAAAATCCAAAAAGATAAAATTTAATTTAACATCCGACCGTTCCTGGACCTCGATATCCCCACAATTGTTATAACCGAAGTAATTGTATTCCTCGAAATCTCCATCCTTTTTCGAAAAATCCGTGAGATCTTTAACTATTTGTTCGTTGTAGATGGTCATGTATTTCCCGCGAGAGGCGGCCACCCGTTGTATTATACGGATACGGTATTTTCCACTCGGCACATCGGGCACTGTTACCCAAAAATGATCCCCAGCTTGCGTAGCATCAAATTGGACAATCATTTTCTTCTTATCTTGATGATAGCTCTCCGTCCCATTATTCAGCTTAATGGTGGCAGGCGCCTGCGCAAATACGTTTTGAGAGCCGTAGCTGCTACCCGGCGGATATAAATTTAGCCGGATACGCGAGGGAACAGCCTCCGTAATTTCTAACACCTCATCGAGGGTATGATAAATCCCATTTCGGCCGACCTTGTCAATGCCACGCTCGGCCGATTGATCGAATTTAAACTTTTCATTTACCCGGTACTGCCCGCGCTCATCCACGGAAAAGGAAAGAGATTCTTTATTGTAAACAGGGTAAAATCGTTGCGCGGTAAGCAGATTTAAGTAATACCCCGAATCCGGTATAATGTGATAGGCCGCCCAGTCGTCAAGGTCAGCAATTTGCTCCTTTTTAAAACCGGCACGCTCTAGCGCGGCATCGCTCTCTACCAGGATTGTTGCCGTACTATCGGATAAATACCCCGTTAGCCCGGTCTGCTCAAAGATGGATAGCATCGTATTGTATTCCCCGCTCTTTTGCAGCATATCATGCACGCTTGTTAGTGGCGGGGTGAGCACCGCATCAATGATATTCACATATCCATTATTAAAATTGATGTTACTCTGGGAAATGGTAGCCACGTTATTCAAAAGAATCGCTTCGTAAGATCTGCTGATATCGGCAATCAAATACTTATCCTCATACGAGGTCGGTGATGGCAGCGGGCCATGAACGAATTCATTGGTATTTATTTTTCGGTCTATAAGATGATATTTAAATACCTTAAGCCAATAGTCGGCAGGGGCATCACTAATTTTTTTCACGGCTTTATTCTCGTACTGCAAACTCGCAAAGAGTTTGTTAAAGGCCTCATTAGTCGGTACAAATAAGGTGTAGGTGCCTGCAGTTTTTAATAAGTTACGCTGCCCGACGTACTCGGTGAGCTCCTTAAATAGCGTAAGATCTTCGCGCTGCTCCAAATAATCCATAATCTGAATTTCATCCGTTGTGTCATAACGGGCATCTGAAAATTCATCATTACACCCCTGCATGCATCCTATAATCAGTAAACTGAGTAACAAACGATAGAATTTATTATACATTTCCATATTTCTTCTTATATGATGATCAAACATTATTTGTTCTTGTAATATTCCTTCTGGAGCAACGATTTATTATTCTCTAGCTCCGTCTCGTGATAAGGCAAAAACCAGCTTTCGGGATTTAACATTCGCGCGCGAACAACCTGATACTGCAGGCCAAGAGGATTGTTTTCTGCCGACTTTTCTAGCAGCACCGATTCGTACCCCTGACGGCGGCCTATACGCACCGCGGCGAACCATTCCTTGCCTTCAAAACCCAGTTCAAACTCCCGTTCCATCAATAAAAAACGCATGAAGTCCACGCCGGCAGCCATCGCCCCCGGCTCCAAAGGTGGAATATCGCAATGTTGACGGATCAGGTTGATACGCTCTTCAGCCTCTGGATAGCGTCCGAGCATAGCGAGCGCTTCTGCTTCCATAAACAGCACCTCTCTATACCGGTAAAAGATATAGTTCACATTGCGCCCGCCAGCGGGCCTGTAACTCACCACGTAGGGTGTCTGTCCTAGCATTTTATATACCTCATACCCATTGCCCCCTGCGTAGGGAATAGGATTCTGATTAAAAGCACCATAAGTTTTTAACCGGATCGTATCCGCGCTCCAGTTTATAGGTTCCTGGGCCGGGTAAATCTCGATACCGTTTAGTTCAATATTAACCGGGTTAGCAAGGTATTTCGCGCCGTCAGTCAACCCTTGAACATGGGCGAACCATCCGTACATCGGAGAAGAGAGACCCGTTTGTACGTACTGGTATTCAAATATACTTTCACTCGAATTTCCTGGATTGAAAATACTGAACCAGTCTTGTGGTAAGACCAGCGAGCTTCGGTAGGCACCTAATTGCCCGCAAAGCTCAAGGGCAGCTTGGTACTCATTACGCCATAGTTTCACATCAGCCCAAAGCGCACGAACGGCTTTCTTTGTGATTCGCCCATACCTGTCGTTGACATCCTGAAAATCTTCCGAAACTGTACCGAGCGCTTTATCTAGGTCGCTTTCAATAAAATCAAGAACCTCCTGCTCGGACTTAGCCTCCGTGTTAAACTTCTGTACATCGGACTCATAAGGGTCCTCAATAATTGGAACCTCCTTGTACGCTCTCACGAGATAAAAATAATGCAAAGCGCGTAGCGCATAAGCCTCCCCCATAAACACATCAAGCTCACTTTGTTTGAAGGTTGGATCATTCTGCAATGCTGATGGTGCATTTTTTATAAACGAGTTGATCCATGTAATGGAGGTGTATACCGAATTCCATTGCACCAGCCCGTTTGTGGGATAGATGTCTTGGCTCATAAATTGCCTGTAGTCACCGCTAAAGGAATCCCCTGGTCCCGGCGCGTAAAGGCTCGACCGTATATCGCCCCAAACATGAAAAAGATTAAGGCTGTTATGCAATGCCGTATACATACCGTTTCTAGAGGCTAAAACCTGTTCTCTGTTCTGCCAATATTCTTGCTGAACTAAGTTGTCAGGAACCTCTACCTCTAAAAATTTATCACAACTCATCACCGCAAGTGTGGAGAGTATCATTAAATAGCTTAAAAACCGAATCATAGGATGATGTTCTAAAAATCTATAAATTAAACCGTAGACCCGCTGTATACTGTTTTGGCGGTGCTGTATAACTGTTATCAATACCAAATAAATACACGGACCCCGAGATCGGTACTTCAGGATCTACGCCCTTGTATTTAGTCCAGGTCAGCAGGTTGTAACCTGTAACAAAGAAACTGAGCTGCTTAATACCCCATCTTTTGAGCAGGTCATTGGCCTCATAAGTAAAAGAAACAGATTTCAAGCGTAGATAGGATCCATCCTCCACCCATCGCGAAGATGCCACCCTGTTCCATTCACTACTTGAGGCCGCCTTAGGCATATCGGTCTGATCTCCCTGCCGGCGCCAACGTGCGAGAATAGACTGCGCCTGATTTTTGGAGTCTGACATCTCTTCCATGATCATCCTTGCGCCGTTGATTACATCATTACCAAGCTGATATTGCATATTTACGGTGAGCGTATACTGCTTATAGCCCAGCGTATTATTCCAACCTCCAAAAAAGGAAGGATTGGCATTTCCGATCTGCACCCGGTCAAGCTGATTTATGATACCATCGCCATTCATATCTTGATATATCATATCACCCCCTTCAAATTGATGTCCGGTTACCGATCCGTAACGCATACGTTTGGGTGTTTCGCCATCCGCTTCTAAGATTACGGCTCCCTGGTCGTCTTTCAAATAAGCATCTTCGTCCCGCGCGTAAACGCCCAGTGCGCGATAGCCATAGAATGCGCCAATGACATCGCCCTCCTGCAATTTGGAAACAAATCCATTTCGGGTTGTAGAAAAAGCATCTGCATCAAAATTTTCCGGCAGCTTGATTAGTTTATTTCTGTTAAAAGCGATATTGAAAAATGTCTTCAAGCGTGGTTTATCCCGTCCTCCTTTTAATATATCCGCAGTAATTCCCAGTTCAATACCCGCATTCTCAACAGTCCCAAAATTTATATATTGGTTCGTATAGCCCAGAGTGCTCGATAAGGTCTCCTGCAATAGCAGATCCTTGGTCGTGCGTTTATATATATCAAACTGTCCTGTTAGTCGATCGTTGAAAAACCCCCAATCTAGTCCTAAGTTATATTCGGTGGTTCGTTCTTCTTTTATATTTTCATAGGCAAATTTTTCCGGATAGATATATGTCTGGCCTAGGTATCCCACCCTTGTCGCATATGAAATATCATATATATTATCAATCTTAGGAAGGTTGCCCGTCACTCCAAAAGCAAATCGAGGTTTCAATAAAGTAATCCACTCCAGATCACGCACACCTTTTTCCTTCTTAACATCCCAGGCTGCGCCGATGGCGGGAAAAACGGTGTATGAGTTCTCGCTGCCATAACGGGAGTCGCCCTCTGTTTTTGCAGTCGCGGTTAAAAAATAGCGATCATATAACCCATAGTGGCCCTGCAGGAACATACCCAGGTAACGCTGATCACTGTAGAATCCTTTAACGCCTGTGATACGAGCTGATGCATCTGCTGAGCGGAGCTCAGGGGAAGCGCCGTTAAAAAAGCGTGTCTCCATATTATCACTCTTATCTACACTCAGATTCACCACACCAGTAACCGTTAGCCGGTGGTTCTCTTTTGCTACAGGATTCCAGATAAGCCTGTTCGTATTATTAATTAAAAGCTGATAGCCATCGGATTGCATCCCGGCATTATAAAAGTTTTCCCCAGGGATGGCATCCGTCGCATAGGATGGCAGAAAATAGTCATCGGCGGCCTGACGGAAATCGGTCGACACTTGCGTGCGAAACTCTAGGTTTTGCAAGATCTTATAGGTGACGCTGGTCGTGGCCATTAACCTATTTGCCTTGGTGGTAAACTGGGAATAATCGATCAGTGCAAGTGGGTTATATCTTGAATAAAAAGATACACCCGCATTTCTATCTACAAAATATTCTAGGCCGTTCTCGGAATACAGTGGATAATAGGCCGGAATCTGCCGAGCAATACGTAAAGGATTCATCTCATTGCTGGCATTTATATCATAGGGATGTCTTGTCCCCCTTTTATCTGTCAAGGAATTGGTATACGCTAAATCGGCCGAAACTGAAAGCTTGTCGGAGACCCGGTAATTTAGGTTAAAGCGCGTATTGAACCGATCGTATCCTGTACCTTTGGTTGTTCCATATTGGTTGGTATAGCCCAGTCCCCAGTAATAGTTTATCCGATCTCCGCCTCCGCTTAGTGAAGTATTGTACTGCTGGTTAATCCCTGTTCGTGTGATGGCTTCCATCCAATCGGTGTTATTATTGAACTTCCAGGCATCCTCCCGGGTGAGATCTCCACGCAGCTGGGGTAATGCGGTGCCGTCATCTGCGCCACCCGTCCAGCGTTCAATCGAATATATACGATGCTCATCCCCATCAAGCATCGGGATGCTACGCGGCACCTGGGAGAGTGTAAATCTGCTGTTGAAGTTAAAAATAGGCTTCCCTTTTTTCCCTCTTTTTGTCCGGATAACGATGACACCATTTGCTCCTTTGGATCCATATAATGCCGTAGCTGATGCATCCTTTAGGATATCAATCGATGCTATATCTGAAGGATCTAGGTCACCTATTGGACTAAAACCAAAATCCGATAAACTTTGAACCGAATAATTATTTCCAATCACCTCCGCGCCGTCAACAATCCAGAGTGGATCATTTATGCCCGATATACTGGAAACGCCACGAATTCGGATTGCAGCGGAAGCTCCAGGATCGCCACTGTTGGACACCACCTGAAGTCCAGGAGCCATCCCCTGCAGAAACTGATCGACAGACACCACAGGGAGATTCTCAATACCCTTCATGTCAATTGAGGCGATCGAACTAGAGAGCTCCCGTTTGTTGATATTCACAAAACCTAAATCCGCATCTGGTTTGACCTGTGCCACAATATCAACCGCTTCAATTTGGTTATCGTCCGCCTGCAATACCACGCGCAGGGCACCAGAAATATTCGAAATAGCCATTTCCTGCTTCTTATAGCCTACAGCAGAAAAGACAATTTTACTTCCATTGACGGGTACACTAATCTGAAAGCTCCCGTCGCTCTCTGATTTGAAGGCCGTTAAGATCAAATCTGAATTGCTTACAATTAGAATAGATACGTCTCCAAACGGACTGGCTGGCACCTTGTCGTATACGTGCCCCTGTATTTGCTTTGTTTGCGCAAATAAACTTAGGCAGTAAAAGTTAAGGAGTATACAGATAATTCGTCTTACATTCCTATAGTTATACATAATGCTTAGGCTAATTAGGTAATAATACATTGTTGATTTCATGTAGCACCCCATTGCTACCTTGCTGGTTACTTGCTTGAGCGTTGGTTCCCGCAACAGATTTCCCAAATTTTAATGTAAATCCATCCCAGGCTCCTGAGAAAACAACCGGCTCCCCACTCTTACTGGCCAGCTGGCCGGAAAAAACACCGTCGGTAAACAGGAAGCGGTTTGTAATGATATGCCGGCTTACAATGGTCTTTGCTTCCGCCTCACTCATCTCACTAGCTTTGATCCCTGCCGCTTGAAATGCTGCATCCGAGGGTGCGAAAATGGAATACGTAAAGAAGCCCAGAAGCTGCAGCTCACCGACCATCTGCGCCTTTTCAACAAGCGCTTTGTAGGTGGAAAGATTCGGATTCGCCTGAATCCTCTTCCATACCGTAATTTCCGCATCAAGTTTGTCAAGAGGCGTTAAGAAACCATCAATTTCATAGATTGCACCTGTAGGACGTGTCCAAACTGGGTCAGCAGCCACTAGGTTAACCGAATGGCCTGTATAATCAAAAAACTTTTGTTCGCTATAAAGAATATACCCTTGATCTGTCGGGTAATACCTTTTTTTGAATCCACCATCGGCATGTGTATCAAAATGAAAAATTCCCGCGCGGCAGGCATCAAGACGCTGTTCTAAACGCTCGGCATCCATATCCTGGGCAAAGGGAGAACCCCAAGTCTCATCAGTTTGAACCAATAGTGTTTTAGGACTATGCTGATAAATCAGCGCGTCTACCATCCCTGCTCCAAGCCCTTTATTACTCATCATCCAGTACCACTGACCATAAGTCTTATACATTAACATAATCCCCGATTTCACACTACTCATTTCTGGAGATTCCATGACTTTATTTGTTTTATAGATAAACGAGTTGCTGGCTAGGGTAACACCAACAATAGATTCTAAAACAGGATTTCCAAATTTGATAAATCCAGTTAATGCACTCCATGCTGGGTCATTACGCACCAGATCCGAGTGATACCACATATTGGAATGCACGCTAGAGCGAATCAACGAATACATCACATGCTTGGGCACCGAGTCCAAGGTGTTATGAATTAAGTGCATGTAAGGTTTAAAATAATCAGCGATCGCCTGGTTGGTGGGTGCAAACAGCGTCGAGAATGTACCTTCATCAGCTAGGTTACGACCGAACGAATAGTTTTTATACAACATGGTATCGAGGTTGCCATTATCGTCAATCTCCCCCAACTCAAACTGCGCGTGCCGTTCTAACCAGCTGCTAAAAATAGACAGTTCCGGATCTTTCGCAATAGCTTGATCCGTTCGTAAAGTAGGAAATAACGGAGCCGCTAAAACATGGATAACGCCATTACGCGCATCGATATCGCGCTCGGATTCAGATATAGCCACACCCTCCACATAATAGCCGTCTTCAGCTTGGTCGCCGTACAGAAATTCAAAATCTGTACCTTGATCCCGCAAAAAGCTTGGCGTGATAATACGTATACTTTTACCGCTTATTTTCCCCTCGGACCGCGTTTTATAATTAGTAACTCTGGACCTGTTAATTGCCCCTTCGAGCCCTGTATAGCGTTTTTCTAGATCAAACGCATAATACATACCGGCAATAAAATGAAAATTAATATAGGTTTTAATGTCAGCTAGCGGAACCTGTTCTATGGACGCGTACTTCAGATGATCAATAAAGTAAGCCCGAACGTATTCATCCTTAGGTGCCAAACAGGTATAGATAGCAGACTCTCCAAGGGTTTTGCGTAGCTCCGCTTTATCAATGAGCGACAAAAAAAGCTCGTACTCCCCCTTTTCTTCAAGGACACCAAGAATACTTTTCCCAAGTGTAGTCTCTGGATGATAATACTCATTGAATTGTTTATTACATCCTTGGAAACAAAACATCAGGATTACGATGCTCGTTATCCCACAGCGTAAATAAAGACCTTGCATTGCAGTTCTTTTAGGTTTATAATTTCGTTACATCTATAATTGGACATAACCCAACATTTTTAATGTTGTGTTGTAGTTATGTACTACAAATATAATTATTGAAATTAAATATCCAAATTCCTTGTTAAAAAATTTTATTAATTTTTTAACTTCGGCTATCCTACATTCTTTTAAAACCAAAAAAGCTGATCGGAATATAGCTTCTTGCGTAAAATTGAAAATTTTGATAACTTAACGTCCAGTTAACACGCCATTTATAAATTTGCCACAGACTTTAAACTTACAATTCCCTAGCGAGTTATGGATAACACATACGAGGTTCAGTTGCTGAATAATATCAAGTCAGGTGATCATGCTGCTTTTAAACAAATCATCAGCCTATACGCTGAGGCACTATTCATCTATGTGGAACGTCGAATTAATTCGCGTGAAGATAGCCAGGAGATTGTTCAGGATATCTTTTGTTCACTCTGGAAAAATTGTAATACAATAACAATAAAAGAGAGCTTGGCGCCATACCTATACAAGGCAGCGAAATTTGAAATTATTGATTGGATTCGTTCGCATGACCGCGCACAAACAAAGCTAAAAGACCTTGCCTATTACCTGCCTTCGGCAAAAGAGAATATCATCGAAGAGCAGTACATAGCCGGTGAGCTGGATATGCACCTACAGAATGAAGTCAATAAGATGCCCAAAACGATGCAGGAGATCTACAAGATGAGCCGCATTGATAATATGCCTATTAAAGATATTGCCCGTCAGCTCGCCCTTTCCGAGCAAACAGTAAAAAACAATATAAGCCTAGCGATCAATAGATTAAAACTAAAACTAAAGGTGTTTTAATCTATTTTATATTTTTTCGGTACCTATTTGATTTCCGTACGGTTATAGAGTCGTATGAGTCAAGAGGACAAAATTAAAAACCTTAGCGAATTGCTCGCTAAATACCAACGTGGGGAACATACCCCCGAGGAAGGCAAAGCAATCGAAAAATGGCTCGAAGATATGGGCCAGCGGCGTGCCGCGGAGCGGGAAATTATGCCGCCAGAGAATCTGCCGGAGGCAATCTATGAGCGCATACTGACCGATACTCCGAAATCCAGTCAACAAAAAGGTAAAGGCTTCCTGAGAATTTGGGTCACCTCCATCGCAGCAGTACTCCTTCTTGTATTTACTTTTTGGTTCACTCAAAACAATTGGCCAAAAAAAACACCTAATTCCACAACACCTGTAAACTACAAGGACGGTGATGTGCTTCCAGGAAGACCATTCGCAACCCTTATCTACCCACAAGGCGAAGAGGTCCAACTCCAAAATCCCGATCTACGAACCTACGTCAAAAATGAAAATCAGACCTTAAAAATTAATACGCCGGTCGCATCGACATATACCGTTAAGCTCGAAGATGGAACGCAGGTTTCCTTAAACGCGGCCAGTAGCATTACATATCCTGAAAAATTTGATCGCAACGAGCGGCGCGTAAGCTTGAAAGGAGAAGCCTATTTTAAAGTTGCTCACGATAAGAACAGACCCTTCCTCATTGAAGCTAATAATGCGACAATAGAAGTCCTAGGGACATCCTTTAACGTAAATGCCTATGATAACAGCGTTTTAACAACACTCGTAGAAGGATCGGTGAAAATTCGAGCAGGCGATAAAAATAACATAATCAAACCCGGTGAGCAGGCTTTATGTCAAGATGAGTATATACAAATATCCCCTGCCAACGAGCAAAGAAATTTAGCCTGGCAGCGGGATGAATTTTATTTTGATGGAAACAACATAACCGAGATATGCCAGCAAATTAGCCGGTGGTATGATGTGAAATTTGTGGGAATAGAAAATCTGTCACCAAATTCTTCATTCAAAGGTAGCATCGCAAGAGATCAGAATCTATCGAAAATACTCAACATCCTGGCCATCGCGACCAACGGAAACTTTAAAATGGAAATGGGCACTATCATCGCGCAGGTAAACAACTAAAAAATTAACATATAACCAAATGTAAAACTAACAGGAAGACCTTTACCCGATTATCAAGAATGGGGGATGTTAGAGCATCCCCCTGGTAAAGAGGTATAAACATCAGCATGTAACTAATAATTAATGACCCTTTAACATTGACAAATTTATGATTTATTTTTCTCCTTTTCCCCAACAGGGAACCAAGGACGCCTGTGGCAGGCAATCCGACTTAAAGTTCTTAATCATTATGAAACTTATAATCTTGTTGAGCTTAGCTTTTTCATTGGGTGCATACGCATCTGGTAATGCGCAAAACATCTCAATCAATATGAAAAATGTAGCGCTCGAAAAGGTGCTCGAGGAAGTCTCTGCAAAAAGTAATTTACGCTTGTTTTATGACCAGAATGCAATTAAAAATCTTCGCGTTGCAGAGCTCCGTATGTCCAACGCTTCGGTATCCTCCATTCTAAAAAAGGCGATCCAGGGAAAGAATCTAACCTTCCAAATTGTAGATCAAACCATCGTCCTTAAAGAACGTCGTCAGACAGACATCGATATTTCTGGCGTTGTGCGTGACAGCAACGGGCCGATTGAGGGCGTAACGGTAAGCGTCGATCAGGCGCCAAGCTTATGGGCACGTACAGACGCCAATGGCCATTATGCACTCCGCGTTCCTGCGAATTCAAAAATAACATTTCGTTACCTTGGTTACGCCGATCAGACCTTCGAGGTTGCAGCGCAAAATGTAATTAATGTTACCCTGGTAGTGGAGTCCGCCCTGGTCGATGAAGTCGTGGTAGTCGGTTACGGAATCCAGAAAAAAGCTAATCTGACGGGAGCGGTAGACCAAATTGACAGCAAACGAATCGAAGCTTTTAAAGCAACAAACCTGGGTGAGGCCCTAGCCGGTCAGGTACCAAACTTAAATATCGGAATCAGCGACGGTAAGCCCGGCCGAGGAGCGTCCTTTAACATCCGCGGTAACACTTCGATCAATGGCGGTTCTCCACTGATTTTACTCGACGGTGTACCCATCTCCTCATTCGAACTTAACAACATATCGCCACAAAGCATAGACAACATTTCCATCCTAAAAGATGCCTCCTCGGCAGCAATATACGGTGCTAGAGCTGCTTACGGGGTGATCTTGGTTACCACAAAAGAAGGTGTTGATGGCAAGCCGCAAATAAATTATAATAATAATTTTAAATGGGGTAAAGCAACAAAAATACCCAAAGTATATCAAGGGCTGGACTATTTGGAGATCCAAGAGAAAGAGTTCAACGGCAACATCGGACAGACCTATTACACCGATGCCCAGGTGCAGTACCCTTATGATGTTGCTGCAGACCCATCCTTGCCACTCTACGACTTGAAGAATATCGGTGGAAAAGCCACTTTGCTTATGGGCGGCCCTGTACATAACTATTACCAGGAATGGTTTCGCACCTATACGCCTGAACAAAATCATAACTTAAGTATTCGTGGCGGATCAGATAAGTACAAATATTTCCTAGCGGGTGATTACAACCGTGAAGAGGGTAATTTAAAGTTTAAACCGGAAAAAATTAATCGATTTAACTTCCGTGCGAACAACAGCTTCAAAGTTTCGGATAACGTTACAATTTTCAGTAAAACCTCAGCAACGATGCGAAGAGACGATATCCCAAACACTTATTTATATGGCTTTAGCTCCAACCCATGGCGCTTTATCGATAATACCAACCCGCTGCTTCCTGAAACAATCGATGTGGACGGGCAACAGGTCCCAACAGACATCGGTTTTTATCGTCAATTTATTGAAAAACAGTCCGAATATAAAACCAATACCAGTAGCTTTCTGAATAACTTTGGAACAGATATTAAACTTCTGGACGAATCGCTTACCTTACACGCCGATTTATCGTACATGTATTACCATTGGTATAGAAACCGCTGGTGGGACAACACAGGCCCTTATTTGTCGCATTCTTTTAATAATAGAAACACAATTTTATCGCACTACTCAGATGCAGGGCCGGCAAAAATATACAAGAGTAATACTGAATCAGAAACATTTAATGTTAACGCTTATGCCAATTACAAGAAATCGTTTGGTAAACACAACTTCGATATTACCTCCGGATTTACATTTGAAAATTATACCAATCACTACGAAACCGTGACGCACCAGGACCCCATTTTAGGTCTTAACGAGCACTCTTTAAATTTAGCAACTGGAATATTTGAGGCAAGTGATGATGATGATAAATATGCCAACAGAAGTATATTCCTTAGAACTGGCTATAATTTCGATGAAAAATACCTGATCGAATTAAATGGTATGCATAACCTAACTTCGAAATTCAGCAAAGCCACTAGAGGTGCATTTTTCGGTTCGGTTTCCGCAGGATGGAAAATTTCTGAAGAGGGATTTTTCGAGCCGTTGAAAGATGTCGTTAACTCCTTAAAAATAAGAGGATCGTATGGAGCATTGGGGAATCAAAATATCGGATCATTTGACTACCTATCTATTCTTAGCATGACACGCTCGCCTTATTTGCTTGACGGGGAACAATATACATACACCGGCGTGCCGAGCCCTAAATCAGAAAACTTCACCTGGGAAACATCTAAAACGGCAGACGTCGGATTAGATGCCGAATTAATAAATAACCGACTATCAGTCACCTTCGATTATTACCAGCGTAATACAGACAATATGCTAGCGCCCTACCACTCGCTACCGTCCGTATTTGGGGCCACTGTACCCAAAGAAAATATCGCCTCATTACGAAACAGAGGATGGGAAGTATCACTGGGATGGCAAGACCAAATTAACGGCGCCCACCCATTCCAGTATGGCATTCGTTTTAATATCGCAGACTACTCCTCAGTAATAACAGATTATTACAATCCAACAAATTATTTAGGAGATTATTATAAAGGCCAACAATTAGGCGAAATCTGGGGGTTAAACACACTCGGGTTTTTCCAAACGGATGAAGAGGCGCAAAATAGCCCGCTGCTAAAAACAAGTAGCTACCGTCAGTTCGCCGGTGCGGGAACAATAAAATTTGATGATAGCAATGGCGATGGTGAGATCAGCAAAGGGGACTGGACTTTAGAAAATCACGGTGATTACCGTATCATAGGTAATACAACTCCTCGATATCAATATGGTCTTAACCTAAATTTTAGCTATCGTGGTTTTGATCTGAGTGCCTTCTTTAAAGGAGTCGGAAAAAGAGATATATACCCTTCGGCCGAAACAGCAAACTTCTGGAGCTCGTATAACAGAAAGTATCAGGTGCTCTTAGAACATGTTGTAGAAAACCGCTGGACCCCCGAAAATCCAGATGCCTATTTCCCTAAACCACAAGGGTATATTGCTCTGGGAGAAAATGATCTGGGTGTCGCGCAAACTAGGTACCTGCAAAGTGCGAGCTACCTGAGGTTAAGCAATATGATTATAGGATATAGCCTCCCGCGCACATTCCTAAAAAATGCGTTCAGTAACGCGCGTATATATGTTGCTGGGACAAACCTCCTGGAGTGGACAAAGCTACATGACACCTTAGATCCTGAAGGTTTAGAAAAGGACCCTGATGCCAGTCAAGGCAGCGTGGGTATGGGCACAGCCTACCCTATTCAACGTACGTTTGCTTTTGGAATTGAAATTGGATTTTAAAATTATCACATCAGAAAAAATGAAAAATTTAGGAATAATATTACTCGGCATATTGATTCTATCTTCCTGTGAATCACAGTTTGATCAATACCCTGAAACGCAGGTAGCTGAATCACCAACTTTATTTAAGAACGCCGCAAGCTTAAGGACGTTTACCGATGGTTTCTATAACAACTTAGATCACAACAGCATCAAGGACGACAAATTCTCCGATAACATGGAGCATATCACGAATCCACCCGCTATACGTTCATCAAATTACACATTGCCTACCGCCCTTGGCAGTGGGGGTTGGAATTGGACAGAGCTACGAAATCTAAACTATTTTATTCAAAACGTCAACGAGCATACCGAGGATGTTGAGCTTAAACAACGTAATCTAGCGATTGCAAAGTTTTTTAGAGCATGGTTTTACTTTAAGAAGGTGCGTACATTCGGTGATGTACCTTGGTATTCAAAGGCACTTAAAACAACAGATGAAGTAGAGTTATACAAACCGCGCGATCCACGTACACTCGTCATGGACAGCGTGATGCAGGACCTTGATTACGCGGTGACCTACTTAGGCGAGGAGACCAGCAAAAATCAGATCACTAAATGGACAGCTCTAGCTTTACAATCTAGAATAGCGCTGTTCGAAGGCACC
>JAALOO010001578.1_pt1 | contig 14912 bp, 12 predicted proteins | sample 7257641 | NCBI WGS metagenome assembly JAALOO01 (sample SAMN14085613, study PRJNA598686) | mite metagenome | biome: ENVO:01001000; feature: ENVO:01001002; material: ENVO:01001226; isolation source: single female mite from University of Michigan culture on fish food culture... ...
TCCTTTACATGAGCCTCGACTCGAATCCGGGCGGGGAGAGGATCGCCGACAAGCTGGGCCTGGTGCAGCACGAGCAGCTGCCGCGATTCTTCACCGGCCAGCCGTACCGTGAAGGTGCCAAGTGGGAGGCGGTGTACTGCATTCACTCGCCCAACTTTTCGCTGCTTTGAGCTGATGCTGATGCTGCTGCTGCTGAAGAAGGAGTTTAGATGATGATGATGCTGATGATGATGAGTTTAGAGTACTTCTTTTCGCTGTTGTTTTTGCTGTTCTTTTTCTTGTTGCACTTGTAGAGTTGATGAGTTTAAGTGATGACTGCTGCTACTGTTTTCAGAGAAGAAGAGAAGAGAAACAAATGGACAAAGTATTAGTAGTGTTGTAGTACTAGAGTGTCAATGTACTACCAGCCATACCATCAGTAGTAAATAAAGCACCAAAAACAAAAAAGAAATCTAGAGTAAACAAAGATACCTCTGTAATGTGACTAGACAAAAGAGGGAGAGCTGAAAACTGGCACCTTTTTCTGCTTTCTGTCAAATCATCATCACAGCGTAGCTGACAACTCTAAACAACAGCCAAACTACGATCTCTCACCAGATGATAAAGCACTAAAACAGAGGCAACGTTCTGACCAGTGACTGCAACTGCGAAGTAAAAGTGATCATTCGCAGCGCAAACACTTCAACAAAAACACACTGCAAAAATCCTCAAACCATGAACCCTAAACACCTTTTAGAGCTCTTCGCCCTATCGCTGCTAAGTTTTCTCCTAACGAGTTTTCCCTCACCCTCCTCCGCCCTGAAGTGCTTTGCCTGCGAGTTCAACATTAACCTCTGCAAGACGCCCAACTGCTACCACAACCCGGACATCTGCAGCAGCAATCAGTTCAGCGAGATGCTGGTGCCGATTCAGGAGTGCCCCAACAACTGCATGCTCAAGGCGGTCACCAATCCTGCAGGTACTCTCAATAATTAAAATCCCCTAACAAATCCTAAGCTAAAAGATTAAATCCTTCCCTTCTAAGGAATCGTCCTCAAGTGGAAACGCCTCTGCGCGCCGGCCTCTGACCTGACGCACGGCTTCCGCTGTCGCATCGACTACGTCTTTGGCGCCCGCATCGAGCAGTGCACCTGCGACAAGGACTTCTGCAATGGCGGGCCGCCTAGTTTAGGTGCTAATTCAAAACACCTCCTTCTAACCACTATTGTTGCTTCTCTACTCTACATTTTCACCTGCTTTCGAGTTCAATAAAACAGCAGCAACAATAATAAAAGTGATGACTTACCAAAAAAACTCGGTGCTAGAAAAGTAGGTCGATGATCCGGGTGAAAAGAGAGATCTATAAATAGATCCTCTCTCGCTTCAGTCTTCAATGGGCGGCAGCAGCGGCGGCGAGCGGTAGGCGCCGGGCGAGTTCTTCGTCCGCTCCGCCGCCTCCAGCGCCTGACTCAGCGCCAGCCGCCGGTGGTAGCGGGCCTGGGCGGAAAGTGCTGCGCTTTTTCGAACTCCAGTGACAGTGTTTTCAGCACTTAAATTATTTCCTTGAGTTGAAGCAGAAGTGGTCGTCCAAATCGGCGGAGGCGGCTGTGGCGTGGCCGGCGGACTCCTCGGTCGAAAGGGTTTCCCGCGAATGCTGCCCGGCTTCGTCGCCTCCAGAATCGACTTGATGGACAGGCGGCGCCGCTCGTGGTTGTGGTAGTAGCGGCCCGGCTTCTGCGAGCGCTCGCTGGTGAACTGCTGTCGCAGGCGGCTCCACATCTCAGAGCCCGAATCGGGTTTGTTGTTGCTACCTGGGACGGGAATCCTAACTCCCGCAGATGAGTGCAAAGCATGTGGTGGCGGTGGTGGTGAAAAGATTGAAGACACTAGGGAAAGAAAAAGAAAAAGTTAGGAGTTTTTAAGAAGAGTTTCACTTACCTGAAGCCGACCGAAATCCCGGATTGGCCCCCTGCGGCCCGCCGACCGTCGTCAGCGACACCTTCCGCCCCTTCCGCAGCTTCTGCTGCTCGGCAAAGCGGGCCACCACCTCGGCACTGGCCTGCGCCTCGCTCATGCCCTCCTCCGCGACGAAGCGAATCTTCTGGCGGATGATGGCCAGCAGCTGCCGGTTGCCCTCGTGCACTATGCCGTGCTCCACAAAATCCGGTCCCAGAATCTCCTCCTGGACCGGTATTCGCAGCCCCAGGCTGTAGTAGAAGGGCAGGAGGAGGAGGGCGCTGACCACCAGGGCCCAGGTGGCCAGCACCGCAATGGCCATCAGCTGGGAGAGGAGCATCGAGGAGCGGAGGGCGGCGATTTCCACCCCCGTGACGGTGATGTTCTCCCGGTGCAGGCCCTGTCGGTAGTGGAGCACTGATTCAGCGTCTTTCGAAAAGGCATAAAAAGGTCTTAGTAATCATTGAGAATACTTTCCCCAAGACCCTTTTACCCGAAAACAGCCCAATGGCGACCATTCCCCAGGCTCCAGCCACCGCATGCACCGAAAAGGCGTCCGTCGGGTCGTCCACCCGACAGCGTTCCACCAGCGAGATGCTGACCAGCGTCACCGCCGCCGCCACCACTCCGGTCACAATAGCCAGCGCTGGGCGCATCACCGCTGCTCCTCCACTAATGGCCACCAGCGACGCCAAAATCGAATAGCAGAGAATCTTGATATCCTGCAGCCCTCCTTGGGTCAGGGCGCTCCACACCATCCCGAAGGCGCCCCCCGCCATGGAGGCCATGATCGTCGAAACGGAGGCCCTCGAGGCGTACTTCCACCGGTCGCCGGTGATGCCGAAGGTGCTGCCGGCGCTGTAGCCCAGCCAGCCCCACCAGAGGAAGATAATCCCATGGACGGCGTTCGTCGGATTTCCCATCGGCACGTGCTTGAACTGGCCGTCGAAGCGGCCTAAACGGGGGCCCAGCAGCAGGGCCGCGACCAGGCCGGCACAGCCGCCCACCAGGTGGACGTGGCCGCTGCCGCCGACGTCGACGACGCCTACCTAAAAAGTGAAAAAGTGGTAAGTTAGCAAGTTCTAAAAGAAATCTACCTCAGAGTCCTCTTACCTCATTCAGCCACCCGGTAAACATCGTCCACCTCGCCGGCAAACAAAAGAGAATGTTGCTAAAGAGACTGAAGACAAAGTAACTCAGAAAGCGACACCTCTCCGCCATTGCCCCGCTGATAATGGCCGTACAAGTGGTGGCATAGGCGAGCTGGAACATCATCTCCGCATAGGTCGTCCCAATCAACTCCGTCCCCGTGACGTGCACGAAAAAGCGTTCCGGCGAAACGACGTGCACCCGGAGAAAGTCCCCAAAACTGCTGAAGTTTTTGTTTTTGTTTTGAGCTTGTAGGGAGTTCTTCAACCGCCACGGTGGCGGTGTTGGAGAGGGATGCAAATCGAGCTCGGTCAACTTCAGCCGCCCGACGTCCGCCTCCCGTGAGCTAAAGGCAAAGCCGTAGCACCAAAAAGCCAACGTCCCGCAGATGATGTTCACGGCGTTCTTCAGCAGAATGTTCACCTCGTTCTTCCGGGAAACGGTGCCTGATTCCAACAGCCCGTAACCGGTTTGCATGGTGAAGATGAGGAAGGCGGAGGTGAGGATGAAGCAGACGTCGTTTTCGAGGGCCTCTCGAAGCGGTGCGTCCGCCGGTTTTTCCGTTGTGGACATTTCTGATTTTGTTGGATTTTCTTGGCTTCTTTTTTGCCGCAGTCAAACTCTTGAAAAACGCGTTCTCTCTTCTTTTGCCGACTGATGAAGACTGAATGAATGAATTCCTTGTTTCCAGTGACTTCTTTCTAAATGAGAGGAAAGAAAAGAGACCAAATTATTAGAAAAAGTCTGATGATAACGGTTCCCACAATTAATAATTCAAGGTTCTTTATGGGGCAGAATAAAATGTGAAGGGACGGGTCAATCAGGGAAGAGTCAACAGTGAAGAAGAAAGTATTTTACAAACAGCGGCCAACAGGGGAAAGTATAAAATATTCATTAAATGATAACGGAAGAAAAGGTCGATGATGATGATGATGATGGTGATGATAACAAAATAAAGTGAAAAGATGATTGATGGATTTACCTCTCTTTCTCGAAGCAAAGAAAAAGCTTATTCTGATGATGATGATCACAATTGTTCAGAGTGCAGTGAGAATAGAGAACAAAGATCGATTATTCTGGGCGCTCTATCCGACATTATTATTGCCATCTATACTGTTGTTGTTGTGCTGTTCGGGTCGAAGTCCTCGATGAAGTCCTTCACAGCCGTTGATCGGCGCCACTCGCAGCAGGTACGGCTCACTGCCCACGCCGTAAAGGCCACTTTCTGTGGTGGCAGAAGAAGGAGAAGTTGAAGTGATAGTGTTTTGATAAAGCGGATAAACCGGCGGGGCAATTGCAAAGGTAAAGTTCGGCGACAGAGAATCGGTGGAGGAGAGCGTCGGATTGGAGAATGCTCCAAGCGAAGAAAGGTGTCCAACCTTTTGTTGCTGATGAGATGATGAGGATGAGGAGATAATGTCAAAGGACTTTGACTGCTTCAGCTTGGCCGCCGCCGTGGAGAGATTGAGCTGAAAGATTTGCCGCCGCCATCGTCCACCTCCTCCTCCTTTGTTACTGTCACTTTTTGGAGGTACTTTCTTCTTATCATCAGCACTCTTCGCCATCTCGCTGGCCATCTTCGCAAAGCCGAGCATCAGCACGGAGAGGAAGATGAAGGCGCCGCCGAGGGCCGACGTCCAGTACAGCGTCTCCTGGAGGATGGCAATGGAGAAGAGGAAGCTGAGGACGACGCAGAGCGCCTGAATAACGGCCACCGCGCCGGCGTTCTCCAGCTTCAGCGCCAGCGTCACAAAGAGCTGGTCGAAGCCGTTGCAGAGAGCTAAAAAAAGTTCAGGAAGAAGTTTGGGAGTTTAGGAAGAAAAAACAGAAAACCGTTAGGCAAACAATCAAAAACAAAAATAGAACTTAAAACTGTTGAGGAGGAAAGAAAAGTGGGCGGCAAGGGTGGAAATAGAAATCGAACTCAAACTCATCTTTTGCACCGAAAATCTAAACTTCCACGTCTCACTTTACCTCATCTTTCTAAAAACTTCAAAAAATCCTCAAAAATGACCACCACTGAAAAAGCCTCATCTCTAGGAATTGACATTCCCGCCGGATGGACACTGCCCGCCCGAGCCATGGACTGGCAGCGCCAATGTCTGGCCGACCGCCAGTGGTGCACCGTCTTCAAGGCGCTCTTCCGCCTGAAGACCGGCATCAACCTCGACGAGCTGGAGGAGATCCTCTTTCCCAGCACCTCGGCTCCGTTTGGACCGCTTGGCCACCTGTTGCAGCTTTTCAGCTCCACCGTCCGGCTGACGCTCTTCTACGTCCTGCTGGCGATGGTGGTCCTCGGTCTGGCCATCGGCGGCCACCTCGCCTTTCAGGGCGCTCAAGAGTACTTTGCGAAGAAGCAGTTCAACAAAAATGGAGGTAAAGTCTACCGTCAAGGTTCTCTAGGCTCCTCTTCAGCCAACTACCACCGCCTGCGCTCCGTCAAGGTGGAGAACAACGACTAACAAGGACTTCTCTTCAACTCTTCAATCTCAACTTCCTAATCCCTTGAACTCTTAACAACTGATTAAAAACAAACAAACAAACAAAATCGGCGGTTCTACTTACTCGTACTGCCAATGATCGCCCAACTGGTGACGCCCGGCGGAACGGACCACTTGCCCAGGGCGGCCAGCCCCAGCAGCCCCAGCACCACATTGCAGGCGCTGAACCAGAAGATGACCAGCGCCGCCGGCGTCCGCTTCATCCGCCGCATCGCAATCATCGACACGGAGATGCTGACGGCGGAGATCAGAGCCAGCGCCAGGCCAATGGCCGTGTGCGTCCTTCCACCGCCGATCGAGTTCGAGTTCGAATTTCCTCCTTGAACTCCTCCTCCTTCTTCAGAACTTCCACCAAACTGTGCGTAAAAGTGAAAAAAGGTCGGCGAAATCGTGGTGGTCGAATTCGAATCGAAAGAAGTCGAATTATCTCCTCCTCCCGCCGGCCCACCAAAAAGAAAGCTCGGCCGCCCAATGAGCACCACCCCGGCCAGCGTCGTACAGCTGTTCACCACCTGAAGCAGGCCAAAGGGCTCGGCGACCAGAAAGTGGGCAAAGGCGGCAATGAAGACCGGCGAGGTGAAGCGAATCGTCGTCGCGTCCGACAGTGGAATGTACGTGTAGGAGGTGTAGAAGGTGGCGAGGGAGATCGTGCCGAGGAAGCACCTGAAGGAAAGAAGAAAAATCGAGGTTAAATCATAACCTTCAACTTTTCCTCAATTTCAGTACCTGAGAAAGAGACTCCACCGCTCGCCGGGAACGCCCAGAATGACCCTCCAGTCTATGGTGCTGGAAAAGTTGTGGTGATGAGGGTGATGAACTCCTTTTGAAACTCCTCCCACAAAGATGTCCTTCTTTGAGGAGCTCGTCGAGAGGGTGGACGAGGCAAATGAGGTGACTGAGGAGGTGCTGCTGAGGCCTCCACTGTTTGCAGGTCTTCGCCCATAAACGCTAAAGATGAAGGTAAGGTAGACGAGGCAGACGATGAAGGAGCTGGAAAAAGAAAAGGAGAGAGTTATTAGAAAATCTGAAAACATATTTTTTTCCAGGTGCTAAGGTCAAGGAATCTCGACTTTTGATTGATGGTTACAACAGCTTCGTAAACAGGTGGAAAAGTACTGCTGTTAAAACATAAATCACCAGCTGGCAATTATCATTTACAGTCGTACAATAAGAGCTGTACAGTCGAAGCTTCGCCCAAGTCACAGTTGGCACCATTACCTGGCCAAGTGTGAAAGAGCTAGAGCAATCATCATAACATAAAATAAGAAAGCTGCTACAGAAGTCAATCACACAGCTAAGCTAAGGAAGGTCAAGGCAAACCTGCCTGCCTGTCTGCCTGCTCCTGCAAAATTATGTAGTTGCACCAATTTTGCACCATCATCATCATCATCACCATCAATTGAACGATAACTGTCTCCAGTAAGTAAACACTTTCCAATAATAAAGTAAATCCCTATCAAACAATTTTTCCATTTTTCCATTTCAGCGACTTACCTAATGGTCAGCGACTCGAGGACATGTACCCCAAAGTAGCCGTCATTGAGCTTGATGAGCAGCCCATTGAAGGACCAGAAGAGGACGGAGGCCAGGGCGCAGAGGATCCCTACTGCCCGCACCCGTTTCAGGCGCCGCCAGGCGCTCACCAAGAGGCGACTTCGAACCACAAAGGATGAGGAGGGTGAGGGTGATGAAGGTGATGAGATTTGAGGATCGGTGGTGGTAGAAGCAGTTCCATCCTCGACGCTAGAGGAGGACACTGAAGATCGATCATCGTCGGCGTCCTCCTCCTCTTCGAGGTGATCCTCAGTGGACTGCTCCAACTGTACGGCGCTAAAATCGAGCGATCCACTGCGAGAAGACTCAGCACTGCTGCTGCTGCTGCTGCTATCCGTTATGGTCACATCCAGGGCCGGATTTTCACAACCTCCTTTTGGATACTCTGCCAATTTGTCCACCTCTTTTTCCGTAGAACGCTTCCGCCGGAATTTACCTTAAAGAGAAGAAGGAAGAAAGAGAGATAATGATATATTTGATTAGATAAATAGGGAGAGATTACGAAAAAGAGCTTCTCAAGAACTTGTATATTACTCTCAAGATCATCGGTAGTAGTCATGATGATCGGTGGTGGTGATTACACAAACAAAGCTCTATTTTTAGCGGAGGTTACTGCTGATGCTTTATATCTAAACTTCTTTGCTTCCGAAAGAACAAAACCTCAGTGATGACAATGAGAACTATCAATCTAACTAACATAACGTATTTTATTTTCCCCCTCCTTAATGTCAATATTATTGACTCAATGCAATCAGTCACCAGCACTGTCACCACCCTTACGTCACCTCATGTCCGTGCCTGCCGACCGATTGCAGCATGCACATCACATCGAACATTACATTGTACAAAGGTATTTTGCCGGTATGGAGCAATTTCAACAATGTGTCCAATTTACCTCAAACAAAAAGTCCACCACTACCAGCACTTTCATCGGCGACTGGTAACGTCCGCAAACAAATAGCTGCTGATTTCTGTTCTGTATCTCTTTCCCTTTTTGTCACTAACTCTTAAACTTTTTGTCATGTTCTTTTCCTAACGATGTATCATCATCATTTCTCTAGCAGATCTTCGCTCATTCAGTGATTAGTTTCAAGATTGAGGCGGAAAAGGACAGGAACTAAAAGGGCCTTCACAGCGAAGCAAAGGCAAGGGCAAAAGTACTAAAATAAAGAACAAAGGTATGCAAAAGTATGCAAAAGAGAAAATCAATACAGCCAGTAAATCACCACATGAACATTAGAAATTAGCATTTGGAAATGAAATTAGAGTGCAAACAAATAATACGTTCTTAGTAGGTCAACGAGTGCGGAACAGAAAGAGAGCAAGAATTAGAACATTCTCACATTTTTAATGAATACCTTCTTCAGTAGCAGCAGCAGCTGTGGAAGTCATTTTCTATTCTTGAATTGTGTATTGAGGTAACATGAATAAAATTAGTGCACAAAAAAGTAAAATTAAAAACAGATGGTGACTATGTGACTGATTGTGCTGGTAAACTGGTGAAATAGGGCTGAAACTTAAATGACCAAATAAATGCAAGTACTTTTCCTACGTGACCACAAACGATTGATCTCTATTTGTATCCCCTCGACAGCTCGTCCTGCACTCAATTTAACCTACAGACAGCCTAATAAAAAACAGCAATAAAATAACATCGCCATAGAATCAACACCACTACCAAAAAATACATTGAAATTAGCCAAAATCGAAACTCAAATTGAAATGGCTAGCAAAACAGACAAAACATCAGCAAACACACACACAAACACAGTATTGTCACAGCACCAAGGCTAAATCGATCATTAACGACGACATCGTCGTCGTCGCCAGACCATCAACTTCCTCATTATCCTCTTGAATCGAATCAAAGAACACTCATCGAAGAGATGGACAACAGAGAAAAGAAGCAGACAAAGCCAATAACCGATGAAGTTCAAGGATAAGCTAAGCTAGGCTAAAAAAAGCAGCAACAGCAGCAACGGATGCGGCGGAGACACCGGCAAAAAAAGTTATCTTAAAAAATAGAAAAATTGTTTCCACTTACCAAAGCTTTTGATAATCTCCACGAGACGCATGATGACGATGAAGTAGGCTAATGATCTTATCGATGATAACTTTCTCGCGTTTCAAATTTTTTTTGCAGCTAATTCCTCGTCGTGATAAAGTACATCAGAAAGTGCAGCAGCAGCAGGTGCAGGAGAAGGGTGAGGAGCATTTTCTGGGCAACTTTCCACCGAAACTGAACTTATCACTTTACAAAAAAAGATTTTGCTGAATTTGTCGTCGGCGGCAGCCTCAGTAGCCGGTGCAATTAGCCGTCCATTTTTTTTGGCTGCTAATTTGTGGCTGTTTTTTCTAATTTGTTGATAGGCCAGCCGGCGATGCTAATCGTTTACTGCCTCTTTTTCGGCGTGTTTCGATGAAAAAAGGTGTGCAGTCAAAGTGAAAGTGTGCTCTTCGTGGTGGCGATGCAAAAAAGCTTTCGCTTTGGAGTTTGTTGTGCTTTTCGTGCGTCAGAACACTCTGCTGCTCGACACGGCCAATAGACCACCAGGATTGACTGACTGAACAGAGCACTTTCACTTTGGCTGATCGACACTAGTCAGTCAGTCATTCAGTCAGCCAGTCAGCTGACATTAGCTAGTTAGTTAGCTAGAGTTGGAGTTGGAGTGTTACATAATCAACACACGAGAGACTGGCAGGCAGGCAGACAGGCGAAAAGACACGCACTCGCCAGAGAGAGAGAGGGATTTGCGATTTGCCCAACCAAAAGTGAGAAAGTGCTCGGCGAGTTGAGTGCTCAAATCAAAGTCGAAGCCGTCGAAGCCGTCGAAGTTGTCGTCGAAGTCGAAGTCGTTGTCTCTCCCTTTCCCTCCTCCTCGAAATGTCGTTGTCTCATTAGAATAGGGAGAAAGAAGAAATCTTCGCCGATCGAGTGTGTGTTTGCCTTTGGCCTGCTCGAGCGCGTGTGTGTGCTTCAAATTTGAGTGAGCTTCGAGATAACAGTCGCAGCACTGATACTAAAGTGTCCACAAAGAAGAAAAAGAAGAAGAGAAGAAGAGGAGGAGAGCAAATCAGGTCAACATTTGGAACAGCTGAAGGCAGCGGCGACGATTTTGTTTTCAATTAATGAGACATCGACGTTTTGTTTTTCCAGTTGCGTCTGTTGTTGTCTGTTGTCTGTGATTTGAACAAGAACAAAAGGGGAAAGAAGAAGAAGAGGTATTAGAAAGTGGCTGTTATTGTGCTAGTGCTGGTGGTGAAAAGTTAATCAGTGCTCATTTGCAAGTGCAAGTGTCTGTTTTGTTTCTTTCCTTGTCTCCGGTGCACTAACCTCCCAAACTACTTTTTGGTAGGGAAAACACAGTTTTCACACGATAAGAAAATGAAGAAGACGAGCACTTTCAGTCAGTCAGTCAGTCACCCACCACCAATTTCAATTCAAATGAAGCAGCCGCAAAAAACTATATTTTTAGAATACGAGATGAGACGAGACAACAACACCTCATTTTAATGAAGACTAGAATAGAAAAATAAAACTGGGCAAAGAAAGAATAGAATAAAAAAAGAGCTTCACTGAAATTAAACTGAAAAGTCTTCTTCTCTACCTCAAACAAAACAGTTGTCCTAAATTTGCAAAGTGTGAGCCCTAAATCTTAACCACAACTACACAACCACCTAGAAACAAGATAATACACAGCAGCGGCACATCAGGCAAATACCCTCTCAACTAGCAAAAAATCACAACAAGCTGTCACAAGACAAGTCAATCACACAGTCTTCTTCTTCTTCTTCTTTCCTCTATCGACCGATTAAACCTCGATCTTCGATTTTTTGCTTTGGAGGGGCCGAAAACTTTTCCACGCACTGTGTCGGCAAATTCGCCGCCGCCGCCGCCGATGCTGATAATTACACTACAGTGATCAATGCAAACAAATCAGCAAAGAAGGCAGCCGCCAACAGGCAACTTTTCGCCGACAGGAAGAGGCCAATTAATGAAAATAAAAAGCAGTGTGTAAGTGCAACGGAACAAATCACAAGAGGGAGGGAGAAAATCAGAAAATCAGGAAAATGTGTATCATGTGATTGAACAGAGTGAGCGAAACAAATCACAAAAATTATTCAAAGTTATTCAATTAAATTAAAAGGCTTTCGGTAGTTGGACTGAGATTCAAATCGAAAATACTAACCGATTATAAAATTGGCGTAAATAGTGCGCCCAGCAACGACGACTGTTCAGTGCAAGTGGTTGATTTGACAACCAACCGAAAAACAGAAAAACAAATCAAAATCAAAGTGAAAAAGTGTCACTCAAAAATAAAAACAGAGTTGCAAACAGACAGTCAATTACCGCCTCAAAAGAATTCCGTCTCGAGAAAAATTGGACTGAAAAGTTAAACATTAACGAAAAATGCGTTAAAAGTTGAGTTGTCAAGCTAATGGGCACCGCCACATTTTTCTTTTCTTCAAACTAGTTTCTCCCTTCAAACACTGAGCAAAAAAGACTGTTTAGCAAAACGACAAAAACATAGGCAGCAGCAGCAGCTTCCCTTTCACCTTTACAAATTAGCGAACGAACACGAAAGTTATTAGCACTGAAAAAGGAGAGATCTTCTTTTCCTCAGACACACTTGTACACACTTACACAACAACCTTCCTCCCCCGAAAAAAGAAACATGACAGCAGCAGCAGCAAAAATGATGAACAGTAGATAACGGATACTGCAAAAACTGTGACTTTGAAAAGCGAAAAGTGGAAGAGCAAAATATGGAAAAAAGAAAAACCGATGATAAGTCTTGTTCACGGACGAGTGAAAAAACAGACGAGCAAAGTATAACACACGTGCAGCGAAACGGAAACTAATACTTCGAATCTTCAACTCTTCAATGCTTATTGAAAGGCTTCAAAAGAGCATAATAATTTTGGCGGCCGAAAATTCTGATCGACTTCAACACGAGCACAAAATTCAGCCCCTTTATGAGCACTCACAGATGGTAACACTAATTAGGTAATCAACAATAAAAGGTTTGCTTAGATCAAAAAGAAGAAACAAAAATTAAATCAAATCAAAACTCTTGTTCAACTGTTCAATCAATCCTGTTTAATACTACAACTACAAATCATCACATCACCACTTCCTTTCTCTTTCTCTCTTCAAATCAAGAGTCGACAAAGCCTGAACAAATTTTCTATCTCTCTCCTTTTCACTTTTTCCACTTCAACATCTGCCGCCGCCGTCAACATTGACACAGAAAAAGAAGAAAAAGAAGAACAGCAGCAGCACACTACAATTGCCCAACTAATTAACGACCACACACTGGTCGATTCTTTTGCCTGTCAAAGAGTGACAAGTGTCACTGCAAATGCGAAGGAGAAATTGAAAAGAAGAAATGAAAAATGATTAGTGTGAATAAATATTTGCCTGAGAATATCTATCAGTCAATTGTGTTTTGTGTCAAATTATGTCATTCATTTCAATTCATTTCAAACCGTTTGCTGTTCTGCCTAATGACTCAATTTGAAGCTGTTTTGCTGTTGCTGCTGCTGCCACTGCCAAGCTTTCAAGTGCAACAACAACAAAAATGTTGTTGTCTGTATCGTTGCAAATATCTAAATTATTTAGAGGCTCAACTGCTGTCGCAGCAGACTTTGAGATAAAGGGAAGGGGAAAAGGGAAAAACTGCTGAATGAACGGCGACAGATCTCGCCAGGTCATCAATTATTAAATTATGGTTTGCAATGCAGTTGTTGCCATTATTTACCTAAATCTTTTGCTGCATAGAAAAAAGAAAATAAAAACTGAAAATAAAAAAATTCTACCCCCATAAATAACTGTCCTCAACAGTGAAAGCACAAACACATTGTGACAAAAGTTTACTACCGTCAGAAATGCTGTTTACTCCCCGATCACTTCTGACTAGAGTAGTGAAACGAGGAAACGGTAAAGTGGTTACCCCCTTCCTCAAACTAAAACTAACTAACTAACTACCACTGGCACCACTTCCCAGGCAACCAACCAACCGATCGACTGATCGACCGAACAACTCACAAACATTAAAGTATCAGCAAACACACACAAATTCAAACAGAAATCAGCACACAGTAAAAGAGAGAAATAGTAAACGGCATAGCCGTACACCTACCTCATTTTTTGCTGCTGTAGTAGCAGTCACTTTTCCTCTCTTTTTCCTCTTCTCACTTCGACCAGTTCTTTTGGATCGTCTGATAGTGGATACCAGTGACAATTGTTCCAGCAGAAAAAACAGCTAGTGGAACACTGGAGGCAAGTCGGTTATATAGAACACTGTCGGTCGGGAAAACCAGTCAGTCGGGTAGATAGTCAAAGCAGAGGCAGAAACAGCAGCAGCAGCAGTGTGTCCAAACCAGTCATTTGGTGTTAGTGCCAGTTCTTCTCGGTTTTGTTGAGCAGTTCTATTCCACGAAACAAGTCTTCGAAAATCTCGTATTCTGTTTGAAGACTTATTATCACCATATTATCAACACCTTATCAGCACCATGTCCTTCACCATCATGAAGTACAAGGCGTGGGAGGCGCTGGCGAAGAAGCAGGCCAAAATCGACGAGGTCCTCGTCTTCGAGGAGGACTTCAGCAGCATCAGCCGGCAGCTGGTGCAGGCGCAGGCAGAGTGTGAAGTCTGGCTGACCTGGGTCGACTTTGCGCCCACCTACCGATTCGAGATGAGCAATCAGACGTTGAGACTGATTGGATATGAGTAAGTGGGTGATGGGGGTGATGAGGGTGACGAGAGTGATGAGGGTGACGAGGTGATGAGGGTGATAAGATCACAGCGAAATAGATGAACAGAATATCACAGGAGCAAAAGATTTAGATGGAAAGGAAAACAGACAGAGAACTGTTAGCAAAGATGAAAATAAAGAAACTGTCGTACAGCAGCAGCAACAGCAACAGCAGTTAGGCAGCCGTACAAAAGAAGCTGTACAAAAAGGCTACGCACTTGGTGAGCTACTTTTCTTTTCTTCTTCACACTGCTATTTCACACTGTCACTCTGAGCTTCTCAGCTTCAGTCAGCTTTTCAGCCTACATTTTTGCCCTACATAAAAAAAGTCTGCCACCACCACTGCCGCTCTTTATTCTCCAACTGTACAACTGCACTACAACTGTCACCAGCTAAAAAACAACAGCCAAAACCTAACCCAAACTCTAAACCTATTTTTCTACAGCGAAGTAGTGGCCAAAGCCAATCACTGGCTGGCCAGGCACGCCACCAGCTCAACCTCGAATTCCTCCTCTTCCAATTCCCACCATCCCACCCTCATCCACTGGTCAGTGCTCAACTGCGAAACGCTCTACGCCAAAATCCTCATCAACTTCGCAGAGAACGGCGACATCAAGGGGAAACGCGTGGCCGCCATCAGCAAGTGGCCCCTCCAGGAGGAGAACTGCCTCAACAACTTCGACCCCAACCAGGCCCTGTCGAAGCAGAACGCCACCAACGTCCTCGACGGCCGCTACATCGTTCAACTCCTGCGCCTGTGGCTCGTCCGAAGCCGAGACCCAGCCGAGGCCCTCGAATATCACCGAAGTTCGAAACATGGGGGCGGGGGCAGCGGGGGACCACCGCCCCCTCGAATCGGCTACCGAGACTACTGGCCAAAGATGCTGCCGGCCAAGGAGGGCTCCAGAGAAAGCTCAAAGGGCGCCAAAAAGGTCCTCGAAAAGATGCAGGAGGTAACGGACCGCATCAACCTCGACATCGCCAGCGGCGAGGTCTTCACCGGCCCCCTCCTCA
>JAALOO010001579.1_pt1 | contig 14908 bp, 11 predicted proteins | sample 7257641 | NCBI WGS metagenome assembly JAALOO01 (sample SAMN14085613, study PRJNA598686) | mite metagenome | biome: ENVO:01001000; feature: ENVO:01001002; material: ENVO:01001226; isolation source: single female mite from University of Michigan culture on fish food culture... ...
CCAAAAATCTCGCGGGTAACAGTAACTTTGCACCGGGCTGACGCCCGGTGTAATAGTTGAAAATTGCTTAAAATTACATGAGCAATTAATTTGATTAAAATATTACTTGAGGTGCACACAACTATGTTTTAGAGTTGTTTTTTATTTATAAGCGGGTTTACAAATATGTCAAGTATTTTGGTGATTAAACAAAAAAATATTCATTAATGAGTATTCCCCCTTTCTTAAATCTGTTTCTCAGTTGTCTGGATTACCTTTTCCACCTTTTTACCTATACTAAAGTATACATTAAGTGCATATAAAGACAAAAACTAGTAGACAGGCGCATTTTTCAAACACAAAAAACACTAATCATAAACACTGCCAACAAAAGTGCTCTGATCCGAACAAACGTTGACCATTACAGAGCCCAAAAAGAAAGAAAAAGTAAATGGTTGGAAATAAAAAGCATGAAAGTAATCGTGTTGGCACTCAATTAAAGTTCAATTAAGAATTGCCTATGTTTCTTGTCGGTTACTCGTCGTTGTACGTCTCTGGTCTCTTTTCTGTTGATTAACTGCAACAACGGCGGTAGTTGAAAGTAGTGGCCGGATGGTAAGGTCCCCTTGGAAACACCTGCCCCCTCTCTTTCAAAAGGTGATCTTTGTACAAAATGATCATTCAAGAGCGGATAAAAAATGTGGCAGTTGCTGCCCCACCAACAAAAGTAACTTTGAAAACAACACAATTACTGCCCCCAATGCTGTACATTTTGTTCACATTTTTTAACTTTTATACCTTTTTATTATTTTTAAAAATCAAGACTATTGATTATCTGAAACTTTTTTTAACGTATCAGTTAATACATCTGCTATTTTATCTGTTAAAATTTCTTGTTTTTATTTAAAAGTTTTTTATTGTTAATTAAGTAATTTGATTGGTAAGTACAAAATATTATTTTATTTTGTTTATTGCATTTAACTATTGCTTTTAACTTGCATTTAAAAATCTATTTTTGAATTGTTTTGCAATTAAAAATTTTAAGTTTTTTTAATTAAGTTTGTATCTTTAATTTAAGCAAATTTTTATTGATCTACAAATATACAGTTTTCAATGCATCCTTTTGTAAACCAGACAAACCAAATTACTTGGAACATTTTTTCAGTAATCAATTTGCACAACAACGACGCAAACTTGCTTTGTGCTGATTAAAACAAAAAATAAAAAAGTAATCATCTTTTCATCTCATTTTTGACCTTGACAATTTTAATAACGTTTAATTAAATAAAATATTACTAGCACAAACAAAACCACAAACTAAAAAGAAAAAAAGAAAAAAAACAAAAATTAAAGCTAAGTCAGGCAAACTGGCAGGCAGTGGCATTTAATTAACAACTGTCGAACAAGTCAGCAACATTTCTCTTTCATAATATTTGTTTATTGTCCATCAACAATAAGCTGATATTCATTTTTTTGCTTTTCTAACTGCAAAGCATAAAACCAAACAATTATTAAAAATTTTTATTTTGAGTTTCTTTTATAAAAGGCATACAATTGTGAACATTTTTATTTCAGTTAATCAGTTAATTATTAAATTTGGAAAAAGTGTTCCAGTTAAAAGTTTGCTGTGTTTTGCTTTAATTGCCAATAGTCACGAGAAAAACTGAACGGTAACTGAAACTTGGGCGTATCAACAAACACAGTAGCAGGAGCGGCGGCAAAAAGCAATTGATAACTAGAAAACCCACACACACAGAAAAGTCATCTTTTTTGTATGCAGTCAAAAGCTCAAAAACTGTTTCAATAATAACCAAAGTGAACTAAAGTACAACCCAACACTAAATAGTGAGAAAGCTCCTTTGACATACACCAGAGAAAGTGATGACGCACTTGTGTGATGTTTAGAGATCAAAACTGCACTCTCTCGATCTGATCTCGTGAGTCATTTGTTCACCAGTATTAGCTTCTGTTTGTGTGTGTGCTAATGTGCGTGTCAGTGCCATCACTTCTAGTCTGTCTTCAATACCAATTATTCTTATGCTCTTTGTCCTTTCTTTCCTCCTGGCCAACAGTTGAGTACAACTGTCAACTTTCGTACAGAAAAAGTATATTTTCTATGTCATGTCCTCTCCTTCTCTGACGACACCGTTTATTACTTTTTGTTTTGTTTTCTGTTTTCAATTAAACCCACACACTGGTATCCCTGCTTTTGTCGTTGAATTATTTGCCATTATGTCATCGGCTGCCTTATCTCACCATTTTGTGTGTGTTCACCACTAGTTAGTTAGTGTTTGCGCACTTTCATCCCACCAAGAAGGGAAAGATATGATGTGGTGAGTAGTCAGTGTGCGTGTGTTTGCTTTTTTCCTCTTTTTTCACAGCAACAAAAGAAAAAAAAGATGTTGAGTTGGGTAGTGAACTTGAATATTTGAGTAATGAGAAGAAGGTTTCAGAGTAGGAAACAAAAAAAGAGAAAGAAGAAAGAGAAGATAAACGTCAAAAAATGAAGAAAGTAAATTGGAATTGATATACTGTTCTGCAGAGACGTCAGTCAGTCAGTCAAACAACAAGTCCCCCTCCAGAACTGGAGCACCCATAAAACTGACATGTCAATTTGCCCACTGGATCAGTCGAGTGTCAAGTGGGATCGAAAGAGGAACTACTGCCTCTGCCGCCGTTGTTCTCAATTTATTGTCAATTAATTTATCGAACTGAAAAAGCACTGTACTGGGAAACTACCACCACTGAGTTGGATCACTCAAATAAAAAAGGAACAAAGTCGGCAATGTACCGCAAACTACTGAGCGGTTTCAAGAGCGCCATTAATCTGGGACAGTCGTCGTCGTCGTCCACCCACTCTTCAACTTCCGCTTCCTCCTCTGGCGAGTACCACCACCACCACCACCAGCAAGAACTTTCATCCACGGCATCTGCTGGTGATGATGAAAACGATGAGCTATTTCATGACAGTCAGCATCGCCATCATCACCACCACCACCACAAACATCATCGTCGTCGCTGCGGCTACGACTGCGAACAGGGCGGCTACCACAATGAAAGTCCGAAGTCATCAAAGCCAAGTTCAAGCAAACAACTTCGAGAGTGCCGCTCACTGCCGCCCACTTTCAGTCCGTCTAGTCGGCCGCCGATTGTCACCATCTCGGCGCCCTCTCGCGACTCCCACTATGATCCACCAGCAACAGCTGGTGGTGGTGGTACCTCCTTCTCCTCCGCCACCAACAACAACTTTCCAGCAACTGTCACCACTCCAACTAACAGCCCTGAATCACCACTTTCACCGCCCATCATCACTGAGACGATGGCCTTCGACCCGCCGGCCTCGTCTACTGATCCCTCTTCACCGTCATCATCGTCTTGGAACAACAACAGCAACAGTGAAGAGGTCAACTCACCAACTTCGGCTTGTCAGCACTTTTACTTTCCACCTAAAGAAGGGCAGCAGCAGCAGCAGCAACTTCGTTCGCACTCTCTACTGCTACCGGGTAAAGGTTCTAGACATCACCACCACCACCACCACCACCTTCACTCCTCCCATCATCTCCATCACCCCCAGCATCGTCGTTCCAAAAGCCACTCCTCAGCGCCAACAGTGGTGACGTTTGCCAGTCAGAGCAAACAACAGAACAACCAGTTGGAACTACCGGTGAAAAAGAGCTCTAAAAAGCCTCGTCACGCGTCGATTTCGGATTTTTCACTGTGTCGACGAAAGAGCGGCATTCTAAAGGCCTATGATAATGATGAAAATGACGCTACTGAGCTTGTGCCCACCACTACCTCTTTTTCCTTATCTTCTTCTTCCTGGCGACACTGGCCCACTAGGAACGCCTCTAAATCAGAGCAGCACCTAAACAGAAAAAGCACTAAAACTAATGTTAAAGAGTCTAAAACCGCCAACAAGTCGGACAAGGCAGACCACCGCCACATTACCCAGTCTATTAATCTATCCATTGATGCAGTCCTAAGTGCGCCCACTCTTCCGGGAGTTGGAGTTGGTGGTGGTGATGGGAGTGGTAATGGGAGTGACATTGGTGGTGGTGGTGATAACAGAGGTGGTTATGATGGCGGCGGTGGTGATCATACCAGCGCCTCGTTTGGTAGCAGCACTAGTAGCACCAGTGGCATTCGTCGTACCAGCACCAGTAGCTCCAGTAGTCGTCAGCGGCAGCAGCAGCAGCAGCAGCAGCAGCAGCAACAGCATCGTCGTACAGCACAGCCAAGTAGGGCGCCTAGTACAGCACCAGCGGCGATGATTTTTGCCATTTCTTCTAGTGCACCGCAAAAGTTATCCTCTTCATCTCCTCCTCCTCCTCCTCCACTACAAACACTTAATCCTTTTTTCCTTCCCTCCTCTTCCTCCTCTTCTTCACTGTCTCCGGGTGGCCGCTGTACGGCAGAAGTAGACTGCGGAAAGTCGCCTCTGCTTACCGCCTCGGAGAATACGCTGCTCTGTGCAGTAAACAACAGCAGCAACAACAACAGCAACAACTCAACTCGTTCAAATAATCAGCAGCAATCACAGCATCCAAATTCTTCTTCCTCTGCCACTGAAATCTACCACATTAGTGGTCTTCCGTCGTTAGCATCGCAGCAGCAGCAGCAGCGGCACAAGTTCGGCTCCCAACAACATCAGCAGTTATCTTCAGTTCCTGGATCAACACAACCACAATCCACCTTTTTCCAGCCTGACATCAGCGAGGAGTGCCTCATCAATGCCACCCGGCTGACCAACTCGCTGAAGCCCTTCTTCACCGGCGTCTACCGCCACCTGACCAGCGAGGAGCTAGAGCAGTTTGGTTGTCCCGAGTCCTGTCATCATCAGCAGCAGCATCAGCAGGAATCCACAGGGGGATCAGTCTTTTATCAGGAGGACCGACAGGCGGTTGGCCCCAGTTATCAGAGTAAGGAGACTAGGGTTTATCCCTATGGTGATGATGATAACGAAGATGGTGATGATGATGACGATGATGCTGACGATGATAATGAAACCATCACCGACGCCTCACTCTCTCACCCTCATCCGCCTCCAATCACAAACACTCTTTCTCGGCGAATAGTGCTTGCCAACGTTGCGGCGACAGCTCGCAGCGCCAACACTACCACCACCACCACCAGCGCCACAGTCAGCAACTCCTCGACGGTGACTACGAACACCGACAACACTACCACAACTGCCACCAACTTTTCGCCCAAGCAAGGTGGTGGTGGGGAAGAGGAGGAAGAAGAGTACCGCTTTGGCTCTCGGCGATCTACACTTGCCTCCTTTAGCGTCGACAATCAGCAGTGCCTCGATTCGGAGAATTTTGCCCGCGGAACGGCCTGCTCGCACTACAGCGGACGAACTTCCGGGGAGAGTGGTGGTGGAGGTGGGGGTGCATATCCAGCCATGACGGCAAGAGGAGCTAGAAATGGCGGCAAAGTCGCTTCTATTAGTGGTGGCCAATGTTCGACTGGAAATTCCAGTCGACGAAGTAGTAGTGGCAATAGCTCTCAGCAGGAAAAGGACGTTCCTGCCGACGGATCAGCATCGCCAAACTCACTTGCTGCACAGCACCCCTGGAAGGGCATTGCTCGCGTGGCGAGGACCTTTTCGGTAAGTTTAAGAGCTATAATGTAAACTTTTTTGTAACAAAAGTAACTACCTGCTCAAACTAGCTTTTTAAACGCTGGGCCCGTGACGGAGACGGTCGAAAGCGGACCAGCTCTGTCGTCAGTCGGGATTCTTTTCTGGAGAAGTTCGTGCAGACGGGCGCCTCTTCAGAGGCGGCAACCGGCGGTGCTGGAGACGGAAGTCGATCCACTTCCGGCGTGGTCAGCGGTGATGGTCGTCGTCGTCGGGGAGGAAAGCACAGTTCAGCGTCAGCCAGAAAAAGTGGCACATTGTCAGGCAAAAAAACTGCTGGAAACGCTGGGGAAGACTTTTCTTCGACAAACTCTGCCGACTGTGTGCCTACGCCGAAACGGACGCTCAAAGAACGCTATCAAGAGTACAGTTTTATCGTTGACTCGAGCAGTGGTAAGTGATTGTGATCAACATTTGGTCAGTGTGCTTGTGTTTTGATGATGTTAAGATATTTTTTGATGGCCTTAAGGCCATACTCAGTTTACTGAAAAGTGGGCTTTTCTGCGTCGTTTACAAAACAACTATTTCAATGTGTTTCAATGAGGTTTGCTGTGATTTTTGTGTTACATTTATCTCAAGAACTACACAACAGATTAATTTGATTTAAAATGCAAAAATGAAGTTTAAGACTTATTCTTACTTTTTTAGTTAAATATTTTGATAAAATAAAATAAGAATAAACAAAACAGTTGCTGAAATGTTAATTTTGTCATTTTAATAATTTCAACAAAATTTAACTGAAATATTTAACTAACGAAAGTTAGATTAAGTCTTTAACTTTATTTTTGTTTTTACATCACCTTAATCTGATGTGTAGTTCTTGAGATAAATGAACCAAGAGAATCATACCAAACCCCATTAAAACACATGTTTTGTGGACTGCGCAGAAAAGCCCCCTTCTCAGTATATCGAGTATGGCCTTATTTTGAGCATTTTCATCCCTAATTTTCGTTTGCTTCCACAAGGCCAACACTACCGCTGGCTTCTGGTGATGTGCCTGGCGGTGATCTATAACCTCGTCACCATAGTGGGCCGAGCCGTCTTCTGGCAGATGCAAAACGACTATCTGGAGTGGTGGACGGCGCTGGACTACGGCGCCGACTTGCTCTACCTCCTCGACATGTACATCACCTCGAGGACAGGTGGGGGAGAGGAGGAGTTTTCTAACAAACCAAAACATACAGGTTTTACTCGTTTTAACTTTTTCCTACTTTATTTGCTTGTTTAGGCTTTCTCGACCAAGGTCTTCTGGTGCGTGACGTTCGCCGCCTGAGCGCCGCCTACTTCACCAGTGTCCGCTTTAAGCTAGACCTCCTCTCAGTGCTGCCCACCGACTTGTACTTCTTCTTCGGTGGACTGCACTGCGTTCCCGGCCTGGTGTATCCCTGTTCGGTGGTGGTGCGCATGAACCGGCTGCTTCGTTTCTACCGCATCTCCGACTGCTTTGACCGGACGGAGACGCGCACCTCCTTTCCCTACGTTTTTCGCATTGGCAAGCTGATTTTCTACATTCTCATACTGATCCACTGGAATGCCTGCATTTACTTTGCCATCAGCTATGTCATTGGCTTTGACTCGGATCGGTGGGTGTACAACCGCCGAACTGCCATTGGTGGTGGGGGTGGTGGAGGAAATGGAGGAGGCGGCCATGGCGGCGGAGGTGGCAATAGTTTCTACGGAAACGGAAGTGGAGGCAACCTACTGAGTATGTCAAATGACACAACTCTAGGAGACACCCTTCGCCACCAGTACATTTACTGTTTCTATTGGTCAACTCTAACGCTGACCACTATCGGCGAGGTGCCCATTCCCGAAACGGACTTTGAGTACACCTTTGTAGTGATCAACTTTCTCATTGGTATGTGCTTTTACCTTCAAATTGCAAACTTGTTAAAAATCTTAAACTTTACCTGAAATTCATTTGCTCAGGCGTGCTCATCTTCGCCACCATCGTCGGTAACGTCGGCTCGATGATCACCAACATGAACGCCGCTCGGGCGGACTTTCAGGCACAGATGGACGCCGTGAAGCAGTACATGGAGTTTCGACACGTCAGCAAGGAGCTCGAGTCGCGCGTTATCAAGTGGTTCGACTACCTCTGGTCGAATAAGCAGTCACTGAATGAGGAGTCGGTGACGGCCATTCTCCCTGACAAGCTGAAGGCGGAGATTGCCATCAACGTGCACCTGCAAACGCTGCGACGGGTGCAGCTCTTTCAGGACTGCGAGCCGGGCCTGCTGGTGGAGTTGATACTGAAGTTGCGGCTGCAGGTTTTCTCCCCCGGAGATTACATCTGCCGGAAGGGGGACGTGGGAAAGGAGGTAAACACCATCAGATTAAATTTTCAGCTAATCACCATTTTGCTAACAAAAATTTGTACCACAATTTTCCTGATTTTCCTAGATGTACATCGTCAAACGAGGCAAACTGTCGGTGGTGGCCGACGACGGCCGTACCGTCTTTGCCACCCTCACCGACGGCACCGTTTTTGGCGAACTCTCCATACTGAACATCACCGGCAGCAAGACGGGCAACCGCCGAACGGCCAACGTCCGCTCTGTCGGCTACTCTGACCTTTTTGTGCTAAGCAAGAACGACCTTTGGGAGACGCTGGAAGACTACCCCGACGCGAAGAACATGCTGATTGAAAAGGGCAAGGAGATCCTCCTCAAGGACCGGCTGCTGGACGAGGAGGCGTTGAAGAGGGCCGCCGAGGAGGAGGAGGACGCCGCGGCGAGGTCCGCCCGTCTGCAGAAGGAGCTTGACACGCTGCAGCTGCGTTTTGCCCGCCTCATCGCCGAGTACTCCTCCTCGCAGAAGCGGCTGAAACAGCGAATTTCCGCCCTGGAAGGTCGTAGCGGGCATCAGGAGGTGCTGGCGGGTACTTCGCTTCGGAGACGATGGCTGGCCGCCAACCGAAGTGGCGGAAACCTTTCTGTGGGCGGTGATGGCAGAAACAATAGCCTGAGACCGACAGTTCCGGGCAACTTCTTCTCGCAGTCCGTTGAGGTGGTGACCAACGCTGGCGTGGATAGTCTTGATCAGTCGGAGATTTAGAGATCTCGTCTAGAATCGATTGATTTCAAACTTTTTTTCATTTTTTGCGTTAGTGTTGTACTAGTTTTAGCGTTTTTTGCTTTTTTGTTTGTAACACATAATAATTACTTTTATTTATGCTCGCTTTTACTAAATTGTCTTTTTTTGTGGCTGTTGCAAGTTTTTTTCCGATTAAAATTTTTAAACAAAAGTTTATTATTGAGTTCAGAGTAATACAAAAACAAAATAGATTATGCTGTTAGTAAGAAAATGTTTTTTGTTGGTGAACAAAAATAAAATATGTTTGTGTTTCATTTATTTCAAAAGTATGAACATATTTATATCATATCTGATTATGCTGGTTCAAAAACAAAAATAAATGAGTGTATGAGTTGTCAAACAAAGTTGAAAAAATAAATAAATCTTTTCTGTGTGTGAAAGTGTATTGATTGGAAAGTTCAAAATAAAAACTTTAAAAACAAACAAAACAAGAAATTAAAAATAGTGATTCATTTTAAATGAGTATTGGTATGCTAAAATGTAATCAAAAGGCAAACACTGGCGCCTCGTCGTTCTGGTTTTCACCACCCGGCTGCTCAATGTTCTCCAAATGATCATTATTATTATTACCACCACCAATATCATCATTGACCTTGCTGGGACCCAGGAGCGCTTCTCGCGGAAAGTTCAGCGTGAAGGCCAAATTGGAGACGCTCACCGGGAAAAAGGTGACATCGCTGGCGGACACGGGCGCCAGATTGAGGCGCATGTGGCGGACGTAGATGGGCGTCGAGAGGCGGCACTCGAGGGCGCGGTTGGAGCCGAAGGCGCTCGCCTCGCCGCAGCAGAACCACCGGACGCCTCGCTTGCTGCGCCGGCTGACGTCCACCCGGGCGCGATTCTCCGGCAGCAGACGGCGCCGGTCGAACTCGACCACCACATCGTCGTCGTCCGCCTCCGCTTCTGCCAGACGGGCCCCCTTCTCCTCCTCCTCCTCCTCCTCGTCGGTCCTCCACTCGAACCAGGACAGGAGGAAGGAGGTGCAGCGGACGTAGTAGGTGATGCGGTCGATGGCCAACTTCCGGTCGAAGGTCAGCCTCAGGCTGAGGGGGGCGCGCACGGCAAAGAGGGAGGCGCCGTTCGGGAGCAAAACATCGCCGTCTTCTAATTGTGGTGCGGAAATGGTGACGTCGGCAAAGCGGATGCAGTTTCGAAAATTGGGGTGATCTTCATCGCCAGCAGACTCGCTATCATTGACTAGAATTGGCTTTAGTGAGGTGAATGGTGAAAAGAGGTTGTGGTTAAAGTGTTTCAAGGAAGAGGAGGAGGAGGAGGAGGAGGAGAAAGAGAGAGTAGTTGGTAGTGGGAGCAAAGAAGAGGAAAAAGAGTTGTGTAAAGAGAAGTGATTGCACATACTGATTGATTGGCTTATGTTTTCCGCTTCTTTCTCTTCCGTTTCCTTCCGTTCCAGTTTCCTGCGCTCAATCTCTGCTGCCCTCTCCTCTGCTAGATCGTACTTGGTGACGACCAAGTTGAAAAACAGTTCCTCGTTGACTGTGAAAGAAAAAGGCACAAAAAGTATGTGTTTCATCTTTACACTCTAACTTTTTTTATCGTTTATTTTTTAACTTACCATCAAGCGTCGCCAGCAGTTTTGGCCCATCGGCGAGCAGTACAAAGCGTACTACATCGAGCAGTTTGCTCATCACCTCCAGCCCGTTCTCCTGCTGGTCAATGGCGTGCTCCTTCATGTACCGAAAGAGAAAGGGAATCAGGTTGTCCTCCTTCACAACAAAGAAATCGTCAGAGAGGAAGGTAACCAACTCGTCGGGGGTCATGCTCTGCAGAAAAGAGGGCTCCTCCAGCATCAGATGGCCGTGCTCGAGAATGTACGCGGTGGCCGCCTTGCTTAGTCGGTCAAAATTGTAGTGCTCTGAGGCGACCTTGAAAACGTAGACCACCTTGTCGGGCGACAAGTCTGCAATGACGGTGTCTGTCAAGCTTTTCACAAGCTCATCGAGAAGAAAGTGGTCGGCTAAAAAAAAATTTTACAGTTTTTAACCCTAAAAAACGCGTTCAAGCTTGCTAAACTTCACTTCACTTACCAGCGACCATCAGATCCATTAACTGGTGGACCGGTTCGTAGGCAAAGGTGCCGCGGTAAATGTAGTGAAGGATAGCGGCCATCACCTCACCGGTGATGTCATTCAACACTAGCTCATCACTAGCCTGTTTGCCCTTCCGGTCTTTATCCTTATCTTTCTCTTTCCCCTTATCCTTGCCCTGGTTTGCCTCAAAACGAAAGTAGGACTCAAAATAGCGCGAACGAAAGCTAAGCACAAATCGATGCGCCTGATGACGCTGAATGCGGCGCTCCAGCTGATAGTGACCACCACTGGCCGACGACTTGACCAGTGACTTGGTGGTGATGATGGTAAAGTCGGTCTGCAGAGGGGAGTTCCCGTCGAGCAGACGGCTCAGATCGCCAAGGACGCACTGGAACATGTTTGGCGTAGACTTGAAAACGGCCGGCGGAGAATTGGTCGAGGAATTAGATCGAGATGAAGTGGTCGAGGAGAACGGTGATGCTGAGTGGGAAGTTGAAGAAGAGGATGAGGGAAAGGAGAATAGGCCTGAAACAGAGTAGGGGGCAGTGGGAGATGTGCCCACGGTGGGAAACTGATTGGGATGAGCTTCCAGTTGAGGAAAGTGCAGCTGAAAGGAGTTGACCGGGGTGGCCGCCGGACTGAGAAGCGGAAGTGGAATTCGAAGAGCGTCGCCATTTGGGCCATCGTTTGGTCCCATCACTGAACGTTGATGAAATACACGAGACATGTTCTCCTTTTGGCAAGAGATGATATTTGGTGTCACACAGGTTAAATGGATAAGTCAAAATGACGATGTTGATGGTCAGGCAAAACAAAGTCAGGTGAAAGTTGTAGTTTTGATAAAAGGCAGCAAACACTATCAAATGTTTCTTTTCTGATAAAAGCAAAAATAATACGCATTGTTAGCCGATCAGATAAATCTGGTGTCAGTTGATTAAATGTGTTTCTATTGACAGGTTAGCATTAACAAAACTGTTTGTCAAATTAAAGTCAAAGGATTTCAAACACAAAGCAACAGTGTGACGGCGATACGTTCGCCACTGTGCAAGAGCAACAGCGCGTTCTGACCTCAATTTTCTCAGTTTTCTTTCTTCAAAGTAAAAAAATAAAACTGATTACTCTTTATCTCTTTCTCTCTCCAGCAAAAATCGGTGCGCCAGCCGACCGGTGCAAAGTCTGGCGGTTTTGTGCGGCCGCCAGACTTTAAAAAGGAAAAGAGAAAAAGAGAGAAAATGGGAATGAAATAGAAAGAGAAAGAGAGAGAGCCAGTAGACAACAAACGGCCGACGCTGGTCTGCAGACACTGTCGCCGTTGTGGCGCCAGTTTGCAGAAGTAGTGTTCGGTAGTGTTTGAAAGTTTTTCTCTCTCGTTTTCTGTCTTTTTTCCATTTTGTCAAACTGACTCTTTTTTTCCCCATTGGCGACAACAGCTGCTGCAGTGGCGGCGGCAACGGTAGGCCGCTTCAGTTTCCGAACAGAAAATGGCTTTTCCTTAAAAATAAAGCACACGCATATGATGCTGTACAGCTGCCACTGCTGCTGCTTCTGGGCAATCATAATAATAGACTGTGTGTGTGAGTGTGTTTGTTGAAATGTAAAGGAAAAAGAATAACTGAAAACGTTTCTGATTTTGTTTTCTTTTTGTTTTTTACTCCTTTCTTTTTCCCACTGTGACACACACACTGAAATAAAAAGACGCTGAATTTGATAAAAGGAAGGAGAAAAAAGCTTTGACAGTATGTTTGTTTTCTTGTTTTTCTGTCTGTCTGACTGTCTGTTTGCTTACTGAGCTGATTATAATACTGGTACTGGATATGAGAGTCTAGAAAATGGTCGGCCAGAATTGGAATTGACTGCCACTGTAGCAAAAAAGCAAAAACAAAAAGACAGCATGTATGACAAATGATCAAACAAAAATAAATTAAAATTCAATTTATTTAATTTTTGTTATTTACTTTTTATTATTTTTTATACGGAAAAATAAATTATGAAATAAACTTAAAAAATTTAATTTGTAATGCTTAAATGAAGCAACATAATTATTTGGTAAAAACAAAATCTTAAATCATTTTGCTGGTAATACTTTTGAATGTCACCCCACTTTTGACCATTTGAGCATCTGCACTTGAAAAAAGTGCCCATTTGCGCGCTAATGTAGGATTTATCTGGGGAAAAGTGGTGTGGAGCAATTCGCTGCAAGTAATCAAGGACACTTCAGAATGATGATTCAATTTAGCCGTAATAACGTTTCAATAATCTCCCTCTTCAGTTCTCTTTTTCCCTCTCATTTTCTCCCTTCTTTCCCTTCTCCCTTCAATGAGGGAGCTGAAGAAAATGTGCATGAAAACAAACACTTTATGAATTTTAAGTAATTGCATATAATAAATAGGACTACTACCGACTGCTTCTACTGCACAACGACGACAACAGGAGCACCCAATTATGAAAACGATGTTGTCGCTGCTTGCAAACTTTTTCCGTACAATGAATTAGTGTTTGACAATAACAGCAGCAACAGCAACAGCAGCAGAAGCAGTAGCGGCAGGGGAAAATGTCAAATGGTGGTCCACTGTGGCTAAATTATGATACCATTTTGAGACCCGTAGCCTTGGCTTGGCTTTAATGGCACACCGACGTTCGCCACCGATGTGCCCCTTAGCTATTATGTTTTTCTAGGGTGCTAAATTTTATTATGATCACTACTTCAACCACTTGGACAACTTTTCTCAACATTTTTTCTTCTTCCCCTCAACTTCTTCTTGTACACTTTGACATTTTCCCATGTCGTTTTATTTTGAAAGCTTTTTTACTTGCCGTCGCCGTAGCTGCAAATTCAGTGTTTGTTTAAAACAAGCAAAAAAATGAATAAATAAGTGAGTGAAAAAAGTGAAACAGACAGTCCTGAACCGGCTGACAATTGAAAAATCTGTTTGGCCACTGACTGTCGTACAACAATGAAAATCGGCGTATGGAAACCTGAAAAAAAGAGAATTGAGGGGAAGAGCAAGAATTGGTTGAACTAATGTTTTGGATTGCACAGCCATCACTGAAGAGGCGTCTAAATGCGGGGTAATCATATAAGTTATATAGCACAGTAAGAGTTACTTAGCCGCTAACTACTGCTAAATGAAGTGATAGTGATTTAATTAGTGAAACACACGCAAATACGAGCGTGAAGAAAAAGAAAAAGCAAATTATAATTTGATTACAATACACGGTTAGCAAAAACAAAAAAAGCAGCGTAAAAAAGATAAAAAAAAATTTGAAGTAGAATAAAGCTTTTAATTTGACATTAAAAATGTACCAATTTTATACTAATCGACAAAGTAAGAGGGTTTAAAGGTTGACTACTTACGTCATCAATATTAACTATTTCGTTACCTACACTTGAAACTAAAATATTTTAAAAATTCATTTTTATAAACTGTTTTAAGTGTTTTGTTCATTCGTTTAAGCCCATTATAAATTTTAGGTTTTTATCATTAAAAGTTTTAAGGCATTTAAAGTAGTAAAACTTTTCAATTTATAAAAAATGTTAAAGTATTAAAATTATTAAAAAAATTTTGCATTGAATTTTTTGCACTGAATATACAAAAAAATTTGTAATGCGCAAAAATGTTAATAATGTTTTTAAAAGTCTAAATAAATTTTCTAATTAAAACAGTCATTTTAACAAAAACACAAGTGTGAACGTGCAATTGACTTAAAATACTGTAAAATTTTCAATAGATTTTTTCTTTTATTGATGAAAACATTTTAACTGATAAAACAACTAGCTTTTTTTCCTTTGAAATAGAAATAATTTTAGTTTTAATTTTTATTTGCAACAGCAGTTATTTAAAAAAAGTCTACTAGAGCAATAAAACGTTAAATGTGTTTTCCCATTCTATTCGGTTTTCTCACAAAACAGATAAATCCCACTACTTTCTTCTTTTCAAGCAAATTGTTTTCGTTTTAAAGAACTACGTTGGCAAAAAAACAAAAAATTGTTGCATTCGTAATGACGCATGTAGGACACACTTTTCATTTTCTTAGAGTTAACATTAACAAAAATTGAAAATGGACAAACCTATTGGCTAATTCAGTGGGAAACACAGGGGGGTAAGTCTGGCAAGCCAGGACTACAGCGAGCCTTTTTTTGCGT
>JAALOO010001300.1_pt2 | contig 14895 bp, 11 predicted proteins | sample 7257641 | NCBI WGS metagenome assembly JAALOO01 (sample SAMN14085613, study PRJNA598686) | mite metagenome | biome: ENVO:01001000; feature: ENVO:01001002; material: ENVO:01001226; isolation source: single female mite from University of Michigan culture on fish food culture... ...
CCGCCCTCGAAGGCGCTGCTGCTGCGCAAGCCGTACGGCCGCAACAAGTCCATCATCACGTGGACGATGTTCGCCATCATCTGCTGCAATGCCCTCTACCAGTTTGTCATCCTCATGCTGCTGCTCTTTGTCGGTGAGCGCTTCTTCGACATTGACAGCGGCGTCGACCGGCCGGAACCGTCGCCCGCCTCGCAGCACTACACCATCATCTTCAACGCCTTCGTCCTCATGACGCTCTTCAATGAAATCAACAGTCGGAAGATCAACGGGGAGAAGAACGTCTTCTCGGGCATTGCCTCCAATGTCGTCTTCTGCAGCATCTTCGTCAGCACGGCGGTCATTCAGGTGATCATTGTCCAGTTCGGCGGCATCTCTTTCTCCACCGCTCCGCTCAGTTGCAGTCAGTGGCTGTGGTGTCTGGTGCTGGGCTTTAGGTAAGGAAAGAAAAGGAGGAGGGGATAGAATCTTCGAACCATCTTTAACCTGTTTTTAACTAAATGCATTTTCAGCATGCTCGTCTGGAACCAGATTATCGTCTGGCTGATGGTGAAACGCAAAGACTACCAGTGGGTCGAGGGCATGGCCAACCTGTCCCGTGGAAACGGTGTCAATGCAACAGAGCCGGCGACGGTAGGCAGCATCACTGGCAAGGTGAACGGAAAACTCGGGCACAAGATCTGAGAAGAGGTTGCTAAAATTTGACAAAACTACTTTGAATTTTTTTACTCTGATTAAAAGTTTTCGAATTTTTGTTTCATTGCATAAATGTCTGAAACTAATTTTGCAAGCTGTTATTCACTATCTTGCTTTGTGATGAAGCTTACCATCTATTTTTCGTTATTCGCCTTCTGGTTTTTTGCCAGTTTAGTCCTTTGTGATGACACGGTAAGTTCTGCTTCTTCCCCTATTTCAACCCTCCCCAACATCATTCCCCTCTTTTTCCAATCCTCAGATCTGTGACATTTTGAGAGAGGCTCCCATCGACCTTCAGGGAACAATACCCTCAAATGGCCTCCTCTACCTGATCATTCGAAACGTGGCCTTCTCTGTGCCGCTGAGGGGGAAGGGAACAACCGCTGAGAGGTTGACCATTGATGAGAGCGCCCAGGAGGTAGGCCACTGGAGTCAGCTACCCTTCCTCAAGTCGATGCCTTCTGCGACACTGTCTGAAATAGTGAAGAACACCTCTGCACTGCTGCACGTCGACTGCAGCGACTTTACCGCCAGCTACCAGGTGGTCTACCAGTTGGCAGCAGGTGCACTCAAACGCTGTCGCCTCTTTCGCTCCGACAATGCGCCCATCTGCGATGAGGACGTCTCTCCGGCGGAGCACTACAGCTTCATCAGCAGTGGCAGCTCAAAGTCCACCGCCGGCGGTTTTCAGCTGCAAGAGAGCTCACAGGGAGGAGGAGGAGGAGGAGGAGGAGGAGGCAAAGTGGACCGACTAGTCTTCGAGACGCCCACTGAGGACTCCGCGGCGGTGAAGGTCACTCGGCAGTTTCGCCTAACAGAGAGCAGCGTTCAGCTGAGCCCGGTGGAGCGGAGCAGCAGACGGCAAAGTACACCGAGCGAGTACACCTTCAAACTGCCCGCTTTTGGCTTCATCAACGAGCCCAATCAATTCACGCACACTGCCCATCTGTGGCTGCCCTCCGAGCAGGTGGTGGCCATCTTTGACAATGACGAGCTGCAAAATGCGGCCATCTCAGAGAATGTAGTCTCGGCCAAGTACGTCCCCTTCAGCAGCTACTTTGCCTGCACGGCCAATGCGCCCAAGTATCCCCGAGTTCCGCCGACGGCATACATTCCCCACCAGACAAAGATTGCACTGGCTGGCGATCGGCTCATTCGCAATCCCCTGGTCATCGGCGGCGTCGTCTTTGCGGCCATTGTCCTCCTCACCGGCGGCTGTTTGGTCAGTCAGCTAACGCAAGGCAAAACGCTGCCAAAGAAGCGCAACCAGACTCGGTTTGAGGAGAGGCACTTCATTGCCAAGGACCCGAGAAGACGGGTAACAACTAGTGGATTGAGTAGCAGCCGCCGGACGACGACGAGCATCTCAGCAAAGGCAAACATCTTCAAGAACAGCAGAAAAGCAAAGAGTGTAATCCGCTAAATGTGTAGATTGAAGTTGTTTTACCAAAACAGTGTTGATGTACAGCAGTGATGCACAGCAAACAGACAGAAGGACATCTTGTGCAAAATATACAGACGAAAAAAGATTTCTAATGGGAGTTAAAGATTACTTTCGGGTTGGTAAAAATTTCCAGAATATTGTTTGGCTCGCGGCGTAAACGAGAGGCAGCATCATCAAATGCTTCTTGCCAAATCGACATAGGAATACGATGGAATATTCCGCCACAGTTGTTGTCAGTCACAAAAGGATCTTCTATCACAATGAAGGTTTGCTTAAAGATAGAGTTGGTGTCTCCAAGACTTTCAGCACTATTCCTTGTGTAGATGGTGTTTTTGTCTATCAACCGTCCCAGTCGTGGACAGATGGCCAGATTTCGGTAGTTGAAACTCTGATAGTAGTTGATAAACTTGACAACGAGCTCTTCTGTGGTCATTGGACAGTGACTGCGGCCGATAGTGGCTGGGTTATCGCAAAAGGCAAAATTGTACTTGCCCACTTTGATAGGCACATAGTTCAGCTGCAGTTGAGCGAGCTCCTGAAGACGTTCAATTGTCGGCAGAATCGGTGGACTTGTCTGCTGCATTATGAAAACGATCATCATGTACAGCCCATAAGTGCTCAGCGTTTCTTTTCCAATCAGACCAGCCCGCTTGGCCCAGTACTTGATCAGCATTGACATTTCATAAAAACGACGATCATATGAAACCAGAAACTCGAGTAGCTTGCTGTTGTAGTAGCTGTACAAGTTACGAATACTAAGAGGAAACAAGGGGTTGTTAACATGTGCGAGCACGCGGAAAACATTTTACAACTCACCTAATATCACAACGATTAAAATGGAGATTGCCATTCAAGCTGACACAATTGGGAATACACTGGTCAAACTTTAAAGCCACAATCGGGCATCGTCGACTGGGATAGATGCACTTTTCCGAGATTGATAAACCCAGTTTGTCGTTGAAAATGGATCTAATCACTTCCAGTGCAATAAGAGATGTCTCATAGTCAATCACATCAACAGGGAGAGCTTCAAACTTGATCACCAAGTCAAGGTCTGAGCTGAAAGTAGCGAGACCAGTCATTAGAGAGCCAAAAGGAAGCAGTATCGGAGAGAATTCCGCTAGTTCGGAGCTTATAAGCGCTTGATTGAACAGACTGATTAGGTTGCGAAGATTAGCACAAGTAACTGGAGACATGGCGATTTGACGAAGAAAGTTGTCGATTTTCTGTGAAAATGAGCCTATGGTGGGTCTGGAGGATTAAGAAAAAAAGGTTTTACAGGTTTATACTTGTCACAGGAAGAGAAAAGGCTTACCGAAGTTGCACCGAGCGAAAAGTGACTAGTTGTTGAGAAATCTTGCACTCAACTTCTTCAAACTGAATTAGAAAGTTTGCTTTCTCCAGTTGCTTCGTCCTAATTGAAAGTAAGCGCTTCCGAAATGTCAACAGAGGCATCGGCATCAGCTTCTTGTACTGTTTCAGTAGATATTCATACTCTTCAATTTGACGCTCGCTAATGCTCATTAACGCTTTGGTTCGCTTTATATAAGACATCAGATAATCGCCGTAAACTGCAAGATCATTTTGTTTAACAGTAAACAGATTCAAATACGTGAGTCCAGGGATCATCAGTCGAGAGCGAAGTGTGCTCCAAAAACTGTGAATTGTGTTCATGAGCAAGCCTCTGCGATCTGAATCGCCGAAAGAAAGCGTCACCGATGATCCGGTAAGAATGTCCAATCGCAACTGGAAGTATACTTCTTCGCGCAGGGCATAATCTTTGGAATCCATTATGATGATGATGATGATGATGATGCAAGTTCTTTGAGTGAAGATGGATTGAGCTGTTGAGAAATAACTCAGCGACTGTCAGAAACGACGTTAGTTCAGATCGTGGCGCCACCACTTGCGTGCGCCACTTGGCCACGTTCAGCTGAATCCTCACCTATCTTTATCTTGATGTGATAGCAGCTTTTGCAAGCAAGATACATACTCTTGTCAAACTGATCTACGCAACGTGTTCAAACAGCGTGCTCCTCTACTGGTGTCTTCTATGCGAGGTTTTCTTCTAGTCACTACTACATTCATCAGAAGCATTTTAACCTTTTTGCTAACCAGAAAATGGACATTGGAATAGTTCTTCGAAGTTTGAAAACCATTGAGCCAACAGTCAAGATGCTGCTATCACGCAAGCGACCATCAGCGCTGGTCAAGGAGAAGCTCCAACAGCTTGAATCTTTGGTGGTGATGATTCCCGAAACGGAGGAAGTTCTGGTTACTGTTTGGCGTGAACGCCTTGCCCAATGGTGGGTGCAGTACGATGAGATACTGCACCAGAATTGCGTTAACGGCTCTCTGCTAAATGACTTTGAAGAAGAATCTGCAAAAGAGCCTGAAAATCTTTGCTTTCAAGCCACTGATGATTGCAAGTCGATGGATTTAACCAAGCCAAAAAAGCAATCTGAACCGGAAATTCAAAAGAACATCTTGTCCTGCAATGAGACTTGTTCCTTTGTTGGTACAACTCAATCACCACAGTCATCCACTCCTACCAAAAGCCAGTTGTACAACTATCTCGACATTACCAGCGATCCTTTTGCCGATAATGAGCCTGATTTGGAAGACAGTCTCAGTTTGGAGATAAAAAAGTCCGATGTTCATCGCCATCTTGAGATTGAATTTGAGAAACTGGTCCCTATTAAAACTTCAAATGATATATTCGCCATCAAGGCGCTGGCAAATCTTGTGGGTCAAGCAAAACGAGACATTGTTCATTTTTCTAAAACTGCAAAACTTCAACGCCAAATCGTGACCTGGGCTACCATGAAACTCACTGAAGACCAAAAACTTGCTTTCCAAAAGTTATCAACAGATGAGCAGTTAGCATTGTCTGATCTGACCCGTTATCTTGCCCAGTTGATATCATGTTATTACAAAAGCAACCCAATCGCAACAAACAATGGTAATTACACTGGAAAACTCATTCCATATTGCGCCTTCTGTCGTTTGTCTGGACATTGGAAAAGTGAATGCAAAACATTGGCCAATATGAGCTGCTACAAATGCATGGGCTTTGGACACACTGGCAAACACTGCACGGACATTGCAAAAAGGCATTGAAGACGGAGTACCCAAACTAACCAAATCATCTTCCATTTACGAAACGTCAACCAACAAGTACAATTTTAATACTAACCTTAGCAAATACAAACACTGAAGATTTAATCATTTTAACGATTTTATGTTACAGTAATTTTTAGACAGACATTTGTAATCTATACAATAATGACATCAACATTAAAAATTGAAAATAACACTGATAGTACAACAATAGACAACTTTAGATATACATTTTTTAGACAGAAGTAGTGATGATATACTTGAAGATCCCTTAAATCAAGTGTTGCACGAGAGAAGAGTTTGCAAGACCACTCTCTTTAATAGTCACATTCTCTTGATCAATCACCTTGGTTGGGAAGGTGTTCATCAGCTGGAACTCAGTCTCCGAGTACTCGGGATGTGCAGTGATTATGTACTGACGGAGATCGGAAACCAGACGAGAAGTGTTGATCTGGACAATGATTCTGCAAGTAATGTTTGAATAGGTGAGTTAGCTAATAACTTTACAGAGCTTCATCACATCAAATCAACTTACCTTGATCCGTCAGCAAGTCGAATTTGGATTCTAGTTCCCGGCTGAGACTGATCAAAACTGAGAAAGGACAAACCTGCAGAGAGCGCTTTGGCTCGATCTACCACGGGGTCACCTGATGAACTGGCTGAAGATGTGGCTGTGGCGGTGGTCTTTGGCTGTTTGCTCTTTGCAGCTTCTGCAGTTACTTTCAGACGATTGCCTTCACCGGCAAAAGTGGTCGGTTGCTTATACTCTTCAAATTGGTGATTTTCAATGCGCATATTTTTCAAGTTTCGACGAAAATTGGCATAAATTCGCATTGTTGTTAGTTCAGTGTAAGATAGCAGCGGCCCATCGTCAAAGGTAACGCCATTCGACCAGATACGTACAACTGAAGGAGGTCCTGCAGCTACTTTGGAGGTGGATGGACCGTCTACGCGTTGTGGATTGGTGCCAAGATCCTCATTGCTGCCAAGATTCCCAAGAGTAAATCCAACGCCGAGTAATGAAGAAAATTGCTCAAAGTAAGATGGAGTGTTTTCACCTGAAACACGAAACACCGGCATTCCTCGGACAGGCTTAGAGTCAGTGTCAGCTGCTCCTAAAGTAAATCCGGTTCCAGGAAATGTACGTTCAATGACTGGCGGAGAGCTCTCAACATCATCAGCGTCACCTTCAGCACTATTTTCAAGCACATTTTCTGATTCATCTTCAGCATTTTGAGTTTTGTCAGCAGTTCCCAAAGTATAGCCACGACCAAAAAAGGGAGAATCGTCGTCATCATCGTCGTCGTAGTCGTTTCCCTCTGGAGCATCGTTTTCGTCATAGAGGCCTCTGACTAGTTGGGAATCATTTTCCGTTGTTCCAAGAGTGAATCCAGAGCGGACAAAAGCAGGGTACTGACTATTAGCTTCAGATTCACTTTTAGCAGCTTGAGTGATGTTTGGTCCTTCGACACGTTGTGAACCCGTCTCCTCATTTCCCAGTGTAAATCCATTTCCGGTAAAGGGAGCAACATGAGAGCTGGAAGCGTTCTCTTCACCATCGTCTTCCTCCTGCTGGTTTTCACGCATTTGTTTGAGCAGTCTCTTGAACAATTTCTTTATCTTTCGGCGTTTGGAAGCATTTTCTTCATCATTTCTAGGTCCCAGAACCTGCTGACCAGAGTGCTCAGATCCACCAGTGTAAAACGCCTGACGATTCTGATGATCATGATGACGTTTTTGAGGCTGCGAGAAGAGAGTGGCAATATTTGGACCATCACTGTACGTTGCAGAACTTTGAGGGCGGCGGCTTCCACTCCTGTCATCCTTCTTTGGCAGTGAAGCAGGCGGAGAGCCAGGCGGTGTTTTGGGATTGTCGTCAGCCATTTTGAATGATAAACCCAATCTCCAAAGACAGCCTTCAAATGAAAGATTCGGTGTTCGTCTCAAAGCGTTCTATAAACAAAAAGCAACATTTTATAAAAGCTTTTTTTAAATGTAAATACATACGGCACGAAAACTGTTGTTGAAATACGACAATCTGAAAATCCACTTTAACTTTTCAGTAAAGTCTCTTCAAACACTGTTTGACAGTCAGACGCTGACAGCAAGCCAGAGCAGCCAAAAGCAAAACATTGAGTGACTAAACGAAAAAAAATCACACGTTTTGCTTACGAAAGCGACACCTCGCGGGATTGTTCGCCCAAATCACCGAATTATCGCTGTTGAAGTTCCATATTCGCGTCAAACAAAACTCGCTTTTACGCCTTTTTTACTGCCAACAAAAATGATTGTCTGTAAAACACCCCTTTCTCCGCCAAGCACCGACTTTCTCACTTGTCGAGGCTACATTGGCTTTACGCCTATCGAAATCGGCTCTCGCGGGAGTGTCTACCAGACAAGCAAAGATGGTCACCTGTTGGCTGTGAAGGTGTTCCACATCAGTGCAGTCACTGAGGTGGCCCTAGCGGCCCTTGTGCGTGAGCTGAGCATCCTCCAGTCTGTACGCCATCCCAACTGCCAGCGAGTAGTGGAGTCCATGCGAACTACCAAGTGCTCTAAGGTGTACATCGTCATGGAGCCCTTCCTTTCTCCGGGTGCAACCATGCACTCGGTGGTGACCAACTTTGGCCCACTTTGCGAGTGGAACGTCAAGACGTGGTTTCCGCCCATTGCACTTGCCATTCGCTATCTTCATCACAGCAAAATCGCCCACCTGAACCTCTCTCTCAACAGTATTCTTCTGGATGAGCACTACAATCCTTATGTAACCGATTACGCGCGTATCGGGGAACTTGCCAGCGGTGGTCCTGTTGCCCTTCCTAAAGCTTACAGTTCTCCGCAGATGCTGCAAAAGAGTCCCTTTAATCGCTTCAAGCAGGATGTCTGGAGTTTAGGCGCGGTCTTCTTCACAATGCTCAACAAAGAGGAGCCTTTCAGTGAGAGTGACACTGACGAGAATGTCTACGCAAAGATGCTTGCCAAGTCTTTTCAGCTGACGCCTCACGTTGAAGCAAAAGTGAGTTCGACTGCAAAAGAACTAATTCAAGAGACGCTGGAACCGGATGAAGAAAAACGCGCTTCTTCTGAGACTCTTTGCAAACACTTGTGGATGCCGGCTGTTTTTGGCGAAGCCCAAATGGTCATAACACAAATGGAGAACGAGTATCGAGAGGAGGCGTTCAAGAAGATTGCCCAACCCGCCTCTGATCAGCCGCCACAAAAGCAGTAGTTCAGTATACCTGTGCACACAAGACTATTTATTCTCCACCAGTTTCACCTTTTTCTCATCCAGTAGAATCCACGTTCGAGCGACAATAAAGAGCGTACAGCTGCAGGTGATGAAGGCGCCCGAGATGAGCATCAGCACCACCGGATATGTGTGAAAGACCTGACTGAGGACCAGTGGCGTCAGGAGACAGGTGAAGCCAACTAGAAAGGCGTACAGCGAGCAGGCGTGATTTGTCAGGCCAATGGTCTCTTCGGTGAAGGCGAACACGGCCGGGTAGAGGGCACTGAAGCCCCAGCCTAGCGTCGCCGTGCCCACGTAGATCATCGGCAGACTGTGGCGGAAGGTGTAGAGGAAGGCCAGCGAGGACAGCTGCAGGGCAAAGTGGTAGCCGATGATGACGTCACTGGGCAGCCTCAGGGAGATGAAGGCGGTGGCCAGTCGGCCGAAGGTGTACGTGGTGAGGAGTAGGGCGGTGACGCGGGCAGACTGCTCTGCCTTCAGCTGAATCGCCATGTACTGGTACATCGACGGGGAGAGGGTGATGAAGCCAAACTCGGCGGCGATGTACGTGCTGAAGCAGATGCCCAGCAGTGACAGCTTCGCCTTCCGGTGTCGGGTGCTGCTTCGAGTGCTGCTGCTGCTGCTGCTGCTTACCCTCTTTGTGCTCACAATCTCTTTCCCCTTCTCCTCTTCCCCACCCATGACCACTGGGGCGCAAGTTGCACTTTCTTCTGGCTTTCTTCTGTACGGCGATACGAAGTAGGCGGCAAAGAGAAGACAGGGAACGGCCGCCTGCAGCACTCCTCCAATGGTGAATGGAACGGACAGCAGCTGCACCCTGTCCTCCACCGTAATGGTCACATTGCCCGCCGTGGTGGTCTGTGTGCCGCGGACAAAGGGCGACGCGAGCAGTGGCGCCGTGATGGAGCCCAGGCCGTAGCAGAACATTTGCGCCTGCAGTATGGCCGAGTTGCCCACCGGCCACATCTCCACCAGCCAGACGTTTGCGGACGCCTCCCAACTGCCGGCGCCGATGTTCATGAGGACCATCATGGCGAAGAGCAGCGGCAGGTGGCCGTAGTAGGGCAGCAACAGCAGGGCCACTGCCTGCAGCGAGACCAGCAGGGCCAGAGCCAGCTGTCGGTTGATGCGACTGTACAGCAGATTGGCCAGCGAGCCGATGCAGTAGCCCACGCAGAAGGCGATGTTCACCTGAGAGAAGGTGTTTATAGAGGTCCCGTAGATGAAGCTCAGGTCGACCATCGTCGCGAAGAAGAGGTTTATGCAGATACCCTGTTAAGAGAAGGTTTACATAGCAAATTACAAACAGAAGTAGAAGGAATCAACAGGGATCACTTACAAAGGCAAAGTTGTTGAAAAAGATGAGTGTCGTGTAGAAGAGGCGCCATTGTCGGCCGCTCTCGTATTTGTTCATCGTTAACTTTTTTTGTGGCACTACAATTCTTTGACTAGCAATTTAATTTTGGTGCAGAAAAAAAGCCCATTTAAAAACGATTGGCGAATGATTTTAGAAACACAAAGATGATGGCACAAGTAAATTAAAGATGAAAGAGAATACTTCGATCATTAAACTAAAGTTGCACTTGTCAAAAACGGCACGACACCATCAAAGCCAATCGACAGCAGCTAATTTAGGTCATTACCGCCGACTGCTTTCATCCGATTCAGTCATTTGATGATGTGCGATCTCCCTCTCCTTCTCTTTAACTGCAACTTACTCTCTTAACTTTCATCAGAAAATCGTCATTCGAACGACAGTCAAAGATGAGCCTCCGCAGCACTAGCACCAGCACAATTGCCAGCATCGCCTCCGCTGATCATGTTACCAAATAATAGTGTGCCCTTTTGCTTCGTTTTCACTTTGGTAAACAACCACAACTACGCTCAGCAATATCAACTGTAGCTTTAGCTTTATCAGCAGTAAGCGGCAGCAGCAACCGTCCTGTCAATCACCCGAAAGGAGAAGAGGGTTCACCGTGCACAGCCCACCAGCAACTTCGTCACATGCCGCCGTGCAAGTGAAGCAGGCACGTACTGCCGAGTTGTCGATCATGTGTTCACAATCATCATTGTTCGCACTACCGCGGGCCCCTTTAGATCTCTTTCAGATGCTCACCAGTTGATTACAAGTCCTCTCTCTCTCTCTCCCTCTCACCACGAGATGATCATCAGCTGAAGAAATAGTAGAAAGAAGAAGAAGACATTGGCCTACAAAGTGCAAAGACACGTCAGGCAGTGTACAAGGCAACAGTGGGTTTTCACGCACTTGACATCATTGGGCTTGAATCACTATTATTATTATTGCTGTTGTTGTTGGCATCTTGCCGTATATTCTAAGCTTTCCCAGATTTTTAATGACAACTAGAGAGATACGTTGCTGTAAATGTGTCACAAATGTGTGTGTGTGTGTGTGTGTGTGAATGACAGCACTAATCTGTGCTGCGAACAGTAGTGTGGGCACCGGAGGTGTTGTGGCGGCGATTTCCCTTAGATCTCCTCGTCTTGGCCGCAGAGTGGCTCTGATCTCCCAAAGAATGCGATTGCGTTTTCTTGACCATAGTCCACTTTGGTACAGACGACCGGTCTGTCTTGATGGGATGGCCACAGTGCTTGTGCTTTGGCGTCTTTGAAACCTTAGCTTTAGCAAACTTGTCTGCATCGAGATCGCTGTGTGAAGGCTCGTCCACGCTCACGTTGAGTACCAGGTTTGAGATTATCTTCCCAAAACGAGAGTCTAATCGAGAGGGTGGTGGAGGTGGAGGTGGTGGCACTGCCTTCAGACTCTGTACAGTCGACGCGTGATCTCTTCTCTTTCTTCTTTTGCTGCTGCTGCGCCCACTGGTACGACACTTTGTGGACTTTCTTTTCTTACTTCTCCTCGTGTTTTTCTTACTCAAAGCTGAACTTTTTGTATTTTGGTCACCACCAAAGAGCATGTACACTAGTGCGGCAATTATGCCGATAACTAGCAGACTGCCTAAGACGACAGCCAGAATCATTAGAGGCAAGTTGCTCGAAGCTACAAATAAAGAGCAAAGGCAAAAGTAAACTTGAAATTTTTTAAAAGTTGTCTTTTTTACCTGCTGTTGTAGGGATGTCCTCTCTTACATATTCGGTCACCATTGTAACTCAATGAAAATAAAGTGTTCTTTTTTTAAATCTTTTTTGCTTTTTACGTCAATTTAGCTAAATTCGATTTTTGTAAAAGTTTGAACAATTAACAATTTCTAACTGATTTCATTTACAGTTTTCAAAAAAAAGTTTAATAAAAACCACCTGCGTTACACCTACTTGCGCCAAAAAAGAGAGAACTTGCAGTTACAATAGTTTTCCTAGGACACGAGGGAAAGAGTGTTTTGATAATTATCGACTTGATATTGAATCGACTGGCCTACATTAAGATGATCGATTGGACTGGAGCGAGAGTGAACAGCAGAGAACAATGATGGCGATAAATCGAGTCACTGTCGTCACGGGTCAGTGGATATTTGTCGCACAAAAAGAGTGAAACAGTAAGTTTTCTCTATTTCTCAATTAATTAATTATCTCTTTTCCAGTTCTCGTGCAGCAAGCAACAATTTTTCAGCTAGAAGACATTGTAATCTGATGTCATCACATTTGATATTGCTGTGAAGAAGAAGGCCAAAAAGGGGTTTTTCTACAGCCATGAAGCATCATCACTTCAAATTGATGTGCCTCGTATTTTTTGCCCAAGTGCAGCTGCATTTACCTTTCACGAGCGCTTTCTCGTCCTCATCAAATGCTGGTGATCACTTGGATCTATTCTGGCAATCAATTGACCGATTAAGAGATGATCTAAATGGACGCTACACTACTGCCGCAGTGAAAGTGGCAAAGATGATTCAAAACAATGGCACCTATCCCTCACCCTGTTTTCGGTTGATTGAACTTGCACTTCAAAGTGGTTTAAGTGAAGAGTGGAGTGCCAAGTGTTGGTGTTTTTATTCTAGTTTGACTCTTTTGAATTTTACTGAAATGTGTCTTATCTATTTACAGTACTCACCGCCAACAGCTTCATTGCGTCGGACCTGTTGGTCAATCTACTCACTGAGCAGTACAACACTTTGGGTGATTTTGATAGCTGTCTTTCAGTGAAGATCATTGACGATTCTTTCAGTGAGAAAAAGAGCATCACATCTACTATTGGAAAGTACTGTCTTCTTAAGCTAAAGAGCCCACAGATTGGTTACTGCAGCAGCGCTGAAGAGACAAGTCGGCTGGGCAATGTGACAAAAGATTACGTCCATATGGCAGCAAGAAGATGGCTGACAATTAGAAATCGATTCCCAATTCTTGCTGGACTTTGTGTGCCAGCTGTTTGTGAAGAAGATGAGGTGAAAAGCCTGTTGAACCAATGTACGACTGTTTGAAAACAAATGCAAAATGTCGACAATTAAGTGATGAAACTTTTTACAGATTTTCAGCCTTACCTCGAAGGAGTCCAAATGGACGTCAAGTACTGTCAGACGGCTGATTCTCCCACACTTGAGCCTCGATTTGGCTACCTTTTGGCAAAGTAAGTTGGATTATGATCACTTAAATGTTTAAACAATTTTTTGTATTTACAGGTACTCGCTTCTGACAATAGTGATTTTCTCACTCTACTGTACCTTCCTTCATGGCCACTTTTTCAACCACAGTCTACGATTTGTTGGCAGTCGTCGTCTACAACAGCTTTGCACATCATTTAACCTTCAAAGCAATCTGCAAACACTGCTTAGATGCTCTGATGGAGATCCACCCGAATGTTCAAAATCTGCATCTTTCTCCCCACTTGACGTTCGTTTCATTCACGGCATCAAGAGCCACCTGGTCCTGGCGATGCTCTCCATTCACATGTTTTTCAACTTTTCCGTTTTCTTCACCATGAACGTTAGTTACTTTGCTCGTTTTCCCACCTTCTATGATGGCGTCCTCGATGGCCGATCTCTGTTTGACCTGTCTGTGCAGACTGACGTAGTCCCCATTTGGATCTCTGCATTTTTCATCATAAGGTAAAAGTTTTGTTCTTTCATATTCATCTTTTTATCTAATTTTTTTACAGTGGCTTCCTCTCCACCTACGTCGTTCTCTCTCGGTGCAGCACAAGAGGTCTGCCACCCTTCTCCACATATCTCCTCTACCGGTACCTCAATCTGGTGCCACTGGTGCTGGCAACACTAGCTCTGACCATTGTACTGCAAGGAGCCGGCTCTGGACCGCTCTTTCACGCCGAGCTGACTGCCACCTACGTGCAGCCATGCTACGACTTTTGGTGGACTCATCTCCTGCTGATCAACAACTTCTTCAACATTGACCAGATGGTGAGTGGAAGGTGATGGTAGTTCTATCCAATTCTGACTTAATTTTCTTTTCCTATAGTGTGGCCCGCAATTTTGGTTCATAGCTGTTCACTTTCAGCTGTACATTGTGCTGTACCCTGTGCTGTACCTGTACTACTCCAAACGGCGGCGGCTTGCCTACGCTTCAGCCATTGCCCTAGCTGCCGCCAATCTCCTCTACCTCCTGGCAATGGTCTACTTTAAAGTGAGCGGCATCCCAAACAGCTTCTACCCGAGACGGTTCAATTTTCCGTGAGTATCACCAATGATCAATTTTGCATCTTGACTAAAGAGTTCTTTTTACAGCGCCCCACTTGACTCGATGCGCTTACTGTACACCTCACCGCTAATGCACATGTTTGCCTACTTTTCCGGTGTTCTGGGCGCCTTTTACCTTGTGGAGGACCACAAGTCACGTACGATTAAGAGGACGCTTTCACTGGTCAGTCACTGAGTAGTTGTCACAGTGAAGTTTACAATCTAATTGATCTACTTTGCAGAATCTCTATCGCATCATCACAACCGCAACATTCACCACCATTCTCCTGCTGACGTACCTTCCCATAAGTGCCCACTTTAAAGGCGGCGCCGATGCTGATGCGAATGAAATTAGCAGCTTTGCTTATGCACTCGCAGTTGCTTTCATTTTGATTCTCTTCACAACTGTATCCACTATCTGGCTTCTCGCTACAGTGCTCGTTGACAGCAAAACGTCGATTTTAAAGCGATACCTCACAATTCGAGTTCCCTACTTGCTTCTAAGTAGGCTGGCTTACGGATTGTATTTTTTAAATGCGCTACCCATCTGGTTCAACGCGGCCACCAGTCGAAATACTGCCATTTTAAGTTGGAGTTTTCTGGTAAGTTTTCAATTGTCGCTTTATGACATTGTGTGCATCATGTTTTCTTTTTTGAACAGCTGGGCAGCACCTTTCAGAACATTCTTCAAACGCTGATGCTGGCCATTTTTGTTTTTCTTTTTGTAGAAGCTCCACTGAAAAGGCTTAATTCTTTGTTTTTTACCAGCTGAGATTTTCATAGTCAAT
>JAALOO010001580.1_pt1 | contig 14894 bp, 16 predicted proteins | sample 7257641 | NCBI WGS metagenome assembly JAALOO01 (sample SAMN14085613, study PRJNA598686) | mite metagenome | biome: ENVO:01001000; feature: ENVO:01001002; material: ENVO:01001226; isolation source: single female mite from University of Michigan culture on fish food culture... ...
TCTCTCTCTCTCTCTCTCTCTCTCTCTCTCTCTCTCTCTCTCTCTTTCAGTCTGGCCCCGACACTGACACTGACAAGCATCGATAATCGGCTAAAAAGAGAGACTTTTCTTTGGCCTTACCGTATCACTACACTTTTCGGTGTGTGTGTGCTTTATGGGCCCTGGGCAGGGGACCGCTAGCAGTAATACTAGTGTCCACACCGGGTCGTAGACCGTTCATTTTTGCAGTTTGCAGCAGCGGTCTGCTGTCTCAGCGGTGACAGTCCTATGAAGGTCCTAATTAGGCACGCTTTGGGAGCGCATAGTTTTCTCTAGGCAGTTTGACACTGCCTGGCACATCTGCGCCATCGGTCAGGCAAACTTGTGTCTTTCAGGTTGTGTGTGTGTGTGTGTGTGTGCAATAGACAAAACTATGCTAACCATTTGCACTGCTGTTGTCAATCTGTTGGGTTGGCAGTGACAAATGAGAGTGAGAAGGAGCTCTCGTAAGTAGACAATGATCACCACCGGTAGATCACCACTAGCAAAGAGGCACTCGGTGACACCGCAGGCGCATCGAATTGATTTCGCAGCATGTGTGGCGCTGCGGCACTTTCTCTCAGTCAGCAGATTCTCTCTCTCTCTCTCTCTCGTTTTCTCTCTCTCTCTCTCTCTCTCTCTCTCTCTCTCTCTGTCTGTTTGTGCAATGACAGTGTGCTAACTGAAACTGGGAGTACCACCTAATGAAGGAAACTGTTGAACGGTACAGTCAGTTGGACTGAATTAGAGAAATAGTGGGAGATAAAAGTCGATATTTGGATTGATCACTCGGAGCAGTCAGTAGTAGCAATTGACTCTTGGCAATAAAAACGATGATGAGCTTTTTAAATTGAAATCATTTTCCCAATTTGGCATCATACTTTTTTCCTCCTTTTTAAAAGCAAGGATTACCCGTTTGATTACGCAGTTTGAACTTTTTATATGAACTAAATCCGTCCATTTAGCGGCAAATAGTTTCCATTTGGAAAATGGTAACCGGAATTGTCGTCGCCCCTGTTGTAATTGATTGCCACCAAGTGGAACCAATTTGGTCTGCTGCTGCTGCTGCTGCTGCTGCTGCTGAAAAGAGGCCCCAACTTTGTTATTGTCTATTCCTTTTTCTTAGCACTGCCATTGTTTCACTAGTTGCCTCTAGTTTCTTTTTACTTTTTTTGGTGACAGGTCAGTGCGTAAGTCAGGTAAACCACACCGCTCAAGAAACTCACTGCTTTGATATCATTGCTTCAGTATCTACTTTATCTGCGGTGTCAATGAAGAAGGTAACTCTACCAAATTCCCATAACCAGTGAAGCAGAACTAAACGAATCAAAGCAATCAAGCCTAGCTAGCTGCGGCGACTTTTCTATTTTTTCCTTCTGCCAATCTTCTAAGGGCTGCAAGGACTTTCAATAAATCTCCTTACGGTTAAAAGTCATCTTAAAAGGAGGCTTTGCTTTCCACTTTCTTTCTTCTTCTTCTTCTTCTTCTGCTCCACTCACCGAGGTGCCTGGCTTATTGAAAACCACTGGCCCTTGCCTAAATTGATTTGTGTTTCCTTTCTTCTTTGCTTTCTTTCGTTTAAAAACTTTTTTTCAGCAGCAGCAGTGCACTGGATGATGGTGCAGCAGCAGTGATTAAGGATTGCACGGCGGCAGTGTGATGATGATTGTCACAGTGCACACACACACACACACACACACAAGGTGCCCCTATTGGAAACGGCCGCTGCAGCGGCTTTAGTTTCGGCGGCGGCGGCGGCAAGTTAAAGTGCTGATCAGTGCCTAACCAAACCGCAACATCAAGTCACCAAAAGAAGGGGAGAGGGGGCAATAATGATGAGGGGCAAAAGAAGAAAGGAGAACACTGCCCACATGATAATGAGGAAACTGTGACACACAGTAGTGGTGGCAGTAGAGAGTAGAGGCCCCTGTGTCTGCGGCTGCAGGCCCTCATTGCGGGTGCCATGCACTAACACTGCTGCTGCTGCATTCCTCGCCGTGCACTGCATGCGGCAATGCAAACACACAATAGGCATACGTACACATGAGGGAAAAGAACTAGGAGAGAGAGAGAGAGAGATTATCAATGAAATCTGAGAGCCCTTGGCTTCGGACTACTACTACTACTACTACTCGGGCCCCGACACTGCTTCTGCTGCTGCCGCTGAGGGAACTACCACCACCACCTCCGGCCATTGTTATATGGTCCTTGCGCACACTAAGTCCCCCGGCATGGTACGTGTTCCCTACGTGTGTTCTTTTCTTTAGGCCTAGTTTGCTAGTGCTTCACCTTATTTTGCTCTCTCTCTCTTTTACCTAGATCTGCACGACATATTCAGCAGTGGAACTTCTTATAGCAGTGATACTTATCGAAACTCAATACGGTTGCTGCTGCCGAACGGGGCCAACCAAAAGAGAACTGTGTGGCTCCAAGACAAACAGTGACAAGGCCAGCAAAAAAAGCAGGGCAATAAGAGCAGAGTGGTAGTCTCGTTTCTAAGCTCCTTAGCCAACTTACGTTTGAGTTCAGTACAAGGTAGGTTTGCCCCGTGTGCAGTGGCCACAAAATCCAATTTGTCAACTGGGCCCAGAGGTAGAGAGCACACAGAAAAAGAAAGGGAGAAAATGATGGTGGCCCTAGAGTGGTCGACATTGAATCTTTTTACCTTTTACCTTTTCTGGGCAAGACAAACATGACAATAGACGCGCTGAGAGCTTTGCAAAAGAAGGAGAAGAAGAAGAAAGGCAAAAGTAGAGTAAGTAAACGAAGACTGAAACCGGAGAGCAACTGAAGAAATGGAGACAGCGAATTAGTGATTGAGAACGAGTGGCCCATGAATGACAAATAACATGGCCAGCCACAACACACAATGGGCCAAATGTTGTTCGATGATTGAAGAAGAAAGGGGGCCAACAGGAGAAATAGTGACCAACACACAAGTGCCAGTATGTGTGTACTGCCGTAGTAAAGAATGCTACAATCACAATTGTTTTGGCCACTAAAATCTCCTCTAAAGGCGAACTGGTCAGTAAAAACAAATTTCTTTATTTTGTTTGCAAGTTATCTGCAAAAATCTAATCAAGCAATTGATCTTGCTTTAAATACAACATTTTGCACATAAAAACAAAACAACAGTCAACTTTTTTAATTATTTAATTAAAAATGTTTGTAATTTTTTTTGTAAACAACAAATTACACTTGTTATTGTCACTTTGAACTAGGAATTTCAGTAAAAAAGTAAAAACAGCGTGTGTCTAAAACTTCAATAAAACGCCTGTTGATTTGGCGTTTTGCTTCCTCTTTATCACTTTTGATCAGTCAATCTAGCCATCATCTGTCTGATTCTAATCAGCATCAGCAAGAATTTGTCTTTTGTTTTTTTTCTCTGTGCCTCGTAAAAATGTCACTAAAGTTTGTCCAGTTTGCATTTTAGTTCCCATCTTCTTCTTCTTTTTCATCTTCTCGGTTTGCATTAACTTTCTCCCTTCTCTTTCTTTCTCTGTTGCCCATTGACCTCTCTCTCCCTCTCTCTCTTTCTCATTTTACCCAGTGCTTCTGCCCACTGTGGCCGTGTGCCACTAGCAGCGCCGTCTTTCTTCGGTGAGTCTTTCTCTCTGCCAGTGTGCACTTTGCTCCTCACCATCGGGCAAACACTGTGTCTGAGTCAGTTTGACAGTAGCTTCGCCAGCGAGTGGACGTGCTGCACCACCACCACACCACCACCACTGCTCCTTGCGTGTCGGCGTCAGTCAGTCAGTCATTCACACTCACTGACTGCAATTTAACTTAACCTTAACTGCATCGTTGCCTTCACACCACCACCACCACCACCAGCGCCTGAAGCCCTCATCACCACCATCACCACCATCACCACCATTACCATCATCATCATCAGCAGCAGCAGCATAGTGTTCATCAGCTTGGTGTGTGTGAATGTGGATTTGATTGTCTTTCCACCAGTGCACTCTCTCCCCTTTTTTCTACCTGGGCGCTCCTTGCCACCGCCGCCAGTGTCTCACTTTGCTTATTAGCACGCGCACTCTACCGTTAGCACACCTTCTTAACTGCATCGACATTGCGGCACACACACTCTCTATCAACAACTATCAACTGTTATATTTGTTCAGTGCTCAACTACTACTACTGCACTACTTACAGTTATGATTATTAATATTCTGCTTATTACCACATCATCGCCACTTGTTTCGTTCGCCTCCTTCTAATAGTAAGCACTACAATGCTATAATTTGTCTGCTAAAGCGCAACTGTGTGAGCTACAGTTCAGTTCAGTGAAGTGTGTTCATTTCTTTTCTTTCTCGGTGTCTGTGCCACTAAACCACTTTAGTATTCAATGCTTTCTTACTATTGGTTTCACCTCATCAACACAAGTAAAGTCGTCATCGCTGTGCTTTAAGTTTAACAAAATACCTACATTTCTGCGTCATTTTTTATCACCCAACATTACTCTGCGCCTGCTTTTAAACCACTCATCATTTAAATCTTCACCAATGTGATTGATTCTCTACCGCCGTCTGAGCAAACAAGCAACATTTAATTGCAAAAATCATCATCTTTATTTCGGTATGTTCATTAGCGAGCTAATGTGGTAGCTTTTCATTAGATTTTAAAACAGGCAAAAGTTTAACTTTCAAAACTGCTTGACTGCTTCGTCAATCAAGCAGTGATCAGTAAACTTGCATACATGAAAGACATGTTCTCATTAGGGGTGGCTCAATTTTAATGTCTCTCTTTTTCATTTTCTCTTGGTGGTGGCAAATTCTATGGCATCTTTGTGACAGCATCTAGTGTGCAGTGAGTGTGTGGTACCCTCTGACCAGTCAGATAGTGGCAGTGTGGACACTAAAGCATGTTTGCTTTACTGTAAGTTAATGGCAAACACACAGAAAAAAGAGATTTTGTTATCAGCACAAAAGCAGTGAATCTTTAATTCACGCCAGCCATTTGCCACTGCTGATAAGAGAGAGAGAGGCTGCTGCTGCCTGCAACTTGTGCCCGGTTGGCTGTTACAGGTTGGCAGAGAGCAGAGAGAGGACACACACAGACACATCGGCCGACCAACCTGTCACCGACTGTTAAGCAATGTCAGCAGTGGACAGAACAGCCATTACCGCACAGAAAACACAGAGACAACTTTCATCTTCGATCTGCTTTTTGCCCTTTTCTACTTTACTTTACCACTCAGGCAGTGCTTGCTCATCTTTTCTGCTTTCTTAATATGGCACTGTCGCCTCACCGAAGTTGTGCAATCTCAGATTCAATCTCGGCCAGTCTATAGACGGTGATGTTCACTTTGCGTGTTCTCTCTCTTTTCTTTCACCGCAACAATGTTCAGGCGCACTATTTAGTATCCCGAATTCTTTCAATGCACCACCTGTTTAGTGTTTGCTCTTGTCGTACAGAGTGGTACAGTTCGCACCATTCTATATGGTTGTACTATATCATCATCATCACCAGCAGCAGCAGCAAAGTCACCACAAGTGGCAGGTAATGAGAGTCTGACTGATCTACTTTCTTATTCTGCTTCATTGGACGATCTTTTTAGCAATAGTACTGGTGCACTGAAAAAAGTCAACCACCAGTGCAACATACATTACAATTCACGGCATGTCGTGCACAACGGGAAGGAAAAAAGCTGGGGGAAACTGGCGACATATTTTTCTTTTTGAGAGACTAGTTTAATTTGTCTCTTCTTCATTTGTACCCTCTTTCTTTCTTTTGTCTGCCTGTCTTTCTCTTGTTTCACTCTTTCACTGTCAATTATCGCTTGCTTTGCGCCTTTTATTGACTTTGATTTGTCACTTTATTTGTCTAGTAGTCCTCTTTCTTTTTGTTGTCTGCACTTCTCTCTCTCTCACTTTTTTCCCTCTCTTCCTCTTTACTCTTTCATTTCTGCTACTACTGCAACAACTGGTCGACCAGTTTGCAGTCAGTGCGTTTGGCGACTTTTTTTGGGCGCCCAGTGCAGTTCTGCACACTACAACTCAGCACTCAGCACTCAACTTGTCCACTTTGCTGTTCTGTTCTTTTTCTTCTGTTTGCAATGATGAGAATATCGCCAAAATCTTTACGACCTGCGCGAACCAAATGGCGAACCAAGTGTGGCGGCAGAAGGACGGGAGAAGGCTATGTGAAGATGGTGTCTGTTCAGTGGAGAGTGCTTGTTGCCAGAGGCTTGTCTTGGCTGCTCTTTCTCATTTCCCGTTCGTCCACTGTCTATCAGTGTGTGATGACAATTGTGCGCACAGTGTGCACCGTACCAGCTCTTAAAAAGAGCGTCAAACGGCGAACTGAACAGTAGTGAGACAGATTCACAACAGACAAACTAATTTGACGTAATTAGCCATTTAGCAAGGAGAGGCAGAGAGAGAGAGAAAGAGAGAAAGAAAAAAAGGGAGAGAGACTGCACTGAGCAAGAAATGATCATTTCAGTGTTGAAAGGGGGAAACAGAATTACAAAAACTGAAACAATTGCCACTGACTATTGTAGATTTTTAAACGCGTTATAAAACGCATTTGTTTGCAATATTAAATCCTCATTTTCAATGCACTGATCAGTTTGAGCAGTTTAAGAAAGCGAGCAAATGTCACAGTGAAAAAAGTGATCTAAAAACTGGACGAGCGCGCACTTACCAAACTCAAACTTGAAGCGTCTCAGATGAATGGCTCCCAGGCAGACTGTCTAGTTTGCCTGCCTGGCTGGCAGCAACCTGTTCACCTGTTCAGTCGAGGTGACTCCCACCAGAGATGATGATGATGACGACGATGATGATCAGAGAAGTGAGCGCTAGTTCCACTTGATTGCCCATAGAGCGCCTGGTTTTCTTCTTCCATTCCTTTCTTCTCACCCCCCCCCTTTGCAGCACAGGTGATTGATATCAACTAGTTTTAGTTAACCAGCCTTGCTAAGGATTGACCTGGCGGACCGAGGAGCAGTAGTCATTTGGGCAGTCATTTCTACCAGCTTTTTTTCAGTGCATCAGTTCTCACTCCCTTTCCACTCACCTCCCTCACTGCTCTAACCGGTAATGTGTTGTCTTGTGAAGTAGTGGTGGTTTCTTCCCACTGACTGCAGCATTGTCCTCCACCTCCTCTTTTGCCCCTATGACATTTCACATTCTTGTCGTAGTCGTAGTCATCATCATCATCACCACCACGGTCGTCTTCTTCTTTGGTGTTGTTGTCCTTTTTCTTCTTCTTCTTCTCCTCTTTGACTTTTTCCTCCTGGCGTCACACATGCCCGATTTGTAATTGAATTAAGGCAGCAACAACCTACCACTATTGCCACTACCATCACACTACGGTAGTGAAGTGTTCGCAAAGAAGAAGAAGTGTTCTGCAATGCCATTCACTCACTACCTTGCTCACTACCTCACTCACTCACTTATTCACTTGCTGACTGACTAGCTGCTAATAAAGTTGGTCTCGCATGGTTGGCTGTTCATGGTGGACTGCGATTGAAGATTGCCTCGGTGTTGAAGAGAAAAGAAAAGCAGAGCATGACCGCGAACAGCTAATTTGAAGCTGCCCTTAGCCCTCTCTCTCATCTGCGCTTGCTCATCTGTATCTCTCTCTCTCTCTCTTTCTTTCTCTGGCCACCGGTGGCCAGTCTGTCTTTTGTCCTCTCCTACTGCCTCACTCGTTTCCCCTTTTTCCCTTCTTTTATTTTTTTTTCTCTCTCTCTCTCTCTCTCTTTCTTTACCTGCCACCCTCCCTGGCTTCTTTTTCCCCAATTTTCTTTTTTTCACAATTTTTTCTCTTTTTCTTCCTCTCTTTGACTCGTTATGTTCACTTCACTTCATTTCTCGTCTTGTTTTTATATCGTTTTTTGCAAGGCAATGAATCCTGAAGAGAAGAAGAAGAGTCATCGCCACTGTCTTTTTTTGCTGGTCAGTAGAAGATAGCTGCCACTGGTTGACTGACTGACTGAAACAGCAAAACTTCTTCTTCATGTTAAATGGCCAAGTCGTGAGTAGGCCTGGCAGCTGAGCTGTGCTGCTTTTTTCTGTACTAAGCTAGAACTTCTCGCAGCACTCGGGCACTCACTCACTTACTGCCCAAACTCTGCTGCTGTTCACCTTTGTCCATTAAGTGGTGTGTAGTGTTCCCAAATCCCAACCGACTCAACATGTCTCCCATAATGTTGGTCGTCTGACTCATCATCATCATCATCGCCATCAGCAGCAGAAACAGCAGCAGTGAGGCACGTTTGCTATTTTTATGAATATTCCCTAGCTCTCAGTGCCCCTCATAGCTGCTGGGCACACAGCTGACAATCCGGCTTCACTTTTAGTACCACTAGTAGCCGGCAAAAATCGCCGGCACTGAATTTCTTTAGAATAGTGTCGCCAAATGGGTCCTGGAGAATGGAATGGGGAATAAAGGCACCGAAGGGCATCCTACTAGTCTGCTCCATCGTGCACTTTGCCAAATTTCTCATCTGCTCTTCATCCTCACTACACTTTCCACTTCGGCGGCAAAAGTTGACACGGTCCGGTCAAGTGTATTTGGTGGGGCCCGCCGGCTATTACGCTAATTAGATCTCGGTGCGACTTTTTCCGTGTTCATTCACGATTAGACCGGCAATGTCTGCTCTGCTCTGCTCTGTCTGTCTGAGGGCACCTCTCACTCTCTCAGGCGACTGCAATCCCCATGAGGGTACGCTTGCCTGTCAAGTGAGGATTACTTTTCTCTCTTTCTCTTGAACCCAATCCGGTTGTCCACACACACAGACGCTGACGCCATAAGACACAATCGCCGGTAATCTTTATCGTTTGGCTTTACATTCCCTTGCCACTTTGTTGTTCGTCTTTTTGTTTTTCTTTCTTTTTCCGTCATTTTTCTCTCTCTCTCTTTCTTTTGGCCTCTTGCGTATGTCCTCTTTGCAACTGTCTGCTGCTGCTTAGCCGCTGCTGCTGCTCAACGTCGCGGATGTCTCGCTGGCGCGCGCGGATTGTTGTGCTGGATTCGTGCAAGAGTCGTTGGTGGTGATGGTGATGGTGATGGTGATGGTGATGGTGATGGTGATGGTGATGGTCAGGCAGAGGCAAAGGGAGTCAAAGTGCCCTCACCAATCTTGAGTCGCTCGCATGTTTTGCTTTCTCGTCACAGAGGCTCTTCTTTTCCTTTTCTTCTTCTCCTTGTGAGCTTTTGGACGCGGCAGCAGCAGACGCCAAAGCCTCAGCTTCAGCTTCTTCTGCCTGTCCAGCGTCAGTCCGAGTCACGATTTAGCCAAGGGCACTCTCACGACTGTTCACTCAACGACTGGCTGCCCGCGATCGGCGACTGCGACGACTGCGACGACTGCGACGACTAGGACGACGTCGACAATGATGATGACCACGGTGCCGGACTACTACTGAAGCACCACAGAAAGAATGCCCAAGAAAGCGGCTTGCTGGCAATTTTTTTCCTGTGAAGACAAACATTGAGATAGGGCAGAATAAAGACGGGGAGAGAGACCCAGACTTCCCCTAGACCAGACTATATTTATTTACCCATTTCAGTGGAAGCAGTGGGAGAGATGTGGTGAGATGAGATGAACTACTGTCACGGCGACAAATCCACACACCATTCTGGCTGGCCACTGCTGCTCGGCACTTTTTGCCGCTGCCGCCGCCACCGCCGCAGACTTTGAGCCCACTGCCACCTCGGTCTCATTAAGTCCCTCTTTGGAGTTTGTTTGTGAGCAGTCTTTGCCGCGACCTGCCTGCAGTTTGTGCTGCCTCAGTTCGTTACAACCTCTCGACGGCTTCTGCGGTTGCGGTTGCCGGCTTCTGCCACTGCTTCTGTTAACTGCTACTGATACGGCCACTTTCAACTGCTCTGACTGCTCTGACTGCTTTGGGCCGGCAGTCGCTGGCCGGCAGTGAGCCCCAGCCGAGCAGTACTGATCATCAGCAGCGGTTCCCGAGAATGCACCGTTCACCAGTTCCTCTCAAGTTCTTTTTCTCCTCATTAGGGGCTCATTGTTGGCTTATCTAATCGGCCGTCCCCATCTTGCACACACACACACACACTGTGCTTTCCGTCGGTCCCCTCACTAATGACCGCTGCCAATGGCCCACATTAACCTTTCATTGCCTGTTGTTTTCGGCTGCTACTGCTGCTGTCACCGGCGACTGTTTCGGTTCATTCTCCCCCATCTCTTTTCAGTACAATCGCTCTACTTTATGTCCTCTTTTAGTGCTACTGCTCTCGTGAATTGCCGAAGAATTAGCAGAAATGCCTGCTGCTGTTTCTGCTGACGATGAACTAGTCTGTTTGTCCTCCTCCTCTTTTCTTCTCTCGAAGCTGCTGCCACCGTCACCATGGCACGGTCATGGCCTTTGACAGGCAGACAGGCAGTGTGAGTCAGTCAGTCAACAGCCACTTGTCTTGGGCCTCACTCGAGAATCGAGATGTCAATCTGCAGATTAGCGTTTACGGGGCACACACAGCGTCTTCGCTTCCTCTGCACATTCGCCATTCGCCCCACAGTTCACCACGGGACACTTCAAATGCTTAGGCTGCTGCTGCTGCCTGAAGTGATGCCCGTGTCTGCTGGTGCTTTTGCTGCTGCTGCTGCTGTCTTTCTCTATGATCATGACCAGCAGCACAGTCTGTGTACAGGTGCTCTTTGACTAAAGAGGATTTATTCGATTACCTCAACGACCTGGGCAGTCAGTGAGCATTTACAACCGCATCAGCAGCAGCAACTACTTCGATTGGCATGCACATCTGCATCTGCAGGGTGTCTAAACTGCATACACGCGTTTTACCTGCTCTTTAATTTCTTCATCACACACACGCCGTTTTTGCAGTGAAGAAGGTTTTGCTTCTGTGAAGCAGACTGTGCGGCAGTATAAAGCAGATGAATGTTGCTGCTGTTGCTGTTACCTTTGACGTTTTCGGACGTTTTCCTAGCGTCCTGTTCTCCCTTTTTCCCCTCTCTTTTTCTCTCCCTCTCTCTCCCTCTGTCCTGTCCGAAAACTGAGCATCAATCTATCTGCATGTTTTGCCAAAGAAGCAGCAGCTGATCCTTTAGCACACTGTGTTCAGTGCCCGATGTTCACTGTTGTGGCACTCGCTGTTAGGCTTAGCTGTTACCGAAGCAGTACACACAAACACATACACACAGAGAAATAGACAGACAGACATGGACATAGACATCCATTGCTCACGAAGAAGACATCTTTATCGGTGGTGGTGGTGGTGGTGGTGTGCTAGCTTAGCTACCACTCTCCTTCACTTCCACCACTACCATCAACTGGACAGTAATTGAATTCGACTGCTGAGCTGCTGCTGCTGATGCCGTTGCCATTGCCGTTGCACTGGACATCGATGCAGACGAGTCCTTCTCTTTTCAGTTGAACAGACAACAGCAGCAGCAGCATCAGATTAGTGTCCGAAAGATAGTATGTGTGTGTGTTTGTGAGTTAGTGTGAGCGCCTGTCAGTGGCATACTTCACCTGCCGATTGAGGTCAAAGGTGATGCACGATCGATTGATCGAGCTCGCTTTGCGCTCTCGCCTGTTCGAATCAGCAGCCGATATGGACAGATGAATGGCTGGGGAGAAGAGGAAAAAGAGAGAAAAGAGGAAGAAGAAGAAGAAGAGGGCGATGAGGAGATGGATGATGGCCATGGTGGAGGGAAAAATAGTGGCAATAGATGTAAAGTCCGGGCAGAATAATATCTTGCCGTATCTTCTTCTACCACTACTACTACTTCTACTACTTTCAGTGCATTGCAATTTGACTGCAAACATTGCGGACACCTGTCTACTTGTGTTTATCGTTGGTTGCTGGGCTTTCACAGTGTCAGACATTGTCATCCGGGAACTGGTGGTGGTGGTCGGATTCCTCAATTGCCGCATCAACCTTTTCGCCGCCGCACACAAACTGGCCACATTTTTAATTAAGTTAAGCTCATTTGTTTGCTTGCTCGTTTGCCTGTGTGTGTGTGTGTGTGTGTGCGTTTGTGATTGTGAGATTAATCACCAGCAGACGGTGCAGGTTAGTGATGCGCGTTTCTCCCTTGCGTTTACCTGTCGTGAAGAAGGAGAAAAAGTATGTGAAAAGTTGGTACCCTTTATTGCAGCATACTGTAGCAAAACTAACTAACTTGACTAACAAAATGGTAACCTGAACAGATTTTTCCTACTAGGAGGGGGCAATGTTTTCCGTTTCTCTACTGATGTCTGCGCACAAAAGCCAATTTAGCGCAGTGCTCAAAAAGTCGTTTGTTCAGTAAAAAGTTTAATAGTCTTTAAAAAGGTTTAAACTAGCAAGGTTTTTGGTAGTGAAAAACGGCCAAACTTTTGCTGACGCCAGCTTAATGCTTTGTTAAGCTGTGCTACTATGTCGCGCGCTCGCGTTCACCATTTGTCTTTCCTTGTCCTGCCAAATTGCCTAACTCAATAAACGATTCGAGGAAATGGAGGCAAATGTTCACAGTTCTGGCAAGTAGCGTTCACATTCTCTCATCTTTGGCATACTTACTTATTTTTTCCACTTTGATTTACTACTGCAAACGCACAGTTTAAAATATTTTGAACAAAATCAAATCGTCTTTCGTACATACTGACCTTTGTTTCACTGATGCAACAAACACCCAAGTTTTAAGTTTGTTGTTCCAAGTTTGTCACCCAGTGTTTGTTAAGTAATCTATTTTCTTTTCAAAAAGAAAGAAAGATTTGTTGTTTACTGGCAGCAGCAGCAGCAGCAGCCTGTCCGTTTCAACGCTATTACCCCCAATCGAATTGTCCGTTTTAGTTTTGTGTGTGTACTGCTGTTGCCGTGTGTTTTAGCCAGTGTCTCTCTGGACATTACTCCCTTTTCCCACTGCCTTTTGGCATTTCTCTTTGCTTTATTCCCTTTTTGTTGTTTTCTTTCTTCTTTTTCTTTTTCTACTCCCATGTGTCGTACCGTCTGTCGGCCATGTTGGCCAGCACACTCTCACACTCACACTCACACTACAACTGAGGAAAGAGTACAGAGTAATAACTTTAGCTGCTGTTGTGTTCTTCTTCTTTTTTCTTTCTTTTCGTGTGTATGTGTGTGCGTTGTCATGTTATTGTCCCACTTTCCTTCTACTCCTCCTCCTCCCCTTCTTCTTCTTCTTTTTGTTCCAAAGTGTAGTTTGTTCAGTTCATCAATTCCCATGTTGCGAATTAGTTCAATTGAATTTGCACGGCAGCAGCAGCAGCTGATGCAGTACCGCATATCGATATCGACAGAGCCGACGGAGGTGTTTGCAGAGGAAATCGACGGCAAATTCGAACTTTGTTCACCCCCACACATACACATTTACTTACTCACTGACTGGCACATTTGCTCTGGACAGTGCCGGTGGGGCAGACATGCAAATGCACTCACGCCAGTTCATTCTCCTTCAGCCGGCAAAGCTTTCTGGTGCCTTTTTATTATTCCCTTTCCTTTCCTCGTTGCTGGTTCACATAAACCTAAAGCGTGCACAGTGAAGAGCTCACCAGCACCAGCACCAGCACCCTAAGCAGCACTACTCTGTAACTGGTCTTTATCGGCACTGAAACTTCGTTGCTACAAATTGGCTTCATTTGCTCGCTCTCTCTCTCTCCCTGGCCATGTCAGGAATAAGAATGGCCATCTTTTGCCGCCCATTTTCTTTGTTATTTTTGTTCCCCTTGCTCAGGCAACTGCAATTGCTGCCTGCCTCCCTTCTTGTTGAGTTGCCTGCTACTACTTCGGCAGCAACGGCCAACGATCGGCTTCTTTCCCTCACTTTCTCTTTCTCTTGCTCATTCTTCTCTGGCATTGCAGGCTAATTTGATTAATTATTTTGCCACTGTATAAATAATTCACAACCCAAAAAGCAATCATTAATTGTGTATTGGCAAGCAGAAAAAGGGGCAATTTACAGTGGCAGTGGTAGTCAGGCAGCCAGCACTGCTACCAACTAAGAAGGCAGCAGCAGCTATCTATGTCAATCGTTTGAAACCTATTAAATGATCTGTTTCCCCTTTTGACTGCTACCAGCACTACGCACCACCACTGACTACACTCCCTTTCACTGATCTTCAGTGCGAAATTCCCACAATCGATTTAGAAAAGAGAAGACAGCATCAGGGAGAGAGAAAGAAAGAACGGCACACTTGTCACATCAGCGCTCTTAATTATCTTATCATTTGCTTCCCGTTCTCTCAGTTATTCAACTTTGTTCTTTCTCTGACTGCACCCAGTTGCGCCAGTTCACTCAAATCTAAGTTTTATTTCTTTCAGTTTTGCGGTTGTTGGTGTTCTCACTAGTGCTCACTATTCAAAAGGAAAAAACAGCAAAACTAGTAGTTCTGTTGAGTTGCAGCACACTGTCATCATCACTTCCAGTTTTTTGTGCCTAAACTAAGTTCTGTTTAATGTCTTTATGATTAATCTAAACATTCAGATTTTTTACTACAACTGCCACGTTTTGCATAACAACATTTTTTATTCATTCATTCAAAGGATGCAAAACGCTGTTGTTTTAAACAAAAATTTGCAGTTGCAGTTTAGAAAAAAGCAAATCACTCAAAAATATGAACACACTAATGTTTTACAAACCAGCAAGCTAGTATGACACAAATTCGAGTTTGAAGAAAACAAATGGCCATCAAAGAAGAGACAAAATCGGCGTTTGGCATCTTTTGGCAGTGCAATGCAGGCAATGTACGGCAGCAGTCTGCTGGCTTAACCGAAAACACCCAAAACAGCCAGCCAACTAACCCTGTCTGTCTGCTTGCCTGCATTCATTTGGCTGCACTCAGCCTGCGTTCACTTTTTCACCGGTTCACTTCCTTCCCCATTCGATGGTTGCTCTCTCTCTCTCTCTCTCTCTCTCTCTCTCTCTCTCTCTCTCTCTCTCT
>JAALOO010001581.1_pt1 | contig 14893 bp, 15 predicted proteins | sample 7257641 | NCBI WGS metagenome assembly JAALOO01 (sample SAMN14085613, study PRJNA598686) | mite metagenome | biome: ENVO:01001000; feature: ENVO:01001002; material: ENVO:01001226; isolation source: single female mite from University of Michigan culture on fish food culture... ...
CAGGGCCAAAAAAGTTTCGAGGAGATGTCCTTTCGAGGAGATGTCTGACAACCGTCAGAAGTTGTTCTTCTTTTGGTTGGTTGGTAAACAAACGTCGCCGTTCTCTCGAAAAAAGAGTGACAAGTCTCTGAAGTAGAAACTTGGCTTCTAATTTTCGACCCAGAGATCATCCATCTCCAAAAATCGAACCATACACCCGTTCCATCAAAACCTACCACTGATCATCACCACCCCAAACACCACCAGTGGGGTGGACAAACTCCACTACCTCTAACGGTATCACCCCCGTCGCCAGCAGCATCGACTGCGCAGCTTTCGCTTTTGCTGCTTCACTTTCCTCTGCTCTACCCACTTTACTGTACAGCACAGCCAGGAGACACTCTACTGTACGACAACCAGGATTCCAGACGGAGTAGAGGGAAGTACGGCTGCTGCTGCTGCTCCCTTCTACTTCACCCACAACCACCACCACCACCACCACCACCACCACGACGACTTCAGCAACAACAACCAAGTGAGCTGCTGCTGCTACTCTTCCACTTCATGTCAGCAGCTGCACCACCACCGCCACCACCACCAGCAGCAGCTGCAGCTGCCACACCAAACGACCCTGACTTCTAACAAGAAAGAGAGAGGGAGAGGATTCTCGTGCTCTGTACATTTCTACTTTTCTCTCTTTCCTTCCCGAAGCAGCCGTCTCGCGCCCGGACACCGTAGCACACCACTGGAACAGCAGCACCCGAACCAGACAGTAAAGCAAGTGCCGAGTGCGTGATATCTCTCACTCTCTCGAGACGTATGAGAAACGAGGAGAGAAAGAGAGAATTTGCGACGACGACGGCGGCGGCGACAGCAGAATTCGCGACGTCGTAATGTTTACGTTGCGCCGACGACCCGAAAAAGCTAGCTAGCCGCAGCAGCAGCAGCACCAGCAGCAGCAGCTTAGGAGCTGGTTCAAGAAGAAGAAGAAGAAGAAAAGAAGCAAAAAAAGTTGAGTCGTTTCCTTTATTTTCCTCCTGTCCGTCTCGTCTGCTGGTGCTCGTCCCGCGCCTCTTTGTGCCTTCTTCCCGTGTTTTTCCCCCTACTCGCCAAGTTCTCTACCACTCCTTTCAGATCTACTCGTATTCTCTCAGGCTTCTCCAGTTTCGTCAAGAAGAGGAGGAAAAGCTGCATCTTCTTATTTTCATCGTCACACAACCCAAAAAGAAAGCTCTTGTGATCACCACCTTTTGTTGTCTCTACCCGAGAGAAGGAAAGTGGACCGTTTAACTCCGCTTTTCTTCTCTTCTTTCAACTCCTCCGAATTTTCACACTCTGCCAACACTACTACTACCCCACCCTCTCTTTTTCGTTTCCTCTACAACTTACCGCTTCAAACTCACGCACCAACTCTTGAAAAGGCTTCTCTGAACTCTTTCTTTTCTTCTTCGACTCAAGTTCACTCTTTAACAATTCAGCTAAAAAGCTCTGCCGAGAAATTCTGGGTAAGTTTTTCCTTCTTTCTTTCTTTCACTTTATTATTTTATGGTTTTGCTAGGTGTTTGCTTGCCATTTTGTTAGTCTTAACTCAATTTCTCCACCACCGCCAGACTTGCGCCACTAGTCACGGCGGAAGTAAATTGCTGTGCTGTGCTGTAAGTCTAGTTCGGAGTGCTCTTGGGAGACGGGTAATCGCATTACCACCACCACACTCGCATTTTGTCAGGTGTAAAGTGCTTCTGTGTATGTGTGTGCAGTGTAACAATGTAACAGCTATAGCAGAAAGGGGGAGATTTTTATCATTAGTTTTATATCTATCTTCGGGACTTTTCCTGAGCTGAGAGGTCACATTTATGCCGAAGACCAAAGTATTTATTCTTTTTTATTGACACTTGACAATTGTAGACAACTGTAGTAGGAGCGATTCCCGCTGGTCCAATTTCAGACGGCAGCAATTGCAGCAGCAGCAATTCTCGTCTTTCTATGCAAATGTGGGGGGGAGATTGTCTTTTGTGGCCTGTAATATTGGCACGTTTGACACATAACAGCAGCAGCAGCAGCAGCAGCAGCAGCAGCAGTAGCTGTTGTCTAGACTGCCGTCTAGTCGATCTCTCTGTCTGTATGTGATTGACGTTCTACAGCAGCACTGGACTAGGCTGTTCGGAGCATTGTGTAATCTTTATTTATTGTTATTTATTGCCTGAAGAGGAGAGAAGGGGAGAGAGTTGTTGCAGCCTGTCTAATCGGCTTATCGGGTCGATGAATTCCTATTGCCCCCTGCTACTGCAGCTGCAGTTGTAGCTGTCAGGTGACACTGTGCGGTGTTGCATAACATGCACACATTTAAATCACTATTGTTTTCCCCGGTGTGTAAACCTGGAGGTTATTGATTCGCCGTGTTTTTCCTTCTTTTCTTCATTCTGCAATGATACAATTTCAGCAGCAGCAGCAGCTGATTTGTGTTTATTATTTGCATGCGGTGGAAGAATAAATAAATAGTAGCGGAGCAGGACGGAGTCAAGACTGAGTCAATATTTAGTTTGAGCAATGAGGAGGAGGAGGGGGATTCTGTTTCCTCGTTTTGTTTTATAAATTAGTAATAAACAGAGGCAAACAGGGGAAGAGGGTATTCCCTTTCTCTCATTTGTTCTGCTGCTGCAATCAGTGCTGTATAGCGACTTTTCTTTTTTCTCATTTTCAGGGTTTCCTCTCTTTTGTTTGAAGCTGGTAATTGAGAGAATATAAATCGTCGGTTGAAATTGTGTGAATGGGAGACTAATAGAATGATTACCATGCTCTATCTCCCTAATTACCACCGGCCCTGATTGCGCAATTTGCCACCACTTCTGGTTCCGGTTTGACAGTCCCCTCAATCCTCTCTCTCTCTCTCATTGCTGGGGCTAATTAATTGCAGCCTGGTTAGGCTTGTAGAGTAGTATTAATAGTAGCCAGTGCCAACTCAGAACAGCTCTTGTCCCGCCGTTGCTCTGCCCTTGCTCTTGCTGCTTCTGCTGAAAAAGAAGAAGAACAAAATAGTAGGCCACGGTGTCTGGTTGTAGTCGTAGTTGAGTTGTGGTTGTGTTGTTGTCTGGGCAGCTGACACTCGGCGACGCTTGGCGTGATTTCCGCGTTAGAGCGCTTTGCGAGCGTGTGCAAACACGCTCAGTCAACGAGCTGAGCTGAGCTGAGCTGAAATAGTTTTGGTTTAGAGGGGCAGTGGGACAGTTAGAGGACAGATTAGTTGCTTCTGCTGATCTGCTTCAGGAAGGAATAGTTTTGGAAAGAGGATTTGAGTCTTGCATTTGGGGGAAACTGGTTAATACTGTTTTTTAACTTTATTCATTTTAACGAGTAATTGGCAGGCAATTTTCAGGGAATTTTCAGTTTTTAAAAACCAAAAAAGTTTGATTTAGGAAGCAAAGATTTACTGCTAAAAGGATTCAGGCTCCCGTTCTCCCTTTTGCTAATTAACTTGCTGCTTTTGCCTGCTCCTACGACGAGCAAACAAAACAAAAAATATATTTTGCAGTCCCTTCAACTCCAATTCCTTTTAAGCGGGTTTTTTATTATTAATTCTATTTGATTAGGCTTTGCAGCAGCTACAGCACGCACGCTTCGAGCATTTTAATTGTGAGGGTGAAGAGTTGAGCGAATATTCTTTGGAATAATCTTTTGCATTTGCATGCATTCTTTGTGTGTCGGTGGTTTTTTTATTGTGATTATTTCACTTTTTTTATCTGACATTTGGAGTTTCGAGTTTTTGTGCGTAGATTGCTTTCTTTTCTTTTCCTTTTTTTAAATATTGCTGAGAAGCGTCGAATAGCGTAAAGTTTTTCTCTTTTTCTTTTCAACTGAATTAATTAATAAAGCAGCTAACACTGTCAGTGTCGCCATTTGGTTCCTTTCTTTTCTCTTCACAGCAGTTAAGGGATTTTTTGTTTCGACGGCATGCCAAAGGTCGCTTACTCTCTTGCTTGCTATAAGTAATTAGCTCCTTTTTGTTGTGTTGTTACGATAAGGGTAGTTTTAGTTCTTTGAGAAGAAGAAAAAGTTTTTAAAAAATTGCGTAGAGACCCTTTTGTGTTAGCTTCAACCTGTGTAAAAGAACTGACTGTGTGTTGTCTCTTTCTAATTATTTTTATCTTTTTTAGCTCTTAACTCCCAGACTCCATGGTTGACCAAAGCTGTCCGATTTTAAAAAACGCTTCCTGAACTTTCTTCTGTTCTTCATCAGCTGAGCTGAGCTCAACTCTCTCGCGAAAAAAATGAGCGGCGAGGGAGGCAGAGACAACAGCTCTCGGGCAGCTCCTGAACCGGCGCCACCACCACCACCACCGGAAATGGCTGCCCAGCCGCCGACAGGGAATCTCATTGACTTTGGCGATGACCAAGAAGATGTGACGGGTGGTGGTGATCCTCTTCCACCACCCGAACAGAGCAGAGGCAACCGGCAATCGTCTGTGATAGCAACTAAGGTACAACCACCACCACCAACTGATACAACAACTGATGCCACACCTACAGCAGTAGTTTGCAGTTCTTCCAGTACAAATATTACTTCTTCAACTTCCAACGCCACCACCTCGATTACCACTTCAACTGTGGTTCGAGAGAGGGCTGACCCTCTTCCTCCTACTATTCCTGGTGCCCCTCAGTCGGCCAGTGAGAAGACACAGAGCCAAACAGAGCCGCCAACCTCCAGTACAATTACCCCGCTCCCTGAAGGGGAGGAGGGACTGACACGAGCTTTCACCGAGAAGATGGCCATTCTCGACGCTGAGGTGGCCAAGCTGACGGAGGAGGAGGAGGATGGGGAGGAGGAGAGGAAAGACAAAGCGTTCGCAGCAGCAGTAGCAGTAGTATCACCTATACCACCACCATCACCTTTCAAAGGAGGTGAGGAAGAAGATGAGGAGGAGGAGGAGGAGAGCCTCGAGGAGGTGACCATCAGTACCAGCGACGATGACCCGTTGTCGGCGGCCTTGGCCATGGCGGAGGAGCTCGGCCATACAGCCCAGGCCGCTGCCGCCGCCACTTCGAGGGGAGGAGGAGGGGGAGGAGGTGATAAATGCCCTGTAAACACCACCACCACCACCACCACCTCTCTCCCCCTGGTGGACCTGAACCAGGAGTACCACCTGAAGTGGATCCGGTGGAAGGGCGCCCTGAAGCTGCCGGTGGTGACGCAGAACGCCAACGGGCCCTGTCCCCTGCTCGCCATCATCAACGTCCTCCTCCTGCGGAAGAACATCGAATTTCCGCCCATGATTGAAATTATCACGGCGGCGCAGCTGATGGAGTACCTCTGCGACTTTCTCCTCAACAATGTGCCCACGGTAGGAGACAGGGAATGCCTTCTCTTATTCTGTTTGGAAGTTTTTTTTCTAACTTTCCTCCCCCCCCTTTTCCCTACAGAACCTACCCGAAAACGTCAAGCTCGACTTTGAGCAGAATCTGCAGGACGCAGTCACCATACTGCCGCGCCTCTCCACCGGCCTCGACGTCAATGTCAAGTTTTCAGGGTAAGTGTGGAGCGATTCTAGGTTATTTCATCGTGACAATTTCATTGCGAGCTTTTTCATCTCATGCAAACTAGCAGGGGGTAGCCGCTAGGCCCCCAGACCACCCGCTATATTACTTTAACTAACGAAAAAGTTGCGATGAAAAGGCTTGCAATCTAAATGTCCGCCTACCGTTAGAAGCGGGTACATTTTGTTGTGGAACTATTTATCTTAAGCTTTCCTTTTTTTTCAGAGTGGCCGAGTTTGAGTACACCCGGGAGTGCATCATCTTTGACCTGCTGCGCATTCCACTCTACCACGGCTGGCTGGTCGACCCGGCGGAGACGGAGGTGATGCGCGTGGTCGGCTCTCTGAGCTACAACCAACTGGTGGACCGCATTATCACCTACAAGGGCGGCAAGGAGGCGGCGGCGGCGTCGTCCAGCGTCTCTCCGGCGGTCGCTGACGGCGGGGACGATCCGATGGTCAGCTCGGAGAGTAAGTGAATTACTTTTAAGGTTTTTCGATTTTTTGACTTATTTTTCTTTTCTCTAGTGTTCCTCGCGGAGGAGTTTCTGCACGCCTCGGCGAGTCAGCTGACGCACTACGGCCTCGCCCAGCTGATTGCCCGCGTCAAGGAGGACGAGCTGTGCGTGCTCTTTCGCAACAACCACTTTATCACCCTGTACAAGTACAAGGTGAGTGGATAACATTTAGACTATGAAAGAATTTATTAAAAATTTTACCCCTTTTCCCTCTCTTTCATAAACAGGGCAAGCTCTATCAGCTGGCCACCGACCAGGGCTTCCTCACTGAGTCGAACGTCGTCTGGGAGTCGCTGAACAACATCGAGGGGGACACCTACTTTGTGGACGGCGAGTTTCACCCGGTGCCGCCGAAGCCGGCGCTGCCGCTCACTGCTAGCGGCGATGTGGCGCCTTTCATTGCCAACACCCAGCAGCAGATTGATCAGGAGTGAGTGGACGTGTTTAAATTGTGTTTGCATTGCATTTTTAACTCTTCTTTCATTTTCGTACAATATCAGCTACTTGATCGCCCTGAGCTTGGAGGCGGAGCAGAAGCAGGAGATGGAGCGAAACTCTGCCGCCACCTCTGCCACCTCGCCCACCACTTCTCGAGCAGTGCTGGGCCGCGGTGCTACTCTGCAGTCTCCGGTCACCCCCACCTCCACTAACACTCCCACCATCATCAGGCCTTCTGCGGAGCCTTCTTCTTTTCCCTCGTACGCTGCTGCCGCCAAGCCGATGACCAACATCTCAACCGTTACGACCACTTCCGTCACCAGCACCACCGCCACAGGTGTAAAGAACCTTCCTTCGCCGGTGAGCGAAGACGAGGCGCTGGCTCGACGGTTGCAAGAGCAGGAAGAGGCCGAGTACCAGCAGCGGATCAGGGAGAATGCCGCTCGGAAGCAGGAACAGCAGGATCAACAGCAGGCGAGGCAGCAGCAGCAAAGTCGGCAGAATATTCCGCAGCCTCCTCATCAGCAGCAGCCGCATCGTCGGGTCATGTACGGCAGCGGCGGCGGCGGTGGCAGTTCTGCTGCAGGAGCTCCTCGAGGAGTCTCCGCGGCCATGGTGAACCACCACCCCAGTGAGGGAAGCAGTCATCATCGAGGCAGTGGTGGTAGTGGTGGTCACCATCAGGTGGCACCGCAGCCACCACCTCTTCCCAGGCATTCTTCAGGTGGTGGTGGTGGTAGTTTCGGTAGCTTCGGTGGCAGTCACCAGCAGTCATCAAGGTCCGGCGGAGGTGGCGGTGGTGGCCATCACCAGCAACACCGAAGATCTGCTGGTGATGGAGGAGGAGGAGGCGGTGGTGGTGGCCACGAACGACCTTCGGGGAGGTCGCTTTCCGAGGACGATGGCGACAGTCGAGGCAGCAGGGGCAGTAACAAGGTAAGAGGAGAGAGGGGAAAATGTTCATCTTATTGAGACTAATCAGTTTTTGTTGTCATTGTAAACAGTGCTCCATCCAGTGATGTTTTCTTTTTTCTTCTACCGGTTTTCTTCAAGTCTCTTCCACTTCTTTGCTTCCATTTTCCTCATGCCCCGGTGGTCTTTTTCCTCCCCCCCCCCCCACGCAAACGGACTCTTCTTTAACGGTTCTTTTTCTCCCCTTTCTTTCCGTCTCTCTCAATCTTTTTGTAAATTCCTTCACGCACTTTGATTTTTGAGATCTTTTACTTAACGAAGACGACGACGATGTCGATGTGGTGGTGGTGATCATCAGATACTGTCAATGCCGATGCCCATGACGACTGCGATCTTTCTTCTTTATATCCTGTCTATTTCCCTTTTTCTATTCTATTCAACTTTTAAACTGCACGTTCTGCTTTTTTCCTACCACTCACACCTTCCCTTTTTGATGATCCAGTCATCCGCTGTTCTTTTCCTTCTTTTTTTCCGTGCTACGCGATCTTTGTCTTTACAAATCTTTTTTCTTTATGTTATATTGCCTAGGCTTTACCTTTCGTTACCTGTATCTGTTTTGTTCCCTGTTACCTTCTTCTGTTTGTTTTCTTCTCTTCTGTACCTCGTGAAACTTAGCTCTAATTGTTGTAACTGATGCTCTAACTGTTCTACTTCTTTTTCTTTAATTTTTTCAATTCCAAACGTCGGAATACGCGACACCCAAGATGGCCATAATAAAACTCTGTCAGCCTATTCCAAAAAATGGTTTTTCTTCCTCTGCACTGACTCTTTTTGCTCTACTAATTACACCGTTAAAGATATTTATTTTCCTGGTTTTCTGAACACGAGAAAAATAAAATTCACGGGCGATTTTTTGACGCCACTTTCAAGATGGCGACGATGGTGGCGTTCCTAGCGGCCAACATCGAAAACTATCTGCTTTTAATGATTCATTCTGGCAATTTTTAAAATGAGCGTTTCTCAGGCTTGGAGCATCGTAAAGTGATGAAACTTGCTTTAAATGAAAGCTTAAGACTTGGTGCACAATTTGTTTGTGAAAATAATTAGTTTTGACCAGTTTTGGTATAGTAAAAGTAATATTGAGAACTTTAGAACTAGATTTAAACAGAAAAATACTTGCTTAAACTAGAGTGATTTACACATAAATTGTGCACCAAGTTTTTTGCTTTAATTTAAAATAAGTTTCATCACTATACAATGCTCCAGGTCTAAGAAACGCTCATTTAAATAATTGTCAGAATTAATCATTAAAAGCGGGTAGTTTCTGATGTTGGCCGCTTCGAAATGTGAGGCGCCACCAGCGCAGACGGTTTTTTGCGATTTTTCACGATTTTCAGACTTTGCTGGTGGCGCCTCACATTTTGCAGCGGCAAACACCGGAATTATGAATTATTTTTAAATAATTTTAAAATTAAAATTGACTATGTTCCAGTGGTTCTAGAGCAAAAACTTTTTCATTTTTGGAGTCCTCCCGTCGAGTACTTTAAGAATCTGCAATAAAAATTTTTTGGTCAGATTTTCAAAATCTGCAAGGCTATAGCCTTACATGTTTAACCGATTTAACCAAAAATCTGAGACCCTCGTTTTATTGCAGATTCTGACAGTACTCGACAAGAGGACTCCAAATCTGAAAGGATTTTTGCTCTGAGACAACGGGAACATGGCCAACATTAATTTTAAAGTTAATTAAAAATTAATAAAGTTTCCGGTGTTGTCTGCTAGGAACGCCACCAGCGTCGCCATCTTGAAAGTGGCGTCAAAAAATGGCCCGTAAATTTTATTTTTCTCGTGTTCAGTAAACCAGGAAAATAAACTTTATAGAACCCCTGCTGCCGTCTAGCGGTTGTCGGATGAACATGGCAAAAGAATTCATTCAATCTGCACCAAAGTATTCAACCCGAGTTTAAGTTCCAAAGTACCCAAGATTCACCCGGGACTGTTTCTCGAGCAAGCTAGTAGGCAAAAGTAAAGATAAATAAAGCACTTGTTTATTTAAATAATCAATCAATAAAGAAAAAGAAGAACTGCTGAACCAAAAAAAAATAAACAGCAACAGCGACAAATACTGTGACCCGTGTTAGAACAAAAGGATGATGAGGAAAGGCAGAAACTATGTACAGAAAAAAAGTGTCCAAGTCAGAGAGTACTCCTTCTTCAGGAGATAAACTTGGCAAAGAGATAGGCGGCGAGGAGGAGGTAGAGCACCGTCCAGCCGGTGGTGGTCGCGAAGCCCAGCTGCACGTCCCAGGCGTCGATGGACCAGCCGCGGGCGAGGATCGCCCGGATGGAGTCCATGGCGATGGTCTGCGGAAGGAGGAGGGACACCGGGTAGAGCCACCAGGCAATGGAGGAGACCGGCCAGAAGATGCCGCTCATGAGGATGGTCGGCAGGAGGCTGCCCATGGTGATGATCGCACCGCTCACCTCGTCGGGGCAGACGGCGCTAATTAGCAGGCCGTACATGATGCCGGCCACGCCTGAAAAACAAAAATTAGCATCTTATTTTATCAAAATATCCCACGACACTTACCTTGCAGAAAACAGAGCAGAAAGACCCAGCCAATCGGTCCGCGGCTGGCCACCTCAAACACGTAGAAGATGGTAATGAAGAGCATCACCTGCTGCCCGATGAGCACCATCATCTGCGTGAAGACGTGCGAGAAGAGACACTCAAAGGGGCGGACGCCGGCCACCAGCGACCGCTCCAGGAGGCCGTCCTTCCGCTCGAGGATCAGCGCCAGCCCCGTGACGGCGGCCGTGGAGAAGAAGGCGATGATGATGATGATGCCCGGCGTCATCAGCTCCATCATCGAACTCAGGTCCATCGACCCGTAGACGACCTCGGTGATCTCGATGGGCGTGGCCAGCGAGTTGGGGTTGTAGCCGACGGAGCCGAGAAAGTCGGTCATCAGCGAGCGAAAGGCGAGAAAGATGTTCTGGATGATGGAGAGGCCGACAATGTGATTGGACATGTCCAGGTAGAGGTGGACGTTGGAGGCCTCGATGGTCTCGTTCTCGGCTGCTGCAAGCTAGAGTGGAAAATCAAAGTTAGAAACACTTTTAAAAAATAATCTCTCCTTCCACCTACATCAATCCGCCGATCATCCAGGGCAGTGCTAAAGTTGGCCCCAAAGTGGAGCACCGCCCAGGCCTTCCCCTCGACGACCATCTTCTCCGCCTCCTTAAGGTCGGTAAAGTTGTGCTGCACCAGCGAGCCGGGCGCCAGGTAGGAGAGAAACTTGGCCGTCAGGTCCGCCGGACGCTCCTCATTGACGACCGCCACCGGCAGGTTGGCGGGCGTCTTCCCCGCGGTGAGGATGAAGAGGCCAAATTGGAGGGCCGGGGAGAGGGCGTAGAAGAAGGTGATGAAGAGGTTTCGCCGCAGGCGGACGATGTTCTTCGTGAAGAGGGCGTTGAAGCGGTAGGGGTCAAAGGAGAGCGCGGGCCGGGCGGCGAAGGTGGGCTGACGGGGGTCAACGGCCGCCTCAATCGCCTTCGCTGATTGCTTCTTCTGTTTCGGCTTCTTCTTCTTTTGCTGACCGTGGTTGTTGTTGTTGTTTTTATCCTCATCCTCCTCGGTCTTTGCGTCAACATTCGTCTCCTCCTGTTGAGCAGCTTCTAAACTGTTTTGAGCCTTCTGTTTTTCCCTCTCCTCAAACTCAGTGTCCTGCTGAAGGCAGAGCTTTAGAAAGACGTCCTCCAGCCGATCCAGGCCGTGTTCGGCGAGCAGCACCTCCGGCGCCGACTGCACCAGGAGGCGGCCGTTTCGCATCAGGCCAATGGTGGTCGCCGCCCGGGCCTCCTCGATGTAGTGCGTCGTGATGATGATCGTGGTCGCCGACTGGCGACAGAGGTCTTCGAGGTGCGTCCAAATGGCCGCTCGAAGGAGGGGGTCCACGCCGACGGTCGGCTCGTCAAGGACCAACAGCGGCGGACTGTGGAGAAGGGCGCAAGCGAGGGAGACGCGTCGCTGTTGGCCGCCTAAGAAAAAGAAAGAAAGGTTTTAGAATTTAAAAATGTTCTTTCTACAAAAAAAGATTCCCTACCGGAAAGCTGGCTCACCGAGCGCTCCTTCGTCGGCAGATTGAGAAAGGCGACAATGTAGGTGGAGCGCTCCTTGATCTCCTCGGCGCTCATGCGGTACAGCTGGCCAAAGTAGCGCAGCGTCTCGGTGATGGTAAAGTCGGGAAAAAGGGCCAGCTCCTGGGGCATGTAGCCGACGCCGCGGCCCGGCACCGGACAGTGCCGACTGCCCGGCGCCCGGCCAAAAAGGCGGATGCGGCCGCCGTTTGGCTTGATCCGTCCGAGGATGCATTTTAGTAGGGTCGTTTTTCCTAGGGGAAAAAAGATGAGGTAAATTACAGTGAGATTGACGGTAAGAAAAGAAAGATTTTTTATGGTGAAATGGAAACTTACCACAGCCACTGGAGCCGAGCAGTGCGTAGATGCGGCCCCGAGGCGCACTGATGGAGATCTTCTCGAGGACGGGCGGATTCTGCCGCCGCATCAGCGGATCGCTGATCAGCGAGTTGATGTCGCTGAGGAGGTAGTTTCGCGGGTAGCGGTACTCCACGTCCACCACCTCCACGGCGGCGGCGGCGGCATCGTTTTCGGGAACTGGTGGAAATGTGGAGTTTTCGAGCTCTTCAGGCACAATCTGCTGTTCAATGTTGTCCTCGGCTGATACTGCTGCTGTTGTTGTTGCTGTTACTGATGTAGGTGAAACATTTTCTGAAGGAACAACTTCAGGTTGCGCGGGTGGTGCTGATGGTGATGCGCTGATCTCAATGTCCTCAAAGGCAAGATTCTGCATTTTTTAGATTTTTTTCTTTTCACAAAATGTAAAAAATTCACTAAAATTAAACTGATGAACGCTATTTTAAGACGACTAGAGAAACAGAAGGAAAACGGAATAAACAAGAAAAATTCACAACTTCACAAAATCAAATTCAATCTCCTCGAGCTGATCAAAATTATTATCTGTTTCAAAAAAGCTGCTGCTCCCGATGGCGAGAAAGACGACATCATTTCATAGTTGAATTTTAAAGCAGTCGAACAGCAGTGCAAAGATGTAACAATTAAACAGCAGCAGGGTATGACTCGAAAGATTTAAAAGCTTAGCTTCTTTCTTTCATTGCTTCAAGCCAAACAGAGAAAGAAAGAGAGGCAAAAACAAACTTCCCCAGAAGAGAAAGAGACACGATGTTCGTCGTCGTCGTCGTTGTGGTCGTCGTCTGAAGGGACACAAACACAAACTAACACAAAGATGCGGAGGAGAAAGCAGAAAGACTACTGCCAACTTCAGCCTTCCAACGCTCTTCTCAGAAGAGCGGAGAAAATTAATTGAAGTGCGTTGTGCCCGGCTTCAGTAGCTAATTGAAGAGAAGGGAGCAGGAGCAGGCAGGCAATCAGGCGCGTGGGGTAGTAATCACCATCACCATCATCATCATCACTATCCTCGGCGTCAGGTATAACTCGTTTTCAATATCAAGTCAGTGCGAGAGAGTGTTAGAGAGAGAGAGATATTCTAGCCGCCGGCGGTGATTCCGATAGCATACGGCGAAGGAGCAATGAAAGTACTGAGCGGCAACGGCATTAGACATTCATAAGAAGAAAAAACTCTTCCCCTCTCTCTCTCTCTTCTTCCTAAATCCCTCTGGTTTTTATATCTTCTCGGAGAGTGACTGAGGCGTTGGATAGTTTGTTGCACCAGCATCACTGAGAGAAAGAGGTTCTGCTGAAGTGATAACCTGATAGTTGGGCTGTTTAAGAAAACCGTTTTTGAGCTGATTTTCCACCACCTGTTGATTTGGTGGAAATGAGAGACTGAGAGGTGATGGAAGGCTCTAACATGAAGAAAGAAGAAGAAGAAGAAGATGAGGCAGAGGATGACGTCAAAAAGGGGGAATTGATAATTTAAAGCCAGTGAGGATGATGTTGCTGATGATGTTGTTGTTGATGATGACTAAGCAGAGTTGACGCTCAGGGTACAGTCGCCTTCTTCTGACTTGATGAATGCTTTTGGAGACACTGTGCAAAGTGCACGGGAGGAGACAGAAAAAGAAGACGAAAAAGAAAAGGTACGAAATCTGACTGATAAAGAAACGATGCGGCTAAATTGGCAGACGCTAATGACGACGGCGGCGGCGGCGGCGGTGATGACTAATCAACCCCCTTCTTTCAGACTGTTTAAATAATTACTAAAGTGAACTTCACTTGAAGCTCAACTTCAAGAAAATGAACGCCAGCTGACCGGTTATCTTCTTTTGGTTGATGGTTAAACACAGTTGGTTGATCACCGATGATAAGGAAAACCACTGAAGAAGAGCTTATGTAAAAGACTAAAAAAGAAAAAGGCTGGAAGTTTACCGCCTCCTACGACTACAAAAGTTCTCTTTTTAGCTCTCTCCCTCCTTCAAGGTCTGCATCAGCAGCAGCAGCAGCAATTCATCAGCATTGTCAATTAATTACCATCAGAGGATGATTGGCAATCGTTTAATCAAACACAGCAAAACAGCAGACGAAGAGCAGAAAAGAGCAGTCCTGGTGTCCTAATTATCGGGTAGAGGAAGAGGCGAGGAAGAAGGAGGAGGAGTGGGCAGAGTCATTAGCTAATTAGTCGACACTGCTGCTGCTGCTAAAACTAAAGTTAAGCATCTTAATCTTGAGCGCTTTGATTAGCTTTGAAACAGCAGCAGCAGAAGGAGCAGTAAAACAACACAACAGAGCAGCGAGAAAAAGGCCACCCCATAGAAGAGACAAAACTCAATGAATTAATTAGATGCTAGTGAAGAAGAAGAAGAAGAGGGAGAAAAGGAGAACATTCAATGATGACTAACATGTATGCAGGCGAGAACATCAACAGGTAAAATTACGATGTTGTTGTTGTTGTTTCTAGCTCAGTGACAGTGATGAGAAGAGTTTTATGGCAACAGGGGATGATGACTAAAGAAAAAAATTCACCGAAATGAAGAAAAAGTACGCTTTAAAGTTTTTTTAAAACCCCCTTCTATTTTGGTGGCAGTAGACTTAATTGTAGTAGGCAAGCTCACTGAATCAGTTTCGACGTCTTTCGTCTCTCAACCATTGCAACAGTTCTCTGCAGAGGCTGAGAAAAAGACAATCATCTTCTCTGTCACTTTTCTTTCTTTTTCTGCTCAGTTCAGATCTGTGTCGTTAGTGGCTAGTGCGAGTGTGATAAAGGGGAAGTCTACTGATGTTCTGTATCTGTTCATGCCATTTTTCTCCTTCGTCATCTTCCCTTTCTTTTCCTTTCTTCTTTTTAGCAGCAGAAACTAGGAAAGTGCTGTTGTTGTTGCTGTTGCTGTCAAATGAGCATCAGTTGCAGCAGCTGTTATTAATATACTAGAGCTCACTTTCAGGGTCAATGGGAGAAAGCAAGTGAGAGAGAGAGAGAGAGAGAGAGAGAGAGAGAGAGAGAGAGAGAAAGTGGAGGAG
>JAALOO010001583.1_pt1 | contig 14889 bp, 9 predicted proteins | sample 7257641 | NCBI WGS metagenome assembly JAALOO01 (sample SAMN14085613, study PRJNA598686) | mite metagenome | biome: ENVO:01001000; feature: ENVO:01001002; material: ENVO:01001226; isolation source: single female mite from University of Michigan culture on fish food culture... ...
CATTCTGAAAATTTTTATATGAAATGTACTCAAAATTACCTTTCCATTAATGTATTATTTGCTATTTTTTGAGAGGTGAAAAATAATGGGGCCAAAGTTGTGATCACTTTTTAATGTAAAATGAGTGTTTTACAAAGAAACTTTTAGAAACATGTAAAATAAAAAAATTTGAAGCACTCTTGCCTTAAATATGTTTCTCCAAATAAAAAATGGAGGTTTTTCTTTTTTAGAATTTTCCATTAACAAGAATTGTTTAAGTTTGGTTTTATTTTTAGTTTCGTCGTTTTTTATTAAGCCTTTAAACGAGTATAACTGACACCAAGGATTTCTGGAATGTTGTAAAACATGATGAAAAGATAACTCGCATTGTTTTTTTAAATATTCACAACAGCATATATTTTCAATAAAGTAGTATAAAATTAAACAAATATAATGAATTTTTGTATTGTTTTCAATATTTATTATTTGAAAATCATTTGTTTTAAAATATTTTAAAATGTAATTTACTATAAATGAATGAAATAAATAACGAAAATTTAATATTTTTGTGTTTTTGTTGATTGTATTTTTCAAAATAAAAAAAATGCATTCATTAAGCATATTTAATTTATTGATTTCAATTTTATGCCCAATAGTTTCTACAACAGATTGCAAAACCCGGTAGCATTGGGAAATATCTTCATCGTCTGAATCTTGAAACATACTAACAATAAAATCACTTAAAAATTTTTTTAAATTATTTCCATTATTTATCATTAATTCTATTTCAACTATTTTTTTGTCAAATTGTTTTTGTACAGAATCACTAAAACGCAAAGGATTCTCTAAATTGTTTTGTTCATATTCAAATACTTTTAAAACTTTTTTTATTTCAAAAGAAATGTTTTGTTTGCAACACCAGTCAATGTTATCTTTAATTTTTAGTTCAAATGAAGGTGATTTTTTAATTGTCATTGAATGAAACGTTTTGTAATGTTCATTAAAAAAAGGTGGATGTTTAAATTTTTTATTTCCAAAATTTACTTGAACTTTTTGTCCAGTTTGAATTATTGTAACTGCAAAAATTGGCAAATTTTTAAAAATATTTTTGTTGGTATTAACTAAAATGAGTTTTCCATTATAGTAAACATTCATTTGTTGTTGTTCAACGTTTACAAAACAGCCAATGATATCACCAGGTAATAAATTTGTTTCTTGAAAAAGGAAAGATTGTGCGTCATTTCTTAAACAAGATTTAGAGTTTAAATTATAAATTTCAACAAATTTAGTAACCCATCCAATGAATATTTTTTTGTTACACATGTTTTGCAATATTTCAACTTCGTAATAATAAACACTTTCTTTTACTGCAAAAGAAGAAAGAACATAAATAAAACTTGGTAGTTTCCACAAGTCACAATTGTGACTATTGTTGATGTTGTCATTATTAATATTATTCAATGTAAAAGTGTTTATTATATATTTTTGATTTTCATTCATGTTATTTAAAAGTTTGCTAGTGATTATAGTATCAATCTTGTTATAATTAGTTGCTATTTGCAATTCAGAATTTGTTGCATTTGAACAATTTTTTAAATAAATTTGAGAGTTATCCATGTTTTACTGTGATATATGGTTTTATTGTGACCATATCATTGTTTTTATAAATAAAACAAAAAATTTAAAATGTGTTTAAAAATAAAATTTTGTATAGCAAAATCTAAATAACAAATATAAATTTTTAATTTAAAATTGATTTTTAAAATGATTTCACTACGACAATGACAAAAAACGGAGATGGGGTTGATTCAAAGGCGAGTGAATCTGAGGCGGTTTCGGGGTTTTCTGGTAGACGAGAGAGAGAGAGAGAGAGAGAGAGTGAGTAATTAGTTGGTTGGAGTTGACTTTATTGACGGTTGGTAAAGTGTTGTGGGACTCTGTGCAAAAAGCACAAAGCGTTACGAGTGTACACTGGCCTGACAATCGGCACTTTTTTAAAAATTGGCAACTGGCCTCTCACATCGAGGGCCCGTTATATTCATGGACAAGGGTAGCCGGAAGTGATCAGAAAAAAGAGGACATGAGTAAAGAGCGAGTAAGGTGATGTACAAAAGAGGGTGAAAAAGTGAAAAAACAACAGGGAAAAAAAGAAAAAAACTGGAAAACAAGTAGAGAGATAGATAACACGGCGGGTATCTCGAGGTCTGCGTGTATCTTGGATACCCACTGTATAACTTTGTTAAAATAAAAAATATCAAATACTCTTAAAAAACCAATGCTTATCGATAAATATAATAAAACGTATCTTAGAAACTATATCTCAAACAATTAAATTAAGTTATTTTTAGATAAATTTTAAAACTAAATTTTTGGGTTCTTTTTTACAAAGTGCAGTTTACAAGTCAATTTTTTTTTATTTTTTACCAGTTTTGCGGTTTTTTGGGTTTTCTAATTAACCATAAAGTTTTAAGAAAACCAAATTAGACAATGACTAATTTAAGGGCGAGGAATCCAATGGTGAACTCAAAAATAAAATTGGAGTTTGTTTAGTGTTTAAAAAAACTTATCTAAAAAGCGACAAAATCTAGATAAAGCACTTCCAGTTACTTTATCAAAATTTTGAAATAGTTATTTTGTGGTAGATAAGGAGGCAACAAAAAACAAAAAAATTTTCAAATTTAAAATTAGAACTTGAAACTTTGCATGTAGATTCATCTTGTTGAGCTGAGCAAAAAGTTACAAAACACTAAGTGTTCAAGTTTTTCTAAGGGTTTCAAAATGGTGCTCAAAAGTGACCAAAAATGCACTGAAATGTGTTACGCGAGCGAGAACAGCGCCCTTACCGGCATCTTGCACATTTCTGTTGTTGGCAAAGAACGGAGGTGTGCTTGCCTGCGCAACACATTTCAGTGCATTTTTGGTTACCTTTTGACGCCATTTTGGAACCCTTGGAAAAACTTGAACACTTAGTGTTTTTTAACTTTTTGCTCAGCTCAACAAGCTGAATCTACATGCAAAGTTTCAAGTTCTAATTTTAAGTTTGAAAATTTTTTTGTTTTTTGTTACCTCCTTTCTGATCAATGGAGATGACGCACCTCGATCGAGGCGCTCAAGTGGCAGAAATTTGGGACTCTTGAACGAGTGTTACGGTGTTAAAATAGGCAACGCTAAACAGTAAGCGGCGGCAGTCTGCAAGTGTTCTCTAGCGCATTTCATCAACGCGCATAAGAGGGCGCATAAAAGCAAAAAGGCACTCTCAAAGCCATGTCTTCCTTAGACTTCGTAGTTTTCTCAAACTACTCAGATGAACTCAAAGTCCGGAGGTACTCCGAACGGCCCGCCCGCCCTACCCTACCCTACCCTAACCTCAACTAACCTAAACTAAACCTAAACATTGCAATTTGCACATCTTAAACGCGCTTACGCAATGCGACTTCTCTGCCAAACATGTGAACCAGCGCTGTCGAAATAGTCGGCCGTAACACTCGTTCAAGAGCCCCAAAATTTCTGCCACTTGAGCGCTTTAATCGAGGTGCGTCATCTCCATTTAGTCAAAACTCCATGTTTCTAGGCCTAGTAGTCTAATCTATCTAATACAGTTAAAAAAGTGGCAGTTAAATACCCATGAAATCAGATAAACCGCCATTTTAAATACTTCCGCTTATCTGACTATTTCGAGTTTATTATCATTAGAAAGATGCCATTTAGTTTGACCAACTGGAGAAAACCGTTTTCAAATATCTTTAACCGTGTAATTTATAGAGCAAAAAAAGACAGTGCAGAGAGAGAGAGAGAGAGAAACATCATTTTTTAAGGAAGAAGAGATTAAACAAAAATTTTAATATTTTTACATCTTCTTCTTTAGCTCCTCCTTTTCCTCTCCACAATCTTCATCCTCGCTGTGAACTCCATTTTCACCACCCTCCTCCTCCTCCTGATCCTCATCAGCAAAAAGCTCCGAGATAAGCAGGTGACTGATCCTCCATCCATTCGCCTTGGCCGCCTTCACCAGCTCCTCTTCACTGGCCTCAGCAAGGGCCACCGCCAGTTCGAGCGCCTCAAAGCCGCGGTCCTCCCTGACCAGCTGGGCAATCTTCTGCAGCCTGGGCGAGCTCCTCTTCAGCCTTTTCAGCTGACACTCTTCAGCGACGTAGTTGAGGAGAAAGACGGCGTAGAGGAGGGACAGCTGCAGACTGGTGAGCTCCTCCGGCGGCAGGTAGTTGCTCTCCGAGGATGATCGATCCACGTAGAGTCGGCCTTCGAGATTGAAGCTCACTTTGTTGTCCTTCTTCTTCCTAAACTGACTCATCGTCAGGCGGTACCACCGCTGAGAGCGGTCGCTAAAGTGAAAGAGCGAACTTGGCTGCGAATTATCTGATGATTGTTGTCCTATCTCGTGGTCCGAATTTGACTCGAAGCGGCCATAGCTTAGTTGGAGGTTCGAAAAGAGCCGATCACGGCGATCGGCGTTGAGCAGCCAGACGTTCTCGCGGGAGTTCACCGAGGCCACCGAGAGTTGGTGGTACTTTTTGGAGGTGTTTTGAGATGTCGACATCCATTTTAGAGAGTCTTCACCGACCAACAGCTCCTCGAAGAAGATCGCCAGGCGGTTGGCGTTGAAGACGTCCAGGCGGACGGCGCGGACGGCGCGGTAGTTGGCGTAGACGTGCGTCGCCGTGGAGAGGAGGAAGAGGCACCAGATAAGGCTAAAAAGAAACAGAAAAAGAAAATGTTGTCAGCCAAAAAGGTAAACAAAATCAGACTTCTTACAAAGGCCTCTCCGAAACGAGGGGAATGATCAGCAGACTAAAGGCCAGAGCCGCCAGGTTGACCATCCGCTCCTGGCTGTTGTCCTTGGCGCTGACGTCGGCGAGGTTGTTGCTCTTTGCTTGCTATTTAGAAATCGAAACTCATTAGCCTTTTTAAACCAAAACAAAGGCTTTCCATTCTACTCACATGTTGCGTCAGAGCGGCTCGGGTCGCTCCGCCGGCAATTCCCACCAGAGATCGAAGGACACCGGAAAAACATTGCACCAGGGTGAAGTAGAGGCCGGAAAGGGCGGGGCTGAAGAGGTCGACGGCGATGGCGCAGTCGTTGAGGAGGTCGGCGAAGAGGCGCCACCGTTTGCAGTAGGAGTCCATCTTGGTGCACTGGACGGTGGCGAAGACCAGCGAGCCGATGATCGAGGTGCCGTCTTTTAGAAGCCAGGTGACGGTGGCCGCCAGGACGGTGGCACTTCCGTCGCTGACGCCCACTCCTAAGGAAAGGGAAATTATGCTGGTAAAAATTTCGGTTATTCCCTCTTCTTCTTCTACATTGCACACATTTGCCTCGGAAGCATTTCCTTTGTGGTGATGAGCAGTCAGTACATTCAGGTGCGGCAACGGGCGTTGTTGGCAAAGTTTCACTCGTTGAATCGAATTTTGGAGACGAGGAAGATGAGGGTGGAAATGGGAAGTTCTAAAGGCAACAACCTCGACCACATTTCGCTGCAGCCAATCTGGCGCCGCTACTACGACCTAAACGAGGAGCTAGTGGAGATTTGCCTGCACATCAAGGCGTACGCCCGCTTCTGGAGCTCCTTTCTCACGCTGATGTTCCCCTATCTGATCTTTGTGCAGTGTTATCTGCTCTACCTGGCGGTCATAGCGGAGGGCATTGCCTTTGAGCTGACGTACATCTACAAGCTCGGAATTGCAGAGCTGATGCCGCTCTTCTTTATGCTGATTGGACAGTGCGCCAAGGTGGTGGCCATTAATAATCGGGTCCTGGTGGAGAATCGCCGGTTTTTTGTCGCCTACAGTCAGCTGACTTTGAGGGGTGGTGGTGGTGATAATAGCCGTGGTTATCAGCAGTTTCGGGCGCAGCGGTTGATGAAGGTTTGTTGTTGGAGTTTTGTGTCTTGTTTTGAGTTTCGATTTGTGATTTTGTTGTTCTCTTTTATTCTGCAGGCGGAGAACTTTCAGATAGTACGTGCCCTGCACACCTACTCCTTCAAGGTGTTCACCAACTACCGCATCACCTCGAAGACTTTCCACTCGATTATCGTTTACATTAGCATCTTCTTCCTCTACGTCTACAAGGAGTAGTAGTCATTGAGAGGGGGGTTTTGAGGATGGTAGTGTTATTGTAGATTAGTTGGACAGAAAGGTAGTAATTAGTGATTTTTTTGTGAATAATTTTGGCTTTGTTTGTTGGTTGAATTTATTTTTATTTTTAGTCATAATAAAATGGGAGCTCAATTTAAAAATATTTGTGTTGATGTGATTTTGTTGAAAAACTTGATTTTTAAAAAGATACCTTTTAAGCGCAACAGTTGAGCAGTTTTCACAATTAGGGGGCCCAGCTAGTTGGGGGCTGATTCTGACGCTGTTTGACACTGGTTTCTGGATCACTTTCATCAGGATGAAGAAGTGCTTTTTTTCTGCACACATTGGCAGTGCTCGACTAGGAAAGTTTGTCATTTTTGTTGTATTCATGTCGAAGTACCTGCAGCATCTCATAGGCTACCTTCAACTGCTCAATCGGTGCCTGCAGTTCGACGGGAACTGTCAGGAGAATGCGACCTCGAGCAATGAGGTTATGTGGATGTTCTTCATGCAGTGGAAATGTAACAGCCTGCACTGCTCCTTCAGAAATGAGAGCCATCATCAAACTGTTTAGCCATAAGGAAAAGTTACTTTGCCCTAGTTGAACTGGTGCAGGCATTATCATAAGAGGTTGATTATGAGGGCTAGGTTCAGGATTAGGTTTTTGGGCATCACTTTTCAACTTTCGGTAAATTTCGCCAATCTTTCTCATGTACTCATCATAGAATTGCACTGGATTTCTGATGTCTCTCAAAATAGATTCCATTTGGTTGCGCCATTGTTCACAGGCATTGAGGGTGATTCGTTCATCTCCTTTATAACCTTCATTGAGTACTCTGCCGTAGGCTAGGTTAATCTCTCCTGTTACAGTGGACCAAATTTGAAACGATCTTTTTGAAGTTTCATCACTTTTCATTATTAAATTTAACTGTTTGTCGTCTAAGTTAAATAAAAAAACAAGAATATAAAAATTGTAAAAGTACTTTGGCTACTCACAGCTTAAAGTTTGCCAATTATTAAACTGATTGGAAATATTTGAAATATCTATTTAAACATATAAAAACAAATCATTTAAAAATTATAAAATACTAGCAGGGCCAGCATAAACTCAGTTTATGCAGTGTACTTTTAAACTAATCTATTTCTTAAATTCCAATTTTTAATTGATTGTTGTTTGTTACTTTTTTCTCTAAATAGCAATTGTTTCTTAATTTAAACTTTAAATTTAAATCTAAACCTTTACATAAACTTTAAACTGAACCTAAACTTAAGCCAAAACTAAACTTAAACTTAAATCTAAATCTAAATTTAAATTTAAACATAAACCTAGACCAAAACCTCGATTTAGACCTAGAATTAAACCTAGACCTAGACCTAGACCTAGACCTAGACCTAGACCTAGACCTAGATTTAGACCTAGACCTAGACCTAGACCTAAACTAAGTAAATCTACTTGACCGGCGGTTCACTCTGACGTGACTTGAACACTGTCAACTCCCGCCGCCTCGGGCCCGTGCACTGCTCTATTTCTCCCACTGCTCCCCCCTGTTAACCAATCACCGATCAGCATTTCTTTTCTGCCCTCAGAATAAAAATGCTGCCGTACCCAAAAGCATTGTCAGCAGTTAGCAACACAGTTCCCACACCCCTTCCTCTCTACCGCCCCCTTTCCACTGTACTCCTCTTCCTCCCCTTCCGCTCCGCTTCGCCAGCAGAGTGGGGAGCATGCGCAGTAGCGTCTGTGACGAACTCACGCACACACGCACCGAGTTTTTTAATAACAGTAGGGGATAGGGGATTTAATAATTTAGTTACCATTTATAGCTATATTTCCAGCGGTAGCCGTTGAACCACACATCAAAACAGAGTTATGAACATTTTGAATGTTTTGGTTAATTGACTCTTGTTTGTTTAAAAATGCTTGAGGAATTACTGTGCAGTCAAAATTAAAGAAACATTGTTGATATTCTGTTAAACTAGCGGCTACATGACAGGGCAGTATAGAAAAAATAAACTCCTCTTCAAATGGATCCCCATCTAGTTCGATGATTTTGTTGTTGATTCCGAAAATGACTGAGCGATTAACTAAATCAACGTATATGCCGACAACATCACCTGCATTCCATTGAGGGCGAGAGTTTTTAAATTTGTATTTCTTGTTATGCATATACACACATCTGTTATATCCATTAATTCCAATTGAAAGTGCATTCATGCCAACATAGTTTCTAATATCCATTTGCTTAACAGCTAGTCCTACAGTCATTGAACCTATTGTAATAATGGTTGTTTCAAAGTAAAATGAAGGTGGACTTATTGAAAATTTATAGCGAATTGTTTTATGTAGAGAATTGTTACTTCGAATCATTAAGTTAAAAAAAGAAAAAATAAAATCTTCTTTGGTAGTAACTTCAAAATCAAAATCTTGTTTGAACGCATTATCATTTGTTGTTTGTGAAGTTTTAGGCAAATAATGTTGTAAGTATTGATATAATTGTAGTTTAGATGAATTTTCTTTGACTCTCGTGTTTTTCAAATCATTCTGGTTATTAAAACTGTTTCTCCAAATAAGAAATGGAGGTTTTTCTTTTTTTTCAATTGCACTTAACAAATATTGTTTTAGTTTTATTTTTGATTCTTTATAATGATTGTCTAAACTTTTAATAGCGTAAAACTGACACCAATGATTTGTGGAATGGTCTAATACAAGATAAAAAAATAGTTCGCATTGCTCTTTTATATAATCACAACATATGTTATTCTTAAAAAAATAGCATAAAATTAGACAAATATAATGAATTTTTGTTTGGTTTTCGTAGTCATTGTTTTGAAAATCAACTGTTTTTGAAAAAATAAAAATGTAATTAACAAAGAAATGATGATTTTTTGAAAAACAAAAAGTAATATTTTTGTAATGAAAGACATATTTTTCAAAATAATCAGAAACATTATTTAAAATAAAACAAATACATTCATCAAGCATATTTATTTTATTGTTATTAATTTTATACCCAATAGATTCTACAATTGATTGAAATAATCGGTAATACAAACAAGTTAAATCATCGTTTAAATTGAATAAAAAACTATATACATAGGTTGCAATTTGCTCAAAATTTTTATTATCATTTATCATATTTTCTATATCAACTATTTTTTCATTAAATTGTTTTTGTATTGAATCGTTAAAACGAAAAAAAATTTCTAAATTATTTTGACTATAATCAAACACGTGTAAATTTTTTGTATTATAATCAGAATAATCATTTTCTGTATTAAAATCAGAATAATTTAATATTTCTGAACTCGAATAATCGTACAAACTGCAAAACCATTCTATTTTATTTTTGATTTTTATCTGAAATGTAGGCAGTTTTTTTATTATCTCTGAATGAAACGTTTCATAGTGCTCATTTAGTGGATATTTAAACGCCCTGTCTCCAAAATTAAATCGAACATTTTGTCCTACTTGTGTTACTGTAAATGCAAAAATTGGCAAATTTTTAATTATTTTGCTTATATCTTGAACTAAAACAAGTTTTCTATTGTAATAAAAATTAATGTTTTGTTGTTCTATGTTCACAAAACAACCAATGATATCACCACGCCGTGCTTTTTTTTTGTAAAAAAACATAACATGTGAGGTATCTGAGTAATCTGGATCATTAATCCTATGAAGTTCCGCAAATTTAGTAATCCATCCAGTTTGTATACTTTCTTTACCAAGGTTTTTTAGTATTTCGATTTCGTAAAAATAAACTCCTTTTGTTATTGCAAAAGAACAAAGCACATAATTACGGAAAAATTCTTCGTAGTTTTTAAGGTAGTTGTTAGTACGGCTTGTAAACGGTTTACTCGGTTGCAGGTTTGGAGTGTGCAACTTTTTCGCTGCACAGTGACAGAAACGAAAATAGCCACCGATCGGAGCAGACGTGTTTACATTTTTGCTCTGAGAATTTGGAATGATTTTGCTTCCTAAATCGACATAATCACCTCATCTGACAGCCAAAATGGCTGAAAATGAAACAGTGAAATGCAACTATGGGTCTACGACCCAAGAACAGAACAACTGCGCAGCAAAACATCATGAATCTGCAAAAAAGAATCTACAATATCTGCAGACGCACCCCAAGCGGTTTTCGTCAGATATAAGAAATGAACTTGTGGAAGCTAACAACTCTCTATACGATCATTATAAGTTGGTCTTCAACAACTTAGTCCTCGCCGTTCGTGAACTTGAAGAAATGAAAGAGAACCTGGAAAAGGCTCAAAAAGAAATCATTGAATTGAAAAAAGTAAAGTCGTATGCTAGCGTTGCTAAGCAACCGACAAACAAGAAAAAAGTGAGCAGCGCAGATGCGAATGCAAATGTGAAAATAAACAAACCGCGCCCTGAGTGTGTATTGAGAATCATACCGAAAAATTCAAAATCGGCTGATGAGACCGAGGATCTTCTTAGAAAAATCGACCTTTCTGACACCTTTCGACTTTGGATTGACGGAATTCGAAAAGGAAGCAACAACAGTGTAACAGTCTGCTGCGGAATGGAGTCCGATACTGACGAATTGAGTAACATCATCACTGATCAGATTGGCGACAAAGTTTCCGTTGAAAGGCTTAAATTGAGGAATCCCACAGTTTCAGTATTGCTACCATTGAAGCATTTTGGAAATGAGGTCAACGATGAGAAACTATTGAAACAACTGGAGAGAAGTAACGGATTTTATCGTGACCAAGTACTGAAAGTGGTACATAAAAGAAAGACCAAAAAGGATGATCATCTAGTAGTACTGGAAATGGGACCACGGAATTTCGCCGCGTTGAAAGAACAACATATGAAAATTTATGTAGGCTGGGGATCTGTTACAGCTAGGGAGCAGAAACCAGTCAGCCAGTGCTACAACTGCTGCAAATTTTGGCACAAAGCAAGTGCTTGCAAGTTTGAGATCAATGGAAACAAAGCACAAAGATGCTCCAGGTGTGGAGGAAATCATGATGAAAAGACCTGTACAGTTAAGATCTGCTGTCCGAATTGTGCTGATTACAACAACAAGAGTTCCCGGAGAATGAAATATGACACAAAACACTCTGCAAAAGATCCAAAGTGCCCTGTCTACAGGGAAGCTTTGGCAAAGGGAAAATCATTGATCAACTACCATCGTAAAGTGTCTTATCCAGAGGAGTGCAGCAGCAGAAAGGTCATAAGTGTTTCAGTTCCAGAAACTGTTCGAAAAGAGGTGTCGGAAGGAGATAAAGAACGGCCATTGGAAACGATCCCTTACTCGGCTGAACGTGAGGTGCTCCACCTTTCCAGCCAGAACAGGGATTTAGAAGAATGGCCAGAATTGACTCCAATGAACAATAAAAGATCATTTTAACTCGGAAAACACCGCAAGGAAAACTGGGTAAATGATTGTCTACCTAGAGGGAACAAATTTCTAAATTGATACTAAATTTTGTTTTGACTATATTATGGAATGTTATCAAAAAATTGTCAATTTTATACCGCTGTAAAGCTCTAGCCAGACCGCAGTGGTTTTTATTTTAAAATAAAGCTTTAGTTTTCAAAAAAAAAAAAGTGACAGAAACGAGAAAAACTACACTTCGTTTGTGTTGACATAACATGAGTTTTCACGTCAAAAAGCAGGCATTTAGTTTATTCAATACGGCCGGTAACCGCTAAAACTGATTTTCAGGCGGAGCCTGATTGTGACGTCAACACAACTAAAATGCAGTCTTCCTCGTTACTGTCACTGTGCAACAGAAAAATTGCACGCCCTAAACCTGCAAACGAGTGAACCGCTTACTAACCGAAGTCATTAATGTCGTCATTGTCGCTAATGTCGCTACTTTCGCTAACAGTTTCACGGTCGCTATGGTAACCTTTTATTGCCCAGGGATCATTATTAATCTTTTCTAAATATTTTAAAAAATTTTCATTTATTTGAGGTTTAATTTTGTAATAATCGGCTTTCAATTTACGCTTAAATATAGTCGCTAAATTTATTTTAAAAAAAATTTAGATTTTATAAAAAATTTAAAATTTAGATATAAAAAAAGTTATATTTTACCATTTAATGTTTTATATGCTGAAAAATTTGTATTATCAGTCTTTTTTAACACGGTAAATTTTTTAATAGTTTTTGGTTTTTGATTCTGATTAATTGTTTCTAGTTTGTTTAAAAATGCTTGAGGAACTTCTTTGCAGTCAAAGTTAAAAAAACATTGTTGGTACTGCCAAAGACTAGCAGCTACATGACAGGGCAGTTTAGAAAAGATAAACTTTTCTTCAAATGGATCACCATCTAATTCAATAATTTTGTTGTTGAATCCAAAAATAACAAAGCGGTTAACAAAATCAACGTATATTCCAATTTTATCACCTCCATTCCATTCAGGACAAAAAGCTTTGAATTTGTATTTTTCATCATTCATCCACACACATCTGCTGTATCCATCAATTCCAATTGAAAATTGATTATCACCAATAGCTCTACCAATATACATTTTATTAACAGCCAGTCCTATTCTCATTAAACCTTCTGTAATAATAGTTACTTCAAAGTAAAATGAAGGTGGATTAATTACAAAGTTATAGCGAATTGTTTTAAAATTATAATTATCATAACTATAATTATAAAAATGGTCACTTCGAATCATTAAGTTACCACGAGAAAAAAGGAATTTTGTTTTATCTAAAACTTCAAACCCAAAACCTTTTTTGGACGCATTATCATTTGTCGTTTGTGAAGTTTCAGGCAAATAATGTTGTAAGTATTGATATAGTTGTAGTGTAACTAACTTTTGAGCCAAACTCTCTTTAACTATTGTCTTTTTTAATGCTATTTGGCTAGCAATGTTTTCCCAGTTATTTTTCCAAATAAAAAACGGAAGTTTTTCATTTTTAGAAAATGCATTTAACAAATATTGTTTTAGTTTTGTTTGAAATGTTTCAAATTTGTTTAGACTTTTAAATGAGTAATACTGACACCAAGGATTAGTGGAATGGTTTAAAACATTATAAAAAAATAATTCGCATTGTTCTTTTAAATATTCACAACACGGACAATTTTCAAAAAAATAGGATAAAATTAGACAAATATAATGAATTTTTGTTTGGTTTTTGTAGCTATTGTTTTGAAAATTAATTGTTTGAAGAAAAACAAAAATGTAATTTATAAAAAAAATATGATAAGAAAAATTATCAAAATATTTGTTTTCGAGAATTAAAAAAACACATTGATCAAGTTTGTTTAATTTATTAATGTCAGTTGTAGTTCCAATAGTTTCTACAATTGATTGCAGAAACCGGTAATCCCAAAAAGCATCCTTATTGTCTAAATTTTCAAAAACACTAAATAAATAAAATGCAATATCTTCTAAGTTATTATTAGCATTTATCATAATTTCTATACCAGTTACTTTTTCATCAAATTGTTTTTGCATTAAATCGTTAAAACGAAAAAGATTTTTTGTCTTTTTTTGGTTGAAATCAAATACTTGTAAACTTCTTTTTTTAAAATCTTTTTTGGCTTCTTCCATTCTGCAAAACCATTCAATGTCATGTTTAATATTTATTTGAAATGAAGGTGATTTTATAACAGCCATTGAATAAAACGTTTTATAATGCTTATTAGGTGGATATTTAAACGCTTTGTTTCCAAAATTTACTTGAATTTTTTGTCCAAATTCAACTATTGTTAGCGAAAAAATTGGCAAATTTTTTAATATATTGTGATTATAACCAGCAATGACATGTTGTCCATTAAAGAAAATATTTATTTGTTGCTCTACGTTTACATAGCAACTAATGATATCACCAGACTGTGCATTTGGTAAGCAAAAAACTAAAGATCGATCATCATTTAGTAAACTATTGTTATTATAATGTAAAATATCTGTTTTTGTAAATTTGGTGATCCATCCTGTTTGTATTTTGTCATGAAAAATGTTTTGTAGAATTTCTATTTCATAAAAATAAGCACCTTCTGTTACTTCAAAAGATGAAAGCACATATAAACTGTATGGTATTTTTGTAAACTTTTTTAAACTTTTTATATAAATTTTACTATATTTTTTGGCATAATTGTTATACGTAATTGTCCAAAGGTCATCATCATCTGTTAAATTTTCTAATAATTTGTTACTAAAATTAGTATTAATTTGTTTTTCATTAGTTTCCGGTTGCAGTTCAAAATTTGTGACATCTGAAACATTTTTTAAACAATAACGTCAGTTCGGTGCAAAGATTAATATACACGCAAGATTTTTGGCACAGATACTCAAAGTATATTATTAGTAGTGCGACTAGCTTACTGACTGACGACACTCTCGGAGATGCTGTTACGGAGTGTCGGAGAGTGCTAAGCTAATCGCACTACTAATATTATGAGATTTTTGTGCAAAAACTCAACTCTAGGCTATGGAAATTGTCAACAAAAAAACTTTCAAAAAAAAATTAAATTTTTGTGTTGATTAAGGGGGGACAACGCGCACATAACAACTTTTTTTCGAATTTTTGGTTTTCTTTTCTAGTCAACAGTTTTTTCATCAAGATCTTGAATCACGCAGGTACATTGTCTTCTAAAACGGGCAATACCACAAAAATAATCAAGGTGTCAAATGAAAAATGACAAAATTATCTAAAAGTTGTCTGGCTCGGATTTTTAAATTTCAACTTTGTTGTATGCTTAAAAATTGTTTGAAATCTGCACATACTCAGTTTTTGTCTTTCACCATCATTCAAAAATCATTATCTGAGACGTAAAACTACTTAAAAATATTCCGAGTCAGACAAAATCTAGATAATTTAGTCACCTT
>JAALOO010001584.1_pt1 | contig 14883 bp, 7 predicted proteins | sample 7257641 | NCBI WGS metagenome assembly JAALOO01 (sample SAMN14085613, study PRJNA598686) | mite metagenome | biome: ENVO:01001000; feature: ENVO:01001002; material: ENVO:01001226; isolation source: single female mite from University of Michigan culture on fish food culture... ...
ATGTTTAGCAGTCGGGTAATGTTCAGCTGCTGCTGCAGATGCATTGCTAATCAGCAGCAGTATTACTAGTTTTCTAAATGCTAACAAAGAAGCATTGCCAACAACTGCTAATTGATTGCAAAGGCATGATGAGGAAAAAACTAAACTCGGTCATGAACAACTGCAACTTACCCAGCTGTGAAGAGTTGCCGGCCGTGCTCAGCTGAATGAGCTCTGGTTTTTTAGAGAAGGCACCGATGAAAGAGTTTACTGAAGAAGAATCTCGAACTCCACTGGAAGAAACAGATGGCAAAGACTGAACTCCCGCTGAACTTCCGAGAGCTCCATTGTTTCCGTCTGAAGGGTATCCGTAGTTGTAGGTGTACGGCGAGTTGTTGTTCAGTTTGCTAAAAAACTTCTTTGCCGGCGTCGCCTGTTTGTAGAGTTTGTTTCTCCCATACAACGCTTTTATCCGCCCCTTGAAACTGTTCTTCTCCTCCTCCTCTTCTTTAGCCTTCTTCGCTTGTTGGGCGTAGGCGGCCGTCATCAGGGCGAGGTCAATGTAGGGAAGGGCGTTGCTGTAGAGGCGAGTCAGCCAAAAGTTGAGCAGACCGGCGGTGTCGGCAGAAGTAGAAGTTCCAGAGGGTAAACTTCCTTGAGAGCTCATTTCACTGGGGCTCAAAACAAGTCCATTTCCAACTGAACTGCTAGGGTCGAAGTTACTACCTCCTGTAAGGAAAGTTGCCGATGTTGCCGGGTTGTGCACATAGTCGGGGGCGTTGTAGAAAGCCGGAGAAAGGGAGGCGCCGGCGGGAAAGTTGGACACCATTTGAGGAGGAGGAGATAATAGAGACGCTTGCTGCTGACCAGTTTCTCCCTCAACCAAAGAGGCACCCTGGCTGAGGTACTTTGTCCACCAGGCGTTTCCGGCGTTGGGACCGCCTGAAACCAAACTGCTCGGGTCGGATCGCCTTCTCAGCGAAGAGAAACGGGTGATCTTCTTCTCCAGCAGACTACCACCATCATTGCTGGTTGGACCTGCTGAAGTTCGTTTGAAGGGCGCAAAGTTCTGCAGAAAGCTCAGTCCTTTGGTGTTTGGGCTTTGCTGTTGTTGTTGTTGCTGCTGCTGCAAAATGTGCGGCTGCTCTTTGGGGGAAAATTTGAAACGGTAGTAGTTTTTGTACGGGTCAGAAGAGGAGGCAGATGTAGAAGAGGAAGAGGCAGCAATTGAAGAACCCGTTGAACCTTTCTTTCGATTAGCGTAGTCGTACGTAGAGATGACCTTTTTGCGGAAGAAACGTTTGCCCAGTTTGTTGTTGGCCGCTGACTTTGGCTGGGCACTGATGCCGTTTTCTATCGGTTTAAAAGAGGATGGTATTGGTGATGGTGACAATGATATGGCTGGTGCAGATGATGACCAGGTTGATGGCTGTGATGACAGAGGTGCAGATCGCCCAAGTTGCTCAGTCACGGTCAAGTTCAGTTGAGGAGTTTCTACAAAAAAAACAAAAAAGGTTAAAAACTGGCTATCATCTCAAAAGTCTCACCTTTGACCAGATCAAACTTGATCACCGGTTTTTCCATTTCCACAGTAGAAATCACCACCGATGGAAAAGATGATTGTGGTGGTGATGGTGACGGCAACGCACTGGTCATTTCTGAACTCCTCGCTAAAGGCGACAACTCTTCTGACACAACAGTGCTGACAGAGACCTCTGGCGGATCCTCAACTAAATCCTCAGTATTTGGATTCAGCTCAATTTTTGGTTCTGTTGAAGACGGTGGTGATGGTGGTGATGATAAGGCCATTGTCGTGCTGATCACCTCAGCAGCGGCGGCCGCCGCCGTGGTCGTCGCATTACCGCTGACACCTGTTGATAATTCCGATAATTGCACAGCGGTCGTCGTCGTCGTCGTCTGACTCAACACTTGGCCTAAAGGCAGAAAAAACAGAAAAAGAAGAAAACATGATCAATAGCTAATTATGGAGATTTAATTAAATTAACAGTAGCCGTAGCAGTAGCCAAGGTGTGCGTACATATTTTGGCACTCGTGTGTGAACTTGTGTAGTGCAGTGCAAGCTAAGCGGCTAATTTGCGGTTGAGGTGTAAAAAGAGAGAAAAAGGTAAAGGCTGCGCATTGGTAATCAAAGTAGCTCTAGTTTTCTTAGCTTTGCTTTGCCTCCTTCAAAAAGGGCTGTCAACTGCAGCTGTTGCCGTTGATTTGCAATGTATTGACAAACAGCTCGCAGCTCGACTTCTTCGAACGGTGAAGTAAATAGAAAACGAAGGGAAAGGGACAGAAAAACGGCAGAAATATTAATCGCCGGCGTCAAACCTGTTACCTTCAACTGAAAGAAAAATCAGTAGTAGTATAGAATCAAACAAGTGTCGTTTGCATACTAAACTAATAGATAGTAATAGTAATCATAGGCAAAGTAATAAAACGGAAAAATTATCAGCAAAAAATGGCCGCCGTTTTAACTCTTTTTCGCTGTTTCACAGTAAAATACCGCTGTTTTTCTTTCAACTTAGATGCAAAAATGATGCAAAACTGCGCATTTCTCAAAATCTTCGTCCACCTTTGCACTCGTACTTTTTTCGCTATTTATAGTAGCCCAAAATTAAACTTCTTTTTTATTATTTTTTGCCTTCTTTTTCCTCCGTCTCACGTCTAGGAGGTAAAGTGCATGTACGTATTTTGCAGCCGGCAAAACTGTGTTTGTGAACGGGACAAGCATCTTTCATCTTCTTTTTAATTAGAAAAAATTAGTCAAATTAATCACGCACAAGACGATCACACTGCAGAAGATGAAATTGAGCAGTTTTTTGCCTATTCGTCTTCTTCATCATCTTTTTCTTTCTCATCACAAAAAAACTTCTGATAGCTGATTTATGTTGTTTTTGCTGTTGCACCAGAAAAAAAATTGAAAAGCATTCGCTACTTAAATAACACACGAAAAAACCAAGTCACTCAAATTTTGATGTTGTCGTGCAGCATCAAAAGACCATTTGATGGTAGCAACTTCTTTCTATCACTAATTAATTTTAGCTAATTATCTAATTAATAAAAAACAACAAAATCTATCTACCTTTGCCGTTGCTGTGGTTTCAATTAGCAGCGAGCAAAAGATTAGCTTTCCATGTTTGCTTAAACATTTTTTGCTTTTGCTGCTGTTGCACTGCTCAAAAAGATATCGTCCATGTGAAAAAACAGGCTAAAAAGCTTAAATCGACTGTGACTAATAAATTGAGAAAAAGTTTGAAAGAGGTAAGTGGAAGCTAATCGCAAACCTTGACTTGGTTTTCTTTCAAATCAGGAGTAATGAGCTTCGGTTAGCAGACAATTAGGATACCTTTGGTAAAACGTATTCTATTTTTTCTCTTCCAAACTAAACGACTCAAAAAGTTGCCCCTTTCTTTTTTGCCCTCGTAGCTCATTAAATTAAAAACGTTTGTTTCTGTTTGTTTTCTGCTTTAAACTTGATAAAGCGATCGGCAGATTTTAATAGCCTCCTTTTTCTCCACTTTGACAGTTAAACGGGCAACATCTTTTTTTTGGTACAACAGGCCTCAATTATTGACAACCCCGTCAATTGATGGCAGCAGACACTCACTGCCAAGCGAACAAATATTTGCATGATCATCTTTCATCTCATTCAGCAACTTCATCAACTTTTATGTTTCTTTTTATTTTTTAACAAGCTTAATAAAAAAGTTGAAAAAGAAAAAAGCAGCTTTTTCTCTGACTCGTCAACATCAACGATTGCAACCAACATTTTCCTGCTCCTAGATCTAGTTCAGGTGATAGGTGCCAAGCTGAAATGTGTTTCAATTTGCAACAGCAGCAGCAGTTTTTCAAAAAGCACTTTTCAAAACACACACACAAAACATGAACACTGCCCCTCGTTTTCAGCACTTCATTCATTCATTCACTCACTCACAGCATTTCTTCACAAGTTTACAGCGCACACACCCCATGACAAAAAGGGGAGGAAACGAGCTGCCACTCAACAAACACTGCTTTAAACCTAGCTCGCGCGCGCCGTTTTTGACAATTTAATTAGCCGTCGAATTTATAATTTTTCTGCAGGCTGCGCACTGAAGATGGAATAGTTAGCAGCAATGTCGATCAAAGCAGAAACAAGGCAACATAGCACTGCTACAAATGGCAGATTAATGGGTGCTGGAGGATGCTGCTGTTGCTGCTATTTAGCAGTCGGCAAAAGATGATGATAAAGAGAAGGAGAAGGATGGCGGTGATGATGAAGATAAGGTGGTGATAGCCGCAGCTCCGGATTAGCCGGCAGCAACCAAAAAAAAATCGGACGATCTCAGAGCGTCTGGTGCATAAATTAGCCCGGTGAAGACGACACTGTGAAAGCAGCACTGTGAAAAATATAAACCTTTTCAAAAAATTTGCAACAAAAAGTGTTTTACTGTGACAATGAGAATGAAAACTTGAAACAGAGAGATTAAGGCTAATCGAGTGTGTGTGGACGTAATGTTTGTCTGTGTGAATTTACGCAAATGTGTGAGTGCTTGGAATGAAAAATAAAGGTTGCGACAATTGATTTACGCCAGTTCATTCATTCAGTCATTTTCCAATGCCTGCAAAAGCAATGATTTTTGTTTTTATTTGTTTAAAGTGGAGCTTAGGATGATGATGATGTTGAGGGAGATGAAAAGAAGGAGGAGGAGGAAGAAGAAAGAGATTTGCATGTATTATTGTGATTATAATAAAGACAACATGTAGTAAAAAAGAAAGAAAAAAAAGAAAGAAGGTGGAGAGATGATTGCGGAAATTGACCTGTCATTGAGTGGTAAAAGAGTAAAACCAGACACACTCAAGATTGACTTTTATGTTTAAAGATGTTCAGTTTTTAAATTAATTTAAATGAGCTAATCTCCCTCTTGTTGACCAGTTCAAGTTTAAAAAAGTTCACCAATACTGTTTGGCTGACCTCTCTCAAGTTTTTTCAGTTGTTTTTTAAAAAGTTGTGCTCATCATCGGTCAACAACTTTGAGTTTTTCAACTGCTTTAATTAATTAAAGTTTTCAAACCAAAAAAATCAGGACAGCACCCATTGTTTTACCAATTTTTATTTAATTCAACTTTTTTTGTTTTTGATCATCAATTCCTGACACAATGCAACAATTCTAACGGCGAAAATAAAATAAAAACAACTCGTCACGCGCTCATTGTCAGCTCCTCGTCAATTTTGAGTTGTTGATAGCAAGTACTGATTTTTTGTAAAGAAAAACAAGTCAAGCACAATCACAACATACTCAGTCAAGCAATTTTGATTAACAAAAACAAACAAAAATTAAACAGCAAAAAAAGAAAAGATACAATAGAAAAATGTTAATTTAAAATTACCAAAAACAAAGTTGTTCACCCCTTCAGCCATCATCAGTTACTAAAAGATCAAATACATTTTTATTAATTAAACTCGACAAATAGCAGGGCAAAAAGTAAATGTAATAATCAAGAGCACTGATTTTATCTGAACAAGAAAAAATTAATTAATTAAAACAGACGACGGCTGCTTAGAGGTAGCCATTTTTCGACTAATCAATAACCGCTGCTGCTGCCTCTAATAAAACAACGACAACAGAAGCTAGGACATAAAAATAGCCGCAAAGCCAGCTGATGTCCAACAAGTTGATTACCACCTGATGATCAGAAACAAAAGGAGAGAAAGGGAGAGATATGAAAGATAAAAAACAAAAATGCGAGCACACGAGTGATGATTTTGTGGGCTGCATAAACAAAACGCATTTCTTTTGCATCTAAAAAAGGCTACTTTACAGACACGCTGCTGGAGATCACGAGAATGAAGGAAACTCAAAGGAAATGAAATGCCGAAATGAAGGCAAGAAAAGCCAAATAAAAAAATGAAAAGAAAAGGGAGATGCATATTTAGCTTCAAAAGCAGACAGACAAGGCAGATCAAGCCTAGCAATCAATCGATTATAAAAGAGCAGACACTGTTATCAACAGTTGAGCAACAACTTCCACCACCCAATCGTCACGTTATCCCGTCAACGAGCAGAGCAGCTCCAGCAACGCCGCGGAATACCTCACCACCTGCCTACACCCTGAGCAGAGAAAAAGGTTACCTAATGGTATAAATATTAATAACAATTCATATTTAAACAACAACAGCAGCAGCAGCGGTGGTATTTTCTCCCTTTTTTCCACTTTTCATTTTCCTCTCCCAATTCTTAATTTAGCCGGTGATCGTGGTTTGTGTGTGTTTGAACAATCGAGCTGATCATATCGTATATTGGATAAAGCAGGAGAAGAAAACTTCTGTTGCGGCAAAGTGCTCGATCGGATCGTTACTTGCTGAAACGCTCAGAAGGTCATTAGAGAGTGCTGGTAGGGATAAGGAAAAACGGTGATTGTTCAGCAGCATCAGCAGAAACAGCACCAACCGCATCTCGATTTACCGATTTCTGACCTAAATGGTAATATAAATAATTGATCGTGATCTATCCGCCCCGGCTTTTTGGCTGCAATGTTTGTGCTTGCCCGCGTGATTGGATAAACAGCAAAAGCAAAAGCAAAGAAGAGAGACCGGTCAGAGGTCGATGAAATCTGAGAACGAGCTAAGCTGACTGGCCAATCATCATTACTCATCAGAGACCGATGGCTGATTTTGCCGCACTGCACCCTTCCCTTCCCTTTTATCCCTTCTTTGCTTAGCAGAGTGATCAAAGAAATCAGTGAAATCGAGATTCAAAACTGCCAGCATTCGGCAATCGATTAGAGTTCTGAGAGCTTAGAAAAGGAGGATGGTGGTAGTGGTGGTGGTGGTGGGCGGAAAGAGACCTCCATCATCACTACCGATGAATAGATGCTCAATGGGCGACAAATTGAGCAGTTAATCGAGGTGGACGCTAATGACCACAGCTGCTGAGGTTCAGCAACCAGCGATGAAGAGTGGGTGAGGGAAAACGGGCAAAAAAAGAAGAGGTCTAAATCAAGTCAAATCAGGCAAGATCCTCGTCTGGCTTCATTCTTTCTCTTTTTCTTGACCACCAATGTCCGTCTCTAATGGATTGAAAGAAAGACGCATTAGTTTACAGCAGCAGCAGGAACAGCTCTAATCTAAAACAAAACCCAATGCAGACATTGCGGACAGTTCGAGGACTTTTTCGGGTAATTTCAGCAAATGAACGAAGAAAACATTGACTTTAGCTTTCACACCGAAACAGACAGAGAGGTTTTAACCGCAAACCGCCTATTTTAAAGGTTAATTTGGCTGTGAACATTTTCAATTTGTGTGTCTTTGTGCGGTCACCGCCGCCACTGAGGTGAACAACAAATAAAAAAGCAGGTAAGCAGACTGCCTGAACTTGGCACTAAAGCAGAGCAGTAGAGAAGTTGGCAAGAACAGGTAAGGTGAAAGAAGAAAAGGAAAAAGTCACTGCTGCCACTGCAAAAAATTGTTTCTCCTGTGTTGGCAGCAAATTGAAGGAAAAAACACTCGAACTTTTACGCCACTGCAACAGCAGCTTCTGCTTCGTTTGGCGGTTAATTTTAGCCCCGCCGTCTCTGACTGCTGACTTGAACAGTTGCATTACGCAGCACTCGTACCAACTCCTCTTCTTCTTTTCCTTCTTCACAGAGACAACTGTAAATATTCAAAGGTAACGTGCGCCAGCATTTTAAAATAACTTTTTGCTACGGCAAAAACGAATGAACGAAGATATTACTACATTAAGCAGTGGTGGGGAAGAGGAAAGGGGAAATGTAATAATAATCACACATATACCTGGCTACCACTGCGCAAATACCGGTGCCGGTGTGCGTTAGCTGGTAATAATAATTTTTAATGGCCTGCATAAATAGTCAATAAAAGGGCAAGCATGAAAGGAGAGGGAGAAGAGTGAAGAAGGTGCTGAAGAAAAAAAAGAAGAAGTTTCATGACTTGGACTGAATAAGTTTTTCTGCAAACATGATCATCATTGTAGCTGTGCTTCCTAGCTAGCTGGATAGTTTCACATAAATTGAAGCTCATCTTTGGCTGGCTAGTAGCCGGCTAGTTTGAAGAAAATCGGATCAGCTGACTAATTAGAGCTCATTTTCTCTTGCCTTACATTGAGTGAGAATCTGGTGCCAAAAGTTTGACAGAGAGAGAAAGAGAGAGAGAAAGAGAGAGAGAGAGCGAGAGAGAGAGAGAGAAAAGAGAGAAAGAGATCAACAGTGTGTGTGTCAGTGTTTGGCCACCCGCAATCCAAAAACAATGGTCAAAAGTAGAAAGTAGTAATACAGACAGATAGTAAATGACTGAAGACGTTGGTGGGCACGATTCACTCCTTCCCTCCCTCTCATCCGTCAACTGAAAGTGTCGCCCGGCAATGCGTGTGGCGAGAGAAAGAAGAAAGAAAGAAAGGGATACTTTGTAGAGACAATAACTGCCGAGGAAAGTATAGAGTAGTAGGGCTTAATTGTGCAGTCTCGATTCTCGTGTGATTTCTCGTTTTCTCAACTACCAGAGTTCATTTGACTAAGATTTTCCTTCTCTTTCTTTGGAAAAATGCAGTCTTAGCATCATCATTTCCTCCTTCTTCAACTCTATGCTCTCTACTTTTTGCTCTTTCTCTGCCCCTCACCTTCTGCTCTCATTACTATTTCCATCTCTCTGTGTTTCAGGTGAGTGTGCGTTTCACTAATTAAAGGGGCAAAAAGACGAAAGGTAGTCGAAAACTGTGGTTTGGGTAGAGAAGAAGAGGAATAGGAAGGGAAAGGGGATGACCACCATTAGGCAAAAAGAACACGAACAAACTTGCGACAACACTCAGGACGGGTAATTTCTCCCCTTTGTGTGCTGAAAAGTGGAGGTGCCCCTTCTTCTTCTTTTTCACCTTCTCTGCTTCATCATCGTATTCAGAGAACCAGCAGACCAACTTGCACCAGCAGCAGCAGCATCAACAACAACAACAACAACAACAACAACAACATCGTGACCGACGATTAGTACCACGACAGTACTCTTCCAACAGCAGCAGTTCAATTTATTTTTTTCCAATTCATTTCTCTCTTTCTCTCTTTACCACCACTACCAGCACACCAAACTGCAACCAACAGGCTAATTAAAAACTAACACTTTTTATAGCTTAGCAGGAAAGCTGTTGCTGCTTCGGCAAAAAAATTAGATCCTTTTTCTGACATTTGACCAATTGGTCAATTTCTGCTGCTGATGCCACACATTTTTGGTTGATATTTCACAGCTTTTTTGTCTCAAACTGCTGTTTCAGTCTCCTGATTAAACAGTTTAAAACGGGGCCTCACTTGCTAAAACTCAATAAATTAGCGCTTTACGTTGCAAAGAAAAAGGTGATCACCGTAGCAAAAACACAGCGTCACATTTTAAAATCTGTGAGCAAATGTAAACCGTTCAAACACGCAGACACACACAGAGATACCACCGACCGAATTAGACAGACAGTTAGACAGTTAGACAGACAGATCGGCATGAAAGTGTGTGCTTGCCTGCCTGTGTGTGTCTACATTTACAGCTAAAGCTAAAAATTACCACCGAGCGGCAATGAATTTCCAATGACCACCACCACTACCACCGCTGGTGAGAAATGAGAAGAAGACTGTGCAGCGCAGCAACTGTTCAGCAGTGGCATGAACATGAGCATCAGTGCCAAGTGCTTACAGTGCAAGAAAATCAGGCAGAGATTAACGAGGTCGACTTCCGAGTGTGTGCTATGTGTTAGACGGTGGTGGTCGAGGTGCACACTGCACTAAACTCTGTAACAATTATGACTTTGGCAGCTTTTAAACGGCAAAAATAAAAAGAGATGAAACAGATGAGCTAGTGCAAACACATACATCGTGATTGCTTTTGTACGGACACGTTTTAAAGGTGCAGACAAAAATGGAAGAAGATGAAAAGGAGTTCATAAGTCACAATTGATGGTGATGGTGGCACAAAGTAACAGCTCCGGAAAGATGGTGTATGTGTCTTGTGGTTTCAACTGCTATATTAGAATCAACAAGTCGTGGTGGTAATGATGAACTTGAGCACTCAAAGTATTCAAACTGTTTTTATTACTTTACACACAAATGCACCCTACAAAACAAGTTTTATACTAGTCAGTTTGGTTTTGTTAAAATATAATGAAATCGGAAATTAAGTGTCAAACTGGTAATATGGTCCCAGTCATCAGTCGTATTGCCGAAATAAAGCAAACTTGGCAACTATTTAGTGCACTAAACACTAAAGTAAGGAAAAGCTTAACAGATCCTACTATTTTTATCACACACGTGACACGACAAATACTTTCTCATTTGCAACCTCAGCAAAAACAAAAGTAAGTGAACGTGCTTCTCAACAAAACGAGAGACAAAACCGTTTTCACTTTGTCATGAAGACGACAATAATGATGATGATGATGGTAGTGGTGGTGATAGTGGCAAAAAAGGCACTAAACAGCACTAAACAGATCCTCTTCACTTAGGAAGGGGCACTATACTCTTCTGCACATACAAGTCATAAAAATGTACTCTTCTGTTTCTCCCCATTTCCCCTTTCACCTCTCGCTCTCCCTCCTTCCCTCATTATTGGGTCGTAATATCCAAATCAATAGAACTGGGCAGACAAACTGACTGGCTGGTGGTGAAATCACGATGCGCCAATACTCGCCGATGATGGTGACTGCACTCATCTGATGCACACAGCATACAGCAAAAAACCAACAAACGCAGCCTGACCACTAAAAATAGTCTCCACTCTCTAGCAGAAAAAGTATAGAGTGTAAAGACTAAAGAGAATTTCGTTCCTATCGACATCAGCACCAGCAATCGTTTTTTTCTTTTTCTTCATCAGCACCATCACGAGCACCAGCACACAGACAAACACTGCACTCTCTCTCCAAGGTGATGCATTCATTAGGTTTTTTTCCTCCTCTTATACTTTTTCTCCTTTTTCACTTCTGCTTCTGCTGCTGTTGTTGTTTCTATATTAATCGATCCAGTTCGGTTTGAGAGGTGCTCGGAAGAGAGTGACTTGAGCAGCGCAAGAGTAAACTCAAATGAAAACGAAGAAGAGACGAGTTTGACTGACTGATTGAACTGTCCGCCGTCTCTTCACTGACCATCAAGTGTGGCCACCATTGTGTGAGCTAATTAAATGAGCCTCCTCATTTTAATTAAGTTTGCCGACGATTGAGTCTGAGAAAAGGAGAAAAAGAAAGGGAGCTCTTTTCTGCATTTTTTACCATTTCATTTCTAATAATCAGCAGTCATTGGCAGGAAAAGTAGTACCACCACTACCACCAGCACAAGAAAAGCTTTTGAAAAACACGCTGAAAATTAAAAAAATAAAAAGGCTAGCATCAAGTATGTCCACTGGGCAATGATTGATTAAGCAACAGTCATTGATAAACATTTTGATACATTCAAATGGATAAAGTGAAAATGATGAGCAAATCAACTACAGAATGGCACAAGAATGTTTTCCAAAAAAAACATTTAATAAAACACTATTTAATCACTTAAAGGTAAGTAAATAATCATCCTCAGCTTTATGATCATACTAGGCAAATCATGACATCCTTTTCTGACACGACGAACCAATTAGAGCATCTGAAGAGCACCAATTATCATCGTCATTACATCAAATGCCAATTGCGATCATAATGATCCGCTCACTGGTAATGATCCAAAGTATTTCCTAGCCTTAACCTTATCCTCCGTATCCTTTTTTTCCTCTTCTTTCTACCCTGACCTTTCACAATTAATTAGTGGAAGTATACACAGTAATCGACTACACACAGCAAGGTAGTAATTAAAAACGGCAATGGCAATTCAAAACGCACACACACTCACATCAAACATTTAAAAAAGAACTGCTAAAACCAACAATCACTGCAACATATGTGGTCAATGTCATTGTCCAGCAGAGAGAGAAAAAGAAAGAGTTTAATAAACATGTGAACGCATAGCTCAATCTCGTCCTTTCTCGTGTGTAAAGTGCTACAAATCCGATTACTTGGCAAATTACAGGGTGGACTTGACGGGCGGAGTGGAAAGAAGGAGGAGGGAAAGGAGACGATAATAGCAGTTTGAAAGTCAGTTCACCTGAACCATATGATCACTTCATATCATCGAACGACTTCTTATTTGAATTTGTGCACAGCAAAAAGATTTGTGTGACATCAAACAAAAATAATAAAAAAATAAAAAGACAAACACCAGAGTCGACATTAAACAAGATCGAGAGTGTGTCAGAGAGTAGATCGATTGGAGCGAGAGAAAAAAGAGAGAGAAAAAACAATTGTGAATCAATTTCACTCAGAAAAGATAAAAAATAGAGAGCAAAAATACAAGCGACACAAAAGAGACTTTGTCTTCTCAGCAGAGCACACTCACTCTCGAAATTCCACCTTTATCACCACCACCAACTTTGGTGTCAGTCAGTTGATTGACGGCAGATCAGGAATGAGAGCTGGACTAGACAAGGAAAGGTCAGATGACCAGCAATTGATACTGTATCGATTGCAATGTGGTTGAAGAACAAATTGAGGTAGCGCAATTGCAGTTGCAACCACAGTTCTCGGGTGTGTGTGTTTGCGGTCAGACAATGGCATTGAAGTTCAGTAGCAGCAGTCTTTGATAGATGCTGTCCTTTTTCTGCTGCTGAGGAGCTGACAATTGTATTAGCAATTGTCAGCTACAATCAAAGAGAAAGAGGTAAACTGACAATGATCTAGGCTGCTGCTGCTGCAATAAAAAAAGTAAATGCTGTAGCGTGCTTCAAAAGTGGTAGTGCTTGCAAAATTACAGGTGAAAAACACAGGTACAGTGAGACACAACAGCAGCATAAAATAATAATAATATTGGGTGTAAAACAGTAGTAATAGAAAACAGGTGTAATAAAAAAGAAGTCGAAGAAGGTGAATTCGATCATCATCAAATTCAAAAGTGCAGACGACTTACCGACTAAAAGTAGAACGACCGAAAGAAGGAGGTGAAGGAGATTCATGTTTGGCTGTTTTCAGGTCTGATAACTTGCAAAAAAATGAATTTACAGCAGAATATCTGAAGAAGGTGGTGATCACAGTCGACTGGTGAAGACGATGATTCGGTTCATGGCTCTGTGGCTAAGAGAGCCTAATCACAAACAAACATGCAATTTTACTGAAAAGTGATGAGGACGGTGATGCAAAGGCAGAACAGAAAGTGACTGAAGGCAAGTGGAGCAGTTGCGTCTGCTAAAATGTCGGTTAGTCGGTTGACTACCACCACAACAGCAGTGAGTCAGTTTAGCATACAAATTAGCGCAGGTAAAAAGTGTCACCTCTGCTAAAATGTGTGTGTGTGCTGCAAAAAGGGAGTTGATCTACCCGGCGAGCCACTACTACTGCTACTTTTTCTAACCTCGTACTCGTTTGAACGGGAGAAAAATTGAAGTAAAAGAGGAAGAAAAAAGATGTCACCGAAAAAAGTAGATGCAAAAAGTCTGCTGCTGAAGTGATGCTGCTTTTGATGTTGCTTTTGATGTTGCTTTTCTTGTTCAAGTCAGCCTTTCTTATCAGCTGAGCTGGCAGAGCTCAGCAGCAGCAGCTGTGGTGTACCTCACGTCTGAAAGCTCAGCAGGTGAGCTTTGAAGAGGATGAAGAGGATGAGCAGGAGAAAAACTGTGCGTTTGATGAACTTTAAAACGCCGTAGTCATTGGACACCGCAGTGTGGTGATTGCGCAGGAGAAGATGCTGCTGCCTTTAAATGAAAAAATAGAGACACACTATCTATACTCGGTGCTTGACCGGTAAAGAAGAAGAAGACTGGAGGACGACGACGGAGGCGACCTTTGACGCAAAAAAGACGGGAGAAGGAATTCGAGCACACAAACATGGACGAGAAGATAGTGTGCCAGTGCTGGTAATGGTAATGGCAAAGTGAAGTGATGCCCGGATTTGACCTAATCTGATTAGTCACTAGCGGTGATGGTAATGGTGATGGCAATGGAAGTAATGGCAGTGCACTCAGGCGACATCGCAGTCTACTTCAGTGTGATTGACACTGAAGTGGATGACACACTGACTGACTCAGTGGTGAGATATCAGTCTCACTGTCTGCCTGCCTGCTAAATGATCTGCTCAAGATGAATGGCTTCTTGATGAGGAGGATGACGAGGGTGAACTGAACTTGAGGTGACACTAATCGCACAGAGAGTGAACCACACCTAATCACGCAAGTTGACAAATTTTTTCAGCAGCAGCTGATTTGACTATCAGGCAATTAAATCTCTCACATTGGGAGAGTTTGGGTGTCAGAGGTCAAAAGTTGAGCTGTTTAGTGAAAAATTGTCGTTGATGGAGATGATAAGGGTGATGATGATGGTTGAGGTGATGGTTACAGTTTTTGCACACAGCAGAAGAATTCAGTCTCAAAAGGAGAATAAAAGAATACAAACAATGACAGAAGACACGTGTGTGTGAGTGCTATTGTGTAAATTAATAAAAGGGGCAAAGAAAGTCAATTGTGATGGTTTTATACAGGCATGGAAAATCTTTGCAGTGTCTGCCACTGCCGTTGTCTGACGCTCTGTGATCTTCGGGCGAGACACTGACTGGTGGTGGCCACTTTCGCTGCTGCCGCAGTTGCCGCTGAACACATGCTCACTTTCCGACGACGACGGCCCAAAAGGTTTGCAGTGTGCCTCTTTCTTCTTCTTCTTACTTCATCTCTTCTCTCACTCTCCTCTTCAACTTTTCCTCTTGTTGTTTGACTACTACTACAGCTACCTTTACCGTATTTCTTTCTCTCTGCTCTTGGAGAAGATAAAAGAAAGAGAAGGAAAAGAGCGTCGACCGTTCTTCACTTGAGTACAGAGAGACATTCAGAGAGAGAGAGAGAGAGAGAGAGAGAGAGAGAGAGAG